>Ga0153946_1000543_pt1 | contig 16518 bp, 9 predicted proteins | sample TSNJ030MetaG_FD_104751 | JGI IMG/M metagenome (GOLD analysis project Ga0153946, IMG submission 104751) | Attine ant fungus gardens microbial communities from New Jersey, USA - TSNJ030 MetaG | ecosystem: Host-associated > Fungi > Mycelium > Unclassified | place: USA: New Jersey, Wharton State... | reverse complement strand
TGGGTGGTAATAACCCAAATTCAACTGATTCTATAAGCTTATGTGGGAGAAATTTTTAAGACAGAACACTTTTTCAGTGGCCCTGCATAGCTCCAAAGTCACCCTTCCGAAAGTATTACGCCTCATCTTGCCGTCCTCGCTGCTTTTGTTCCGGCGTTTCTACTCTATTGGCTAATCTTTTATTCTGTTTTATCAAGACGTTAATTTAAACCCGAGCACCCTAAATAGTCATTACCTTTTGGCAGTTCTCATCTGTTTGTATTTTGTGTTGTCTTAATTATTGCGTAAACACGGTTTACATTGTACCAAGAATGTTTTGGTGCTCATTTCAGACCAACACCTTAACAAAACTAAACTAAAAAATCAGCCGATAAAGTATAATGGCAGGAAAGGAAACAGCAGGAATAGCAAAGGGAGAGGGCGCAAGTATGTGAGGAAGGGTGACTTTGGAGCTATGAAGATGCGACTCAAACTCTGTGGAGGGCTTTCCCGACACAGAGTTCGCCTTAAGAGGCTCATCGGAATGCTTAGCGGAACGGAACCCTTCCTCACATACTTGCGCCCTCTCCCTTTGCTATTCCTGCTGTTTCCTTTCCTGCCTCACATCCCCATTTTTTAAGAACCCCCTTGACGAACCAAGCGTTTATCCTTATAATAATGAAAGATATGAAAAAACGTAGACGAAGAGAGTAAGATATCATTCGAAAGCTTAAGCGAACCGGGGATGGTGTGAGCCCGGCGCAATTAGAGGATATTTGAAAATCACTTCCGAGTTGCAGAGGCCGAACCGGTATACAACCGCAGTAGGCACTGACGGGACTCCGGCCGTTATAAGGAGCACATATAAGTCATGGGACCGGAAACCGGTTTCAGATCAGTATGTTGTAACAGGTGGTTAAACGATATTTACGACTCTCGTCCTATTACAGGAAGGGAGCTTTTTTAATTTTTAAGAAAGTATGTCCTATAAGCAAAACCCTCCGGGGGATGCACACCCGCGCGCAGGGAAGATTTCGCTATCGCGACCGCGCTCGGCACGAGAGTCCGGCGAGCCAGACTCTTTATAAAGAGAAAAGGAGAACTTAAAATGTATCAGAAAGTGCCTACAGATCTAAAATTTGTAGAACGTGAGAAAAAAGTTGAAAAATTCTGGAAGGATCACCACATCTTTGAGAAAAGTATGGCAATCCGTGAAGACGGCGAGACCTACACATTTTATGACGGTCCTCCGACCGCCAATGGAAAGCCGCATATCGGCCATGTTCTGACCCGGGTAATCAAAGATATGATTCCGAGATATCATACCATGAAGGGTCAGATGGTTCCGCGGAAAGCAGGCTGGGATACCCACGGACTGCCGGTGGAACTGGAAGTGGAGAAGAAGCTTGGTCTGGATGGAAAAGAACAGATTGAGGAATACGGTCTGGAAGAATTTATCGGGCATTGTAAAGAGAGTGTCTGGAATTATAAAGAGATGTGGGAAGACTTCTCGGCGACCGTCGGATTTTGGGCGGATATGGATGACCCGTATGTAACCTACCATAATGATTTTATCGAATCAGAATGGTGGGCGTTAAAAGAAATCTGGAATAAAAAGCTGTTATATAAAGGACACAAGATCGTGCCTTACTGCCCGCGCTGCGGAACCCCGCTTTCCAGTCATGAAGTGGCACAGGGGTATAAGGATGTAAAAGAACGTTCGGCCATTGTCCGTTTTAAGGTAAAGGGAGAAGACGCATATTTCCTGGCATGGACGACAACTCCGTGGACGCTGCCGTCTAACGTGGCGCTCTGTATAAATCCGCATGAAAGCTATGCAAAAGCAGAAAACGACGGATACACCTATTACCTCGCCGAAGCTTTGGTAGAGACAGTGCTGGAAGGTGATACCAAGATCATCGAAACCTGTCTCGGAAAAGATCTGGAATATAAAGAATATGAACCATTATTTGGCTTTCAGAAGGTTGATAAAAAAGGACACTACATTACCTGTGATACCTACGTTACGCTGACCGACGGTACCGGTATCGTTCATATCGCACCGGCATTTGGCGAAGATGATTCGAATATCGGACGGAAATATGAATTGCCGTTCCTGCAGTATGTAGACGACAAAGGTGAGATGACCGAAGAGACTCCGTGGGCAGGAACCTTCTGCAAGAAAGCCGACCCGGTAATCTTAGCAGAACTCAAGTCACGGGGACTGTTATTCTCGGCACCGGTATTCGAACACAGCTATCCGCACTGCTGGCGCTGTGATACGCCGCTGATTTACTATGCACGCGAATCCTGGTTTATCAAAATGACAGCGGTTAAAGAAGATCTGATCCGCAATAATAATACCATCAACTGGATTCCGGAAAGTATTGGAAAAAAACGGTTCGGTGACTGGCTGGAAAATGTTCAGGACTGGGGTATCAGCCGCGACCGTTACTGGGGAACACCGCTCAACGTATGGGAATGCGGATGCGGACATATGCACTCGATCGGCAGTATCGAAGAACTGAGATCAATGTCAGATAACTGCCCGGATGATATCGAACTGCACCGCCCGTTCATCGATGACGTGACCATCAAATGCCCGGAATGTGCCGGTGAGATGCACCGTGTGCCGGAAGTGATCGACTGCTGGTTCGACAGCGGTGCGATGCCGTTTGCACAGCATCACTACCCGTTTGAAAATAAAGATTTGTTTGAGCAGCAGTTCCCGGCCGATTTCATTTCGGAAGCAGTCGATCAGACCAGAGGCTGGTTCTATTCACTGCTGGCGATCTCGACCTTGATTTTCAATAAAGCACCATATAAGAATGTCATCGTTCTGGGACACGTTCAGGATGAGAACGGTCAGAAGATGAGCAAGTCCAAAGGCAATGCCGTTGATCCGTTTCACGCACTGGAGGAGTACGGCGCTGATGCGATCCGCTGGTACTTCTATGTCAACAGCGCACCGTGGCTGCCGAACCGTTTCCATGGTAAGGCGGTGACCGAAGGACAGCGCAAATTTATGGGAACGCTATGGAATAGCTATGCGTTTTTTGTATTGTATGCGAATATTGATGAATTTGACGCAACAAAATATATATTGGAATATGATAAATTATCGGTTATGGATAAGTGGCTCTTGTCCAAACTCAACACTTTGGTTAAGACCGTCGATGAGAATCTGGCGTCTTACAGGATTCCGGAGAGCGCCCGGGCGCTGCAGGAATTTGTGGATGATATGAGTAACTGGTACGTCAGAAGAAGCCGTGAGCGTTTCTGGGCGAAAGGCATGGAACAGGATAAGATCAATGCCTACATGACCCTTTATACCGCATTGGTTACGGTATCCAAGACCGCAGCGCCGCTGATTCCGTTTATGACCGAAGAGATTTATCAGAACTTAGTCCGAAGCATCGATAACGAAGCGCCGGAAAGTATCCATCTGTGTGATTTTCCGACGGTGGATACCGATGCGGTCGATTCTGAATTAGAGAAAAATATGGATGAAGTGCTTAAGATTGTGGTAATGGGACGCGCCTGCAGAAATGCGGCGAATATCAAGAATCGCCAGCCAATCGGTCAGATGTTTGTAAAGGGCAGTTCCAAGCTGCCGGAATTCTATCAGGACATCATTAAGGAGGAGCTGAATGTGAAGCTGATGCAGTTTACCGAAGACGTCAGAGCCTTCACCTCTTACTCCTTCAAACCGCAGCTGCGCACAGTAGGACCAAAGTACGGCAAGGTTCTGGGCGGCATCAAGACAGCGCTTGGCGAAGTCGACGGCAATAAAGCGATGGATGAAGTGAATGAAACCGGACAGCTGAAGCTTAACATCAACGGTGAAGAGATCATTCTTCAGAACGAGGATCTGCTGATCGATACCGCTCAGACCGAAGGATACGTATCGGAAAATGATAACAGCATGACCGTCGTACTGGATACCAATCTGACACCGGAATTACTGGAAGAAGGATTTGTCAGAGAGATTATCAGCAAGATTCAGACCATGCGTAAGGAAGCTGACTTCGAAGTGACCGATCATATTCAGGTGACATATGAGGGCAGCGAGAAGGCTGAGTCTGTATTTGTAAAATACGCCGGAGGAATCGGTCAGGAAGTACTGGCAGCGGAGATCCGAAAGGCATCACCGGATGGATATAGCAAGGAATGGAATATCAACGGGGAGCAAGTACAGATTGGTGTAAAACGTTAATAAAGGGAAGGAAATGTGAATTATGTATAATAAGAAATTCGAAAAAGAAAGTTTCAAGGAGCAGGTGCGGGAAGGTGTCAAACGCCTTTATCGTGAAACGCTGGAAGAAGCATCTCCACAGCACCTCTTTCAGGCGGTATCCTATGCCGTGAAAGATGCGATCATGGACGATTGGTTTGCGACTCAGGAGACCTATAAGAAAGAGAAGCCGAAGACCGTGTATTATATGTCAATGGAATTCCTGATGGGAAGGGCACTCGGCAATAATCTGATCAATATGACTGCATATAAGAACGTGCAGGCGGCTCTGGATGAAATGGGTATCGATCTGAATGTCATAGAAGATCAGGAACCGGATGCTGCGCTGGGCAACGGCGGCCTGGGGCGTCTGGCGGCCTGCTTTCTGGATTCGCTGGCATCGCTGGGATATCCGGCATATGGCTGTGGGATCCGTTACCGTTACGGAATGTTCAAGCAGAAGATTGAGGACGGCTATCAGATTGAGATGCCGGATAACTGGCTGAAAGAAGGGAATCCTTTTGAATTGCGCCGTGAGGAGTACGCCAAGGAAGTGCGCTTCGGCGGTGACGTACGCATTGATTACGATGAGGCAACCGGAAGAAACTATTTTCTGCAGGAGAACTTTGAATCGGTATTGGCAGTGCCATATGACATGCCGATTGTCGGTTATGGCAATCACGTAGTCAACACGCTGCGGATCTGGGATGCCAAGGCGATCGTAGATTTCAGTCTGGATTCTTTTGACCGCGGTGATTATCATAAAGCGGTGGAGCAGGAGAATCTGGCCCGCAACATCGTCGAAGTACTGTATCCGAATGACAATCATTATAAAGGTAAAGAACTGCGGTTGAAGCAGCAGTATTTCTTTATATCCGCGAGTCTCCAGGAGATTATCGCCAAATATAAACGGGAAAATGATGATATTCACAAGCTCCATGAGAAGGTGGTCATTCAGATGAATGATACCCATCCTACCGTTGCAGTTGCCGAACTGATGCATCTGCTGCTGGATGAGGAAGGGCTGGAATGGGAGGAAGCATGGGAGATCACGACCAAGACAGTGGCCTATACCAATCATACCATTATGGCGGAAGCATTGGAGAAATGGCCGATCGATCTGTTCTCCAGGCTGCTCCCGAGAATCTATCAGATCGTTCAGGAGATCGACCGCCGCTTTGTCTTGCAGATTCGGGAAAAGTACCCGAACAATGAACAAAAGGTACGCAAAATGGCAATCCTCGCAGATGGTCAGGTGAAGATGGCACATCTGGCGATTGCCGCCAGCTACTCGGTCAACGGTGTGGCCAGGCTGCATACTGAGATTCTCAAGAATCAGGAACTGCGCGATTTCTATGAAATGATGCCGGAGAAATTTAATAATAAGACCAATGGTATTACCCAGCGGCGGTTTCTGCTGCACGGGAATCCGCATCTGGCGGACTGGGTGACCAGACATATCGGAGAAGGCTGGATTACCGATCTGCCGCAGATGGATAGGTTAAAGCCGCTGGCGGATGATGATAAAGCCCGGGCTGAGTTTATGGATATTAAGTATAAGAACAAAGAGCGTCTGGCAAAATACATTCTGGAGCATAATGGAATTGAAGTGGATCCACGCTCAATCTTCGATGTACAAGTCAAGCGTCTGCACGAATACAAGCGTCAGCTGCTCAATATTCTGCATATAATGTACCTGTATAATCAGATGAAGGAGCACCCGGAGATGTCATTCTATCCGCGGACTTTTATCTTTGGTGCCAAGGCGGCAGCGGGATACCGCCGGGCAAAGCAGACAATCAAGCTGATTAATTCTGTTGCGGATGTGGTTAACAATGATCCGAGTATTCATAATAAGCTTAAAGTAGTATTCATCGAAGACTATCGGGTATCAAACGGTGAGATGATCTTTGCGGCTGCCGATGTCAGTGAGCAGATTTCAACTGCATCTAAGGAAGCATCCGGAACCGGAAATATGAAATTCATGCTGAACGGTGCTCCGACACTGGGGACGATGGATGGTGCAAATGTTGAGATCGTTGAAGAAGTGGGAAGCGAAAACGCCTTTATCTTCGGACTTAGCTCTGAGGAAGTGATTCATTATGAAAATTATGGCGGTTATTACCCGGTCGACCTCTATAACAGTGACTGGGACTTAAAGCGTGTGGTTGATCAGCTGATCGATGGAACCTACGCAAATGGGGACACCGAAATGTACCGGGATCTCTACAATTCATTGCTCAACACTCAGAGCAGCGACCGGGCTGATACCTATTTTATTTTAAAAGATTTCCGCTCCTATGCCGATGCCCAGAAAAGGGTGGAAGCAGCTTACCGGGATGTGGATGGATGGGCAAGAATGGCTCTTCTTAACACGGCTTGCTGCGGAAAATTCACATCCGACCGGACAATCCGGCAATATGTTGAAGAAATCTGGCATTTGGATAAGGTCACTGTGGAAGTATAGTGTGAATAAGCGAATATTTGTACAAAACCTCTCATACAATTGAATGGGAGGTTTTTTATGTTACGCGGATTAAAGAAAGTTATTTGTATGATGTTGATTATTATACTCCTTCCATATGTTATTACGATTTTTGCTAATGGTGTTGACATAAAAAGTGAAGCTCAGGCTAATCATAGTTACATAATAGTAGAAACCGATTCCGGGTCAATGGAAGTGGATATTGATGAATATGCTATAGGTGTGTTAGCCAGCCAGCTGCCTGATAATTATGAAAAGGAAGCTGTGAAAGCGCAGGCAGTTATCGTCCGGAGTACTATTTATAAAAAATTAAATGAAGATGGCGATCAGGCGGTATTTACCGATTCATTCTGGACCACTAAGGATATGCAGCGGCAATGGGGGGCATCCGGATATTCTGAAAAATATCAGGAACTTAAGGATGCCTGGACAGTAACCGATGGTGAGGTGGTCATGTATGAAGATGAGATTGCGATGACACCGTTTCATCAATTGAGCAATGGTCAGACCAGAGATGGTAATGAAGCATTTAACAGTGATGCTTACCCTTATCTGGTTTCTAAAGAATGCCCTGAGGATATCGAAGCCACAGATCAGATGCAGACAGCGTCCATTAATTGGATGGATTGCGAGGTCGAGAGTCTTGATTCGGCGGGATATGTTTTGAGTGTGCGGTGCGGAAGCGAGATTATTTCCGGGGAAGATTTTCGCCGGACTTATGTTTTGATATCCAGCTGCTTTACGATTCAGGATCAGGAAGATGAGCTGCGGATTACGACCCAGGGTATTGGCCACGGATTGGGTCTTAGCCAGAATACTGCTAATATCATGGCGAAAGAGGGAAATACATATCGCGAAATTTTATTATTTTTTTTCGAAGATACTGAAATAAAAGAAGTTTCGGAAATTTTGTGATTTCAGAATAAGGTACATCCATTCTGGCAAAAATAAAGCCAGAGGTGATAAATATGAATAAGAAACCAGAGTCTTCCAATAAAAGAAAAGGTGTCACTGCGGGGGTAGTAGTCTGCTTTTTGGCAGCGGTAGCGGCTGTAGGAGCATATACAGTATTGAATTACCAAAACCGTGTATCCGAAAAACTCGCAGCGGCAGAGGAAGAAAACAAAGAGGCAAAGAGTGCAGTAGAAGATTCTACACAGACTAACAACTTAATATTCAATGCAGATGATGTAACAGACGAAGAACAGACTGAAGAAGACGCCAGCGCAGAAGAAACTGAAACAAAAGAGGATGAGCAGGAAGAGAGTCAGGAAACAGCAGGTGAAAGTGCCAATGTCAGCTTTTCCGCTGAGGACAAGCTATTCTGGCCGGTCAGCGGCGATGTGATCATGAACTACAGTATGGATCAGACCACTTATTTTGCAACCCTGGATCAGTATAAATACAATCCGGCCCTGATAATTTCAGGCGCGGTAAATGATCAGGTTATGGCTGCAGCTGATGGGATTGTCAAGTCCATTGATGTATTAACAGAGACCGGCACGACTGTAACTATTGATATGGGGAATGGATATGAGGCTGTTTACGGTCAGCTGAAGGAAGTGGCCGTAAAATCGGGAGATTATGTTGAGGCACAGACAATACTGGGTTATGTCAGTGAACCGACCAAATACTACAGTGTAGAAGGCACCAATTTATACTTTGAAATCAGAAAAGAAGGACAGTCGGTGAACCCGTTGGAATACTTGGAATAGAGGTATTTAGGGGAGGAAAGATGTGGGTGAGAAATCTCCACATCTTTTTCTGTTGGGGCGGCTAGTGTACGTGTTATAATGGGGTTATATATTTTATCTTAAAAGAAGAGAAAGTGTGAATATGATGAATTATACATATATTTTGAGGTGTAGTGATGGAAGTCTGTATACGGGATGGACGAATGATATTGAGAGACGGATAGAGGATCATAATGCGGGTAGAGGAGCGAAGTATACGAAACCGCGGCGGCCGGTTGAACTGGTTTATTATGAGGAGTATCAGACGAAGGAAGAAGCGATGAAGCGGGAGTATGCGATAAAAAGATTGAGCCGCAGTAAGAAACTGCAGCTCATCCGTTTATAATACAAAGACATACATGACGATAAAGTGGCAGATACTGCCGCCCATGACGAACAGATGAAAGATTTCGTGGCTTCCGAAGTTCTTGTGAAGTTTATTGAATATCGGTAATTTGAGGGCATAGATAATTCCGCCTGCGGTGTAGATGATTCCACCGGCCAATAGCCAGCCGAATGCGGCCGGTGATAAGGCGTTTAGAATCTGGGTAAAAGCCAGGACACAGGCCCATCCCATTCCGATGTATAGTATAGAAGAAACCCATTTAGGGCAATATACCCAGAACGCTTTGAATAAGATGCCGACGATGGCGATACCCCAGACGATGGCAAACAGTGATAGCCCGGTTTTGCCGCCCAGAGAGATCAGGCAGATCGGAGTGTAGCTGCCGGCGATCAGGACGAAGATCATCATGTGATCGATTTTCTTGAGAACGGTATTGACCCTTGGTGACAGGTCAAAGGTGTGGTAGGTAGTACTTGCGGCATATAAGAGAACCAGACTCATGACATAGACAGCTGCTGAGATGAGATACAGCCGGCTGGGCTCTCTGGATGCTTTTATCAATAAGGGAACCGCTGCAAATATTGCCATCATCATGCCGATAAAATGTGTAATTGCACTTCCGGGTTCTTTAATGTGTTTGGTTTGTTCGTTGTTCATTTTTACCTCCGTTTCGAAAAACTACAACACATAGTTTTGAAAACTATGTATAATATACTTTAATACTACACCACGACTGAAGAAAAATCAAGGGTTAATTGACATTAAAAAAAGTTTCTGTTATAGTTATATGCAGAAACTATGTGAATATCCTTTACTTGGTGACGAGTAGAGGCTTTTTTATTGTCACAAAACGAATTTAATAGTAGAAAGAGAAGAAAAGAAAATAATGAGATTTGAAGAATTAGGATTAGCAACAGAAATGGAAAAAGCCGTAAAGCATATGGGATTTGAGGAGGCATCAGCGATTCAGGCGAGTGCCATTCCGGTAATCATGCAGGGGCGGGATATCATCGGCCAGGCGCAGACCGGGACCGGCAAGACCGCCGCTTTTGGAATTCCATTATTGCAAAAGATAGACCCGAAGAACAAGAAACCGCAGGCGATCGTCCTTTGCCCGACCCGGGAACTGGCGATTCAGGTGGCGGAGGAAATCCGTCAGCTCGGTAAGTACATGCATGGAATTAAAATATTGCCGATATACGGGGGGCAGGAGATCGTGAAGCAGATTCGTTCACTGAAGTCCGGTGTTCAGCTGATCATCGGAACTCCGGGGCGGGTAATGGATCATATGCGACGCAAGACCATACGGATGGATCACATTCACACGGTGGTGCTGGACGAAGCGGATGAGATGCTGAATATGGGATTCCGTGAGGACATCGAAACAATTTTAGAAGGAGTACCGGAAGAACGCCAGACGCTGCTCTTCTCGGCGACCATGCCCAGAGCGATCATGGAGATTACGAAACAGTATCAGCAGAATGCGAAAGTAATCAAGGTTTTAAATAAAGAACTGACCGTTCCGAATATCGAACAGTTTTACTACGAAGTAAAGCAGCGGAATAAGCCGGAAGCACTGGCGCGGCTGCTGGATGTATATACTCCCAAGCTGTCGGTGGTATTTTGTAATACCAAGAGACAGGTTGATACACTGGTAAATAATCTGCAGGGGCGCGGCTATTTTGTTGCCGGACTGCACGGTGATTTGAAGCAGACCCAGCGTGACCGGGTGATGCAGGGATTCCGAGAAGGCAAGACGGAAGTGCTGATATCGACAGATGTGGCAGCGCGGGGAATCGATGTAGATGAGGTTGAGGCGGTATTTAATTATGATCTGCCGCAGGACAATGAATATTATGTACACCGGATCGGAAGAACCGGACGGGCGGGCAGAGTCGGCCGGTCATTCACTTTCATATCAGGAAAAGAGATTTATAAGCTGAAAGAAATCCAGCGTTACTGTAAAACCAAGATATACGCACAGCGAATTCCGACGCTTGATGATGTAGCGAATACTAAGATGGAATATGTGCTTAAGGACATGGATCGTATCCTTGAAGAAGACGACTTGGGCACATTAGTAAAAGCTATTGAAAGCAAAGTCAATGATTCCGAGTATACCACTATGGATATGGCGGCGGCACTTCTGAAAATGTGTCTGGGTGACAGTGAAGAAGCAAAAGAAGAAGAGATCGATTTCGGCGATACCGGTTCAAGAAATGCCGGCATGGTGAGAATGTTCATGAATATCGGTAAAAATCAAAAAGCCAGGGAGCGCGATATCAAGGGAGCTATAGCCGGAGAAAGCGGAATGCCGGGGCAGCAGATTGGCAGTATTGACATGTTTGATAAGTACACCTTCGTAGATATACCGCAGTCATATGCATCCGCTGTATTGCGGGGAATGCGCAGTACTACCATAAAAGGAAAGAAGATTATCATTGAACCGGCAAATGGCAAATAGGGCTGGACTGGTTAAATGATGTAAAACTGGCTATTTTAATATAGCCAGATAAGTGCTATTCTTTCATTAGCAAAGGCAGAAAGAAGGCTTAGAAAATGGAAAGAAGAAACACCGCAATTTTAAAATTGGCACAGACAGCTTTTGTTGCAGCATTGTGTTATATCTCATTTACTTTTTTGCAGATCAAAATACCGCTGCCCGGAGGTGATGCTACTTCTCTGCATATCGGAAATGCATTCTGTGTACTGGGGGCTCTTTTATTGGGCGGCTGGTGCGGCGGTCTGGCCGGAGCGATTGGAATGGCACTTGCTGATATTGCAGATCCGGTATACATTACGGTTGCGCCGAAGACATTTGTACTTAAATTATGCATCGGCCTGATTGTCGGCCTGGTCGCCCACCGGATTGCCGGAATCAGCGAAAGCCATAATAAGGGATATATCTTAAAATGGAGTATTATCGCATCGGCTGCCGGATTAGGATTTAATGTCATCGCCGATCCTATCGTCGGGTACTTTTATAATATGTACATTCTGGGTCAGCCGCAGGAAATGGCAGAAGTACTCGCCAAATGGAGTTCTGTGACCACCTTTGTAAACGCAGTGGTGTCCACGATTCTGGTAATGTTCATATATAATGCAGTAAGACCGGTTCTAATGCGGGGAGGTCTGTTAACAGCACCGAATAGGTCTTCAAAGAACTGAGGGTAACAATAAAGAGGCAGCGGATATGCCGGGTGATACGATTCACATCACCGGAGATACCCACTGCCTCTTATTTTTTAGCTTAATTCGACTTTCTCAGCTTCTTTCGGCTTGAAGTCATTCTTCAAATCATAAATATTATGACCTGTAGAATCCCCAAGAACTCGTCCTGCCAGTGAATAGCAACGGATAAAACGCTTGCCGTCGATGCTGGACCAGTGTTCTACGTCCCATGCCAGATAACCGTCATCATCGGTTTTCTTTTCCTTCAGGTATAAATCCACCTGTCTTCCGCCCGGTGCCATCAGTTGAATCAACTCATCTTCAGTGGCTTCCAGTTCGGTCTTTTTTACTGAATCATACACTTTCATTTGCATTCCCTCCTAAGATATTATGCTTATTGAGCCGCTAAGAATCAATAAGATATACATTGAATTATAATTGGTTTTTGAAAATATTACAACCTCATAGATTGGTAATGCAGTTTAAAAGCAGTTTACAACCAATTAATGTAATTTACAACATATTGGTAGACATAGTTGAGTCAATCTAGTATGATAATTATAAAACGGACAGAAGAGAAATTAAGGCATAAGCCTGACTGATCATATATGAAATATAAATCATAAAAATGGAGGCAAAAAAGGATGAAGAAAATAAAACGGCTATTGGCAGTATTACTTGCCACGATCATGGCACTGTCAAGTCTGTCACTTAGCGCGATTGCGGATGACAGCGAGAGCCCGACCGATGGCGGTTCGGGAAAGGACAGAACAAACGAGTTTCAAATTGATTCACTTAAAGTCAGCCTTTCCGGCTATGTAGTAGACGATAAGAATAACATAGTCAGTTATAATGAGGTGGTTTATGCGCTCAATGAAACGGTTGATGCCGCAAACATTAAGACGTATGATAATCTTCAGATTACGATTGATTTGAAGTGGTCACAGATGATTGAAGAGCAAGAAGACTTTTTAGAAGGTGATTATATCCTGTTCGAGGTTTGCACGATAAGCGGATGCGACCCCAGCAATTGGACCAATTTTTCAGAGATGGCGTTGACAGATGACGGCAAAAAATTGGGGACCGGACAACTCATCGTGGAGGAAAACGCTGATGGTACGGTTACGTTGTATTTTAAAATACTATTCACGGCGGAAATTGAAGGGAAACACGGTATAGAAGGAGACATGAGTGCCAGCGCCAAGACAAAGGGGCTGTCAAAGGGAACTCCAGTTCAATTTTCCAGTTCTCATAACATGGACTCTGTGTTTGCGACGATTGAGATAGTAGATAGACCAGCCACGACAGAGGGAAAGATTCCAGGTTCAAGTCAAGCGTATTATTTGAATAAAAGTGCAGTCGGTTACTCTGCTTCTGATAAATCGATTCGATGGCGAATTTATGTTCACTCCCCTAATCTGATTACGGAAGGCTTTAAGGTATACGTGGATGGAGCATATGATAGAGGAGGAAAAATAGGAGAGTATGATGATTTAATCATTGAGGAAATATTAGACGAGCACCAGAGCTTTTACAATGCGGAAGGGAAGCTTGATGTAGAATTCCGCATGCCGCTTTATCTGTATGATGTGGATAATTATACCTCGACAGATAGCAACAAATATACTTATGGCACTTACACGAGTAAAAACCTTCTGAGTCTGCTAACGGAAATCAAAATCACGAACGGTACCAACGAAGAGATAGTAGCGGCGGTGAAAGAGACAGCCAGAAGCTATGCCGTCATCACAGAGCCGGATCCGGACAATTCATCTGTTACAAGGGAGCGGCTGATTATGAATCTCGGCGCGTTCGGAGATACCGGAATCCGTTACGGAGAACTGCTGACCGGAAAGGTAGGACAATATGGTTCATTAGAATATATTTTAGCACAGTTCCAGAGATGGATAACGTTGTGCGGGAAAGTCATAGACGCTAATCCTGAGGCAGATGATAATGACGTAATAACATATACCGATGTTGATGCCGTTTATGCGAGCGATAGATTACCCTATACTTATACGCTGGCAGAATGGAAATTGTGGAAGCAGCTGTACAGTGATTCTTATGATTATTACAACATCAGAGATACGGAAGGACAGTTAATAGGGCCTTATGTATCCGGATTTGAGTTTGATATCGTCACAACAGTTTTGACAGATAATACCGATACTTTATTTACGGAAGTAGTTAACAATTCAGTTGAGATAAGCGGATCCTTTATCGATGAATCATTTGATGCAGCCAGAACTAATTTCTGGACGGCGAATATTAAGGCCAGGACTGCGGCGAAAGGGGATATACAGATCTTCAAGGCGGATTCCCTGTATGGAAATGAAGAGGATAAGAGCGATGCCGCTTCCATATCCGGGGCAATGGGGGGCGTGAGCTTTCAGGTATATGAAGCCGATGGTACGGATCCGTTGAAGTTTAATGTATCCGACGACGGAAAGTACACATATAGTTCCAGTGGAAAATATACGGAAGTTACGACATACAGTTCGGATGGAAGCATAATTATATCCAACTTGAGTCCAAATAAAACCTACTATTTAAAAGAATACAAGGCACCGGCTGGTTATTATACCGAACAGAATCAGAAAATTGAGTTTAGCGTCAATAGTGAGTTTGTTACATATAAACTGGTCAATAATGACGCCCGCGGCGTAACACTGACAAAGGTGGATGCAGAGGTTCCCGCCAACCCACTTGAAGGTGCGACGTTTGAACTGTATAAGTATAATGATGAAACAAAAGAATATGAAGAAGTTACCGGATTTAAGGCGGCTGAGATCAATGACTCAGAGTACCTCATTTACAATGGAACAGGTTCCGATACGCTGACCACCGGAAGCGACGGAAAGCTTAGTATTGTACAACTGCCGGCAGGGGATTATTACTTGGTAGAGGTCTCCGCTCCGGATGATTATCAGCTCTCTGCTGTAACGTACAGGTTTGAACTGACAGAAACAAAGTCAGGGGAAACCATTGTAGACCTTGGTGAAGTAGTGAATAAAAAATCAATAGTGAATGATCCGGTTCCGGAAACTGTTGACATAAGCGGAACAAAAACCTGGGATGATAACAACGACCAGGATGGTATACGCCCGAAAGAAATCACAATCAATCTGTACCAAGACGAAACCAAGATTGATTCGGTGAAAGTCAAAGCAGATGCCGAAGGTAACTGGAATTATAAATTTACTAATCTGCCGAAGTATGAAGACGGAGAAGAAATTACCTATACGGTAGATGAAGAATCAGTTCAGGGATATACACCAAACATCACAGGCTATGATATTGAAAATATTCATACACCGGAAACGATTGACATTGCGGGAGAAAAGACCTGGAGTGATGCTGATGATCAGGACGGCAAGCGCCCGAAAGAAATCACAATCAATCTGTACCAGGACGAAACCAAGATTGATTCGGTGAAAGTCAAAGCAGATGCCGAAGGTAACTGGAATTATAAATTTACTGATCTGTCGAAGTATGAAGACGGAGAAGAAATTGTTTATCTGATAGGAGAAGAGGATGTAGCAGACTATAGTACAACTTATGCGGATGAAGGCTATGATATTTCGAACCATTACACTCCGGGAGAAACCAGTAAGACGGTTCGAAAAGTATGGAAGGATAATGACAATAAGAACGGCAAACGTACTGATAGTATTAAAGTACAGCTCTATAAGACGGTAGATGGAACTACGGAACCGATAACCGGTGAAGAAATCGAACTTGAAGAAAGTAACAGCTGGGAATATATCTGGACTGGTCTGGCGGAGAAAGAATCCGGAAAAGACATCACTTACAGTGTCAAAGAGGTAGAAGTACCGGATGACTATACAGTAAGCTACAGTGAAGACACCTTTATCATTACCAATGAGGAAATCATCATCACAAAAGCCGAGATTCTCAAAGTAGATGAAGACGGCAATGCGTTGGCAGGAGCCAGGCTGGCACTGTATGATGCCGAAGGAACACTGGTGGAAGAATGGACGTCAACCGGAACAGTGCATGTATTAGAGGGCGTATTGGAACCGGGAGCAGCTTATACATTGAAAGAATTAGAGGCACCGAAGGGTTATCTGCTGGCACAGCCGATTACCTTTACCGCAGATGCAACCGGGGAAACAGTAAGTATTCAGATGGTGGATATCAAGACTACGGATTTATACTCGGTAAAAATAACGAAATATGTCATGTATGAAGATCAATTCCGTTCCGTGAATTTCACCTTCTATGCTGCATTATTCTGGGATGAAGCTTGTACCCGGCGGGCGACGGAGGTGAAGGAACTGAAGCTGGAGAAGTCCTATGCGGCGACAGCGGTATTTGATCAACTGGCGGCGGGAACCTACTATCTGGCGGAGACCGACGGAGAAGGAAACGCATTGAACGCCGACGATCCGGATGTCTTCTTTACGAATGAGATCCGGGATGGCGTGATTACCCTGCCGGAGACACCGATGAATGAGAAAGCGACCATTATCAACTATATCGATATCCCGCCGGATGGACTCCTGCTGGAAGATGACGGCTCTATCGAGATCGATAAGACGGTAGT
>Ga0153946_1000542_pt1 | contig 16520 bp, 19 predicted proteins | sample TSNJ030MetaG_FD_104751 | JGI IMG/M metagenome (GOLD analysis project Ga0153946, IMG submission 104751) | Attine ant fungus gardens microbial communities from New Jersey, USA - TSNJ030 MetaG | ecosystem: Host-associated > Fungi > Mycelium > Unclassified | place: USA: New Jersey, Wharton State... | reverse complement strand
CAAAATGAACAGCGATATGCTTAGACTAAATTGTTGATCTGTCGCTGGCAAGTTCTTTTCCATTTCTTCAACGGCAGCTGATAAACAGGAATTGACAATATGCGTTAAGAATAGATCAACTTCACTGCTCACGATTTTGTATGCTTCCTGCCAACCCCGAGATCGTTGCAGCCGATGAAATTAGAAATAAGCAAAAATTCTGAGGTAGGATTGAGAATTCCAATTTGCCGTTCTCGGATTGTAATTTGTCACTCACCTTTCTAAGGGATGACCAGCATCGAGGATCATCTTGAACTGGGTTGTGTTCGACATCTACGACAGTTTGAGGCCTAGTTTCTGCGGCGCTTAGTCGAGGATTCCCTTCGTGTAGTAGGTCTTGTGCATCTCGGGGTGATCCGTCGGTGGTAGGAGCAATAGTGAGGTTTATTTCGTTTTCCATTGGCTACAGAAGGGAACACTGATATTGATTTTCTGAATAAAGTCTGGAGGAGACTAGTTCTAGGAGGGTGGAAGTACCGAGCTGGTGGAAAACTTGGTGTGTGGGCCGCTTAAGTGATTTTATTATATCTATATATCTTCGTCCGTAGAGGCCGAAAGATAAATTAGTGGTTTAAAAATGGCTTGCCGCCGGCTCCGGATTGTCCCGGCGGAATCATTGAGCTCGACTTGCCTTGGAAGAGTAGTATTGAGGCGGACTCCGTTCTTACATAAACACTTCAGAGCGATGACGCACTTTCACTCTTTCTTTTCTTATCTGAGACATTGTAATCATAGCCGTATAAATACAGTAGAATCATGTAAGCCTAGTCGTCTACCACACCGGGTGACGCCTGAGCCTACATTATTATCAAGAGGAAGAGACCACAATCACTGCATCAGCTATGACAAGGTTGCGATCCCTCAAGGCTCGGTGACGATAGACTCTGTGTGTTGCTATTAATCACAGATGTTTATCATAAGTTTGTGTATGTGAGCATATCGGGTCAGACTTTAAGCTGACATAGAGCGACTGTTGGTGGATGGACTGTCATCTACAGAAATGGACTCTTCATGTGGTAGCTTATAAGAATGTGTCTTAGAGTCAATTCTATCGTCTGTGTTGTCTTTGCTGTCAGTTTACTTGCATACTAGCCTCGCCGCATGTATACCTCACCTCAGTTGGAGCACAATGAAAGTAAGTTAACCTGATATAGTCACCGATTACTACAATTAATACACACTTAGTTCCATCACCACGAATCATATGTATGAATAATCGAGACAAATAATGGAAGTAAAGCGCATCTCAGTGTAGAGGTGATCCAAAGAGACATACCTTTGTCAGTGGCATAAAAGACCATTTTTATGTTCCAGCACTATAAAGCATTACACTTCTTGTGAGGGAACAATCGTAAAAATGGAATATGCGGTGTGATGACTTTCTCTCGTGGACAACACGAGGCAAATGTAAAGCCTGCAGTGCCAGAGAAACCAGTCTCGGTTGAGCTTATTCTTCACTGTGACATGATAAGCGGACTTGTTTTGTCAGATGAAGTATGATTTCCTGCCGCTCATGTGATATTGACAGATGCCTCGAGTTGCAGGAGATGATCCAGGTTCAATTCGTCGCAAATTCCAGCAATTGAGTCACTTCTGGTCGGGGATCCTTGCTCTTGAATGTTGAATACAGGGATAACATGATAACAGACCCAGTTGTGCCAGAAACACCGTTGTCGGAATGCAGGATGACGACAAGTTTTGGCTACCGGATACATACAGGATGATATATGTAACGATACGCAAGAAGGATCAGCCCAAACCGTGGCTTAGTATATGAACATAATTGAAGGGTGTATTACATCAGTTGTTGGTATGAGGTGTTATGTAATCGAAAGCCTTGAATTCAGACGGTTCACAGCTTTCTTCATAACCATAACATACATACTGACTAGTCCATTACTTTACAAGACTTACAGTCGCGTCATGGAGACTTGAGTTGCCGAGTGCCTCTGCGGCCCTCCCCTTCTCGAGTCCATTTTCATCTTGTCAGCATCCCTGGCGCACTTTTTGAACACATTTTTATTGCCCTCTTGCTGTGAGAGGACTCTACGCACAAGAGATAGGGCAAAAGACATTTAATTGCATCCTACACAATAATTTAAATCCGGAGATACTGGGTGAGAGCGTCATGAATTCAACGGAGGAGCTACAGCAGTTGGAGATCACCGCATTGCGGAGTATCTATGCAGAGGATTTCATTGAAAGTCCTCCCCCTAAAGCATGGAAGGTATGCAGTCTCTATTCGAGTCACAGGACATGTGTGATGTCGGTTTGCAGGGAGCAGCTCGTGTACCTGAGTTTATCATCCGTGTGCACCACCCTGACTCTATACACGCATCTAGGATTGGATTTTCTCTCAACGTCCGGTGTGTTGTTCTTTGGTTTGCTCAAGAAGTTACCCTTGACTTGATATTCTGGCACTAGCTTTCCAAAGACATATCCTACTTTAGCATGCCCGACTTTCACCGTCCAAAAACCCACAAAAAGTATAACGCCAGACCAACTCACCAAGCTTACACAAGCAATAACACGAGAAGCTCAAAGAAATAGAGGATCAGAGATGGTGTTTCAGGTATGCCTCGTGCTAATTTCGAATTGTATGATGGCCAAAACGTCGTCAATTGTATTTTTACGTAGATCGTCACATTTGCCCAAGAATGGATCGCCGCAAATGTTGTACCACCGGTGGAGGTCACCGGTTCATTGGCGCTCCAAATGAACCAACGTGCGATGGATGCAGAAAGGGTATGTTAATTCATCCTATCTTTACTCACTCCGCATGTTCCTCACACATTCTTCAGGCACGAAGAGAAAAAGAAGCCGAAGCTCATCGTCTCTTCCTCCTCCAACAAGCCAAGGAAGAGGAAGAACTTGAAACACAGATTCGTGTCGAGAAGTTCAAGCAGAAGCAGCAGTTCCAACAAGCACAGACTCAGCCCCAGACCATGATACTACGAAGAGCGATCAGTAGTGGAAGTACGAGCAACTTTTCAGATAGTTTTATGCCTGGGGGAATGCCTACAATGGGTGATACGCCTGTTGAGAAGTTTGGGGAGGAGATCTGCATAGATGGTGTAAGGTTCACTAGCGTCAAGCTGTTTCATCCTCGACATGGTGCGTTTCTCCCTATTCGAAGTTCCTACCGATCACGAAGGTTGGTGTGGCGGTGATATTTAGAGGCGCTCGGAACGGTATACATGGCAGATCCGATTTGCGACGACATTAACACCAGTTTGCCACTTGAACTCTATACAGTCACATTTGAATCGGCGTATTATGTCACTACACAAGGTCGAAAGAAGCTCAGCATGCTACAAGAAGATATTCAACGGCTCACGAGTATCAGGCATCCGAGCCTGGTTAGTGTGTTTGCTGTGAAACTCGTCCATTCACAAACATTGTCATCATCTTCGAGTTCGCTTTCGACTTCGACGAATTTGGCTTTGCAGACGGCAGGTTTGAGCGTGTCTTTAGTTCATAGCGGACAAGGACATGGAAAATCAGTGTCGCCGGATGTGCAGTTGTATCACAGTGGGAATGCACCTCAGTTGATGATTTTGACGGAACGGATGCCAGGATTGACACTATGGGATGTCTTGGAGGATTGTGACTTTATGAGGGAGGATAAAGCGTCTGTGAGTTGTTCTGTTACTCTCTTCATTCATGTAGTCTCATTGGCTCCTCATAGGGATATTTGAGCCAGATTTTGGGCGCTCTCAATACCGTGCATTTACGCGAAATCGTTCATCGAGGTATGCAAGTCTTCTGTCCATTCTTTCATCTTGACAGACTTCTCGTTGCCAGGTATCACTGTCAAATGCATCGGCCTTGCTTCTCAATCTTCAGTCACTTCTCCAACATCTTCAACGGCCTCGGCGAAAATCATCAAACTCGGAAAAACCAGTTACCATACTCAGCTGATGGATTTACATCGTTCGAACCCATTCGGCACGTTCACATCTTTGAGTGATGACATTGACACACCCGAAGCTTGGTATGTACTTTTCCTCTTGTGCCACTGCATGTATAAAAATATATTTATTAGGCTGTCGAATGACGCGAAACATGAGTCGTCGTTGTTGTATACGAGGAGGAGAGATATCCATTCTGTTGGAATTGTGTTTTTGCAGATGTTGCTTGGGTTGGATGTAATGCAGAAGTTCGATGATGTACACGAGGCCCTACGTAGCTGTACGTCAACCAACCCACTCTTATATTTTATGGTATTAATTCCCATGCGCTCTTGAACCAATATGTAGCCCACATATCCCCAGGTCTCGCATATATCGTTCTCGACATGCTCTCTCCACCAAAGAAAAATCACATCACATGTATCTCCCTCCTAGCTGAGCTAGCTGAAAATTCCGCTCATAACAGTAGTAAGAGCAAGTCGCGTCGTTATGGTGATTACAGTGCAAGGTCCAGATCACGAAGGAGGTATAGTAGTGACATCAATGGGTATAATGCTCTGGCGAATTCGACGTCGACAATTACAGGTGGAAGAAGTGGAAGTGATGGGCTGGGGTTTGGAGCCAGTGTGGATTTGGGTGATGTCGGAGAACTGGGCATCATTGATTCGAAGAGCCCGCTGTGGGGATTTCATAATAGTAAGGATTAGGTCTATTAACATAGCAGACTCACAATGGTTATGCAGGCCCTGGAACGCCGATACCAACACCACATATATATGCCCAACCTGGATCTGTACATACGCATGGCCATTTTATTGGAAGTCCCGAAGTTGAATTTTTCAGGTTTCCTCCCAGGACGCGGCAGGCTAGTCGGTGGAAAGAGGATTGGGAAGAGTTGGAATTACTTGTACGTCCTTTGTCGCCTTTCTTGTTTTACGATTTCTCACCTCCGATTTTAGGGGAAGGGTGCATTCGGGTCAGTTGTGAAAGCCCGTAACAAGATTGACAACCGGATTTACGCAGTCAAGAAAATTCGACTCAAGACGCAAAAATCCGATACGAAGATCTTCCGTGAAGTAAATGCACTTTCGCGACTCTCCCATCGGTTTATCGTAAGATACTTCACTACCTGGGTGGAGACCAATGAAATCCAAAACGTGTCAAGTGCTACACCGAGTGTAAGTGGTGTAAGCAGTGGTGGTATCGAGACTAGTTTCGGAGTTAGGACGACGCTTCCAAGGTCAAGGTCAAGTTTGAATGGCGATGAGGATACTGAAGATGAAGATGGAGATAGCATAGATGTTTCTGTTTCTACGGTGTCAGAGCGTCATTTACCAACGAACGGAGGTGGATTCAGCATTGAGGATTTCTCAGATTTTGATGACAGGACAACCACAACTGAGATTTCCAATACTTCAAGAAGCTCATTCCCCAGCATTCATTTTGATCGTTCTACCTCACCTGGAGGATCAACAGAGGAGGAAGAGGAAGATACAGAGGAAGAAGATGAAGACTCGAATGAGAGTGGTAGCAATAGTGCGTTGAGCTCGGTGAGATCAGCTGGAACTGATTTGGGAGGACTGTTCAGGAGAGATCCAGTTACAGGTCTCATAACTGCTGGTCTAGGGTCAGAGAGTACTCGGGGTCGTAGTGTGGGGGGTGACGGGAGGAGGAGAGCTGGGACCATAGTTGGTGATAGAGGGAATACTGCTATCACGACTAGTACAATGCAGCCCGGGAACGTTGCCACGACGAGTGCAAATGTAATTGAGGATGGGAACGGTTTGGGTGGGAGGACAGAGATCCCGTATTCATTAGAGGTGATATCAAATATGAATATGACGAGAACACTTTATATTCAGATGGAATTTGTGGAGAGGCAAACGTTGAGAGAGGTGTGTATTCACTGTGATTTTTGCTTCATCTTGATTTCATACGAAACGTGTAGAGAGTTGATGAAGGAATCACGGAAGATGAAGCATGGAAATTATTTGGTCAGATTGTGGATGCACTGGTACATATGTCGACTCTAGGAATTTTGCATCGTGATATCAAGCTAACGAACATCTTTATTGGTGTGTCTATTCAAATCTTGTTGTAATATTTCACTTTAATCATGGCTCGCCATGTAGACGCGAACGGGGATTGTAAAGTGGGCGATTTTGGACTCGCAACGTCTAGTTTGGCTGCCGTTGATCCCTCGGATTTGACAAGGCATTCTATATATCCGGAAACTGATATGACGCTCGGTACGTATTTCTGTATCTCTCTATCTGGTGTTTTGTCAATAAATAGCCAACTTAGAGGTCGGCACAAGGCTGTATATCGCGCCTGAGGTCCAATCGAGAAAGAAAGGGCCCAGAAACCATTCCAAGGCTGACATGTATTCTCTTGGCGTATAACTTCTCGCTTTTTCTTTTTTGATGTTCAGCTGATAAATTGCAATCCAGATTGTATTTTTTGAGATGAACTATATATTCTCAACAGGCTCGGAACGAATTGCAGTCATTGAAGATTTACGCAAACCCGGTATATTTTTCCCTGCTTCTTGGGATCCTCATCGTTCTCGTCAGCGACAAAGTAAGCCAGTCAAGATAAACAGATTAAGGATACCGTTGTTACACGCTTTCATTAGTCATTACCCAGCTGCTTCAACATGAGCTGGATCAGAGGCCTACGGCTCTGGAGCTCTCCGAGAGCCCGCTCATGCCACCGAAATTAGAGGATGAGAGTTTTCGAGGTGCACTCAACCTCATGGGTACGTCTTGATGCAGGTGTCAGACAATTGTACCTGACGTGTTCTTTTTCAAATAGCCAAACAAGACTCACCTTGGCGTCAGGCAGTCATCTCCTCCCTCTTTACTCAAAAGCCCAAGCCTTCTCGCTCCTTTCTCTATGATTCTCAGGCTGACCCGCCTGAACAACAAGCCGCTCTCAATTCAACCGTTCATGATTATCTTGCTGCTATCTTCAGACTCCATGGGGCAGTAGACATGGAACCACCCTTGTTAATGCCTGTAGTAGACCTACAAGAAGATCAGAAAAACCATGCGACATTCATTGATCGTTGTGGTGATCTTGTGAGTTTACCGAATAACCTCTTGGTACCATTTGCGAGGATGGCCGCGAGGACTGGTATCAAGAGGATCAAGAGGTATCATATTACAAACGCGTATCGGCCTAGGTAACAGTAGCTCTACAAGGTCCCTAGGGCGTGTGAACTGATTGGAAGTCTTGTTTGTAGTCCAGTTGCAGGGCACCCGAAGACGACGAAAGCCGCAGTGTTCGACATCATAACCCAGGACCTGTCATCAGGGTCGACAGCGGCTGGCGGAGAAATTGTTTCCGTACTTAATAATATCCTCAACTCATTCCCTAATTTATCGGAAAGCTATGAAATCCATGTATCACATTCCAAGAGTGGGTTGTCTGTCTTGACTTTCTCTGGTTGTAGTATACTGATGCATCATTAGTAATTGAGCTTGTGATGAACAGAATTCCCGATACTCATAGAAGTGCTGTTGTGGAGATAATCAATCAAACGAAGAGTTCGCTATCGCAGAAGAGGGCTTTGTTGTTAAGGAAGGGTCTACTGAGGAGTACTACAGATGAATTGGAGATATTATCCGAAATCGGTGAGCCGTGTGAATCGCGGTCTATTCAATTCATCTGTCTGATTGAGCAGATGAGAACATTGGGAACGTAGTCTCTAGGCTGGAAAAGATTTCCTCTTCTCTTGTGACGCCTTTACAGCCTTTGGTTGCGGAAATCCAAGAAACTCTCCAGCTTGCTGGATCTGCTGGTGCTTCAATGCCTGTGTATTTCCATCCGCTCATGTTGGGGAGTCACCAGTCATTATTCAAGGGCGGGGTCGTCTTCGAGGTAGTGAAGAAGAATAAGAAATTGGATATTCTTGCCGCAGGTGGACGGTGGGTTGCAACTCGGAATGAATGGCTTGCATGTTTTCCTCACCTATCCACAGCTATGATCATCTTATCGGCCGTTTTTCTCCTGCAAAACAGAAACTAGACGCCGTTTGTGCGGTCGGTTTGCAAATTGCGGTTGAGAAGATTACGGCCGCGCTCGCCTTGTTCCAAAGCACATCTGTGAAGGCTCTGATCAAAGAAGAACGATCTTTTGGTTTTTGGAGTCCTCGAAGGTGTGATGTTTACGTTGTATCACATCACCCTGGACACTTGCAGGATCGACTCGAGATTGTAGCGTATTTATGGCAAAACAGCATCAGTGCGGATATCATGTATGAATCTAGCTTATCAAGTGTAGATGCCCATGAAAACCACATAGATCTATGTGCTCGGGAGGGGATTCTGTAAGTATTATGATAATAGCAGCTGGAAACATGCTTAGATGTCCACATCATAGGTTCGTTGTGTATCCTAGGCCGAGAAATGCGAGGCGAGACCAGGCTGCGTTCAAAGTTAAGAGTATCCTGAAGGGCACAGAGTACGAGTGTGCGTTGTCTCATCTAAATGCAGAACAACTGTTTTTTACTCTATATGTGCAGTATCACGCCAGGAGCTTGTTGGATGGCTCCAGCAGCAGATTGCAGAACAGAAACGGGCAGATCTTGCCACTTCATCTGCGCCCATTGTCGCCGAAAACATTGGCGTCTTACCACCGAAGGATGTTTCAATCTCGCCTGATGTGCAGCTTATCCTGCCGATTGATACTAAAAAACAAAGAAAACAGGTTAAGCAGCTTTTCCTCGATCGAGGTGCCCAATCACTCTTGTCTATCCGCCTGGTGTTGGCTTATGGGTTGCGTTTAGCTTTCGATACCGCAATGGATGTACGATCTTCAATACAAAACCGTATGCCAACGATTGCATTGGATGTTTCTGCCGACGTGTTCGACTCAATGGTCCGTAATCCAAAATGGGTCAACGATGACGAAGCATGGAAGACGTTATTGGCCACCTTCCCACCTCAGACATCGACGTATGCTTACCAAATCCGCGAGGCAGTGGCAAAACGTAGAGTTGAAGGCCACCCGTATGTTTTCTTGTTTGCAGTCCGCGATGAACGTGTTCAGCTCCTTAACCTTTCCTGAGTTGTAACATCTATTTGTCTATTCATTAACCACCCCTCAATCCAGCTTCGATTCTTTATTTACATGACAAGACATTATTTGATATAAACGACCTACATCAACGCATTAGTTCCCCTTCGAACGGGCCAAATGTATAAAGTATTTATGCCCATCCGATTTTATAGTATGCATACTCTACTTCCTCTCCCATTTCTGTATCACAAGCGAATATTTCTTTGGTCAAGATATGAAGCAAAGGTTCATCTACATCATCCTCGCCCCGAGAAAAAATAGTCTCTATGTAATTAGATTCGGATGAATGAGTTGCACGAAGAGGTGAGACGAGATGGAACAAAGCACTACTATTGTGGTAGTCTGATCTTGATAACTGTGAGGGTTTTCGTAGGAGATACGTGAGACATGAATGAATCCATTTTGCATGCTCTGGCTCGTAGATAACATCAGCCCCAAAAACTAAATCAAAAGGGTTGGTAAAAGGATAAGATCTGGTATCTCCTGGTCCGACTTGCGACCAGTCTAACGAGTGAATTGTGACGGTTACAGTTGTATTTTCGTCGGCATGAATGTTAGCTCGGACGTTTGCACGAAGATTTTCGAGGGCAGATGGGTGATAGTCTGTTGCCACAATTTGAATCCGGCATGTTATATCCAAAGCAATCTTTTGTAAAAGTTTCGCGGTTGTGAGAGTGACAAGACCAGTTCCTGCTCCGAGCTCGAGAATTCGGAACACACTCTGTTTCCGATTATGAAATTGGTCAGAGCTGATTCCGAATGCCCCTGGATCTTGCACCAACATTTCTGACATTACACATGCACTACCCCATGTCTGCACACCTACACTACCAAAGTCGTTATTATTCAGCGGCAAATCTGTAATCGTTATCGAAACGGGTATAGACTTGAACGGTTCGAAGTCACTGCTCCGCAGAGCATAGTAGGTGAATTCGAAATTCCGCGCGATCGTTCCCGAGGCCGAAGGCCCTGCAAGCAATGCGAGAAGAGCAGCAGCATTTTGAATAGTTTTGTCTTTCTCTTGTGAATCTCTGGTAGTTTCGTCATCGTCCGCAGCATTGAGAGCAAAGATGAGGGCTGTGAGCCACCTGATAGAGTGAGTTCGCTCGAATAAATCGGCACGCAAGCGATTGAGATCAGCTGTCAACGGATAAGTTGGTTTGTGGGCTACAGCAGATGCTATACGTTCGTCTAGCAAAAAAGGCTTCTGTCGCTGTCTCGATCCTCTAACTTCTGGATTGTAAAGGGCACGTAGGTAGCTTATCAAGACATTCAGGGTTTCCAGAGTTTCTAAAGGTATTTTCTTGACGGGAGGGAGTAGATATGTCGGAGCGATTTGAGTGGGATTCATGTCAACCGTTTGATAAAAATAGCTTTGTATTGAACGGAAATCAACAACGCTCAAGGAATGAGGGATTAAAATAGAAGACTTACAAGAAAAGATGTTAATTTCCTGATGATGAGGTAATATATTACAATAATTTTTTATATATGTCACTTTTCCATGAGTATCCTGGATACCCTTCGAGTGTCAAAGCAATTTTCAGAACCTAGTTTACTCAAAAGATAGGATTGATGACCCCGGATGGTACAAATGACTTGAGTCACTCTGGATAAATGAGATGCAAAATTCTGATTCCACACTCCCAATGTTTATCTCCAGCCTCAAGTCTCATAGGGATGATACGGTCATTTGCAAAACTTGGAGGCCTAACCTAGTCCATCAAGTTGGAGTTACGGATCAAGCATGTAGCTTTGTCTGAGCGGGGTGTGATTCTGCATGCGAAGGGCACGGGGTATCTATTACAATATTGAGCAAGTACATATTAGACGTAGAGACAAAACTTACGAGATCAACCCATCCGTCATCTCAGGCTTAATCTCAATTTCCTTTCCATCATCTCCCAGAGCAGGCCGTATATCGTAGACAATCAGAACATGACATAGAAGAATAAACAAGGAATTTTCGGCCAGGAACCTCCCAGGGCAAATTCTCCTTCCGTACCCAAAACTTGCAACTTTGGGGTCTCGTACTGTAGGATCAATCTTCCCATCTTTGAGAAATCGGTCAGGGTTATATACGAAAGGGTCTTTGTAGGTCTTTGGATCATGCAGGATTGACCTTCAGGAAGCTTGAGTCAAGGTTCCCACCGAAGGGAGTGGACAGACCATGAGTTCCCAAAGATAACAGTACCTTTGGGAATGTAGTATCCATTATATTCATCTGCATCTACTGAACTGTGAGTGACAGCTGGGTTGGATTAGATCATCAATCTTAATATTAGAATGATTTAACAAATTATTGTTACACACCCAGAGGAGCAACAAGTTGCCATCTCAAGGACTCTTTCGTCATGGCATTCATATATGGGAGGTTTAGTCGATCGTTGAACTCGGGAAGACGATTGCCAATGACCTTGTCAAGCTCTTTTTGAGCCTTCTTCTGGACCTCAGGGTAGAGGGCCATTGCCATGAAAAATGACTGGATTGTTGAAACTGTCTGATATTATAACGTTCATAGAAGGTCTGATCCAAGAATGCTTGATGACTCACTGTATCCGCCCCGCCTATAGACATTTTTCAACATAACTTGTATCTCGATGATAGCGAAAGAACTCACCAGCGAAGGCAACTGCACATGCATTTCGAGCCGTTATCTCCTCTTCGATGCGATTAGGTGAGGCTTCATCCGGTAGTTTCTCGATGAGACTGGATGCGATAGAAGGTTCAGCTGTACCTTCTCTCTGCTCTGAAGGTGAGAGCTCGCTCAAGGATCAATAAAATGTATCATACCAATTGTTCCTTAACTGTGTTCCAAGGCGTACGCGAAAAATATTCACCGACTTTTCTCCAGTAGTTAGCCTTTCTTTTCCATCCGGCACCCGGAAGCCATGCAGGGATGAATTTCATGGAAGGGAATAAGTCAACGAGGAATGAACCTGGATGTCCTGCCTCTGCAAAAGCGGCCATCACAATTTCAGCAGCTTTGGTATAGTCAGAATCATTGTCTTCAGATATGTTCATTCCATAAGTCAGCTTGAGTATAGTCGAAGTGAATACACTGGTCAAGAAAATCCAGACATTTGTTTAATTCCCTTATGATGTACACTTACTATCGGATATGTTGCATGAAATCATCTGGAGACCCAAGCAAGCGACGAAGAAGAACTCGGGCCGTCGTTATTTGGACTGATTGATACTTGTTGACGATGTTTGGATGGAAATAATCATGAAAGGTACGGCGGTGGCTCCTCCATCTGAGCCCGTACTGTTGGAATGCCATGTTCCATGTGTAATCCATCCTGCTTTCTGGTGAGCGTGATTCGACATAAACAGAGAGTAGGTGGCCAACATTTCATCGAGCATGGGAAAACGCGGGCGATCAGAGTAATTCGACGAGCGTTTCTCAAATAAATCAAAGGTCCTTTCTACACTCCCAAGAATAAGAAATGGCTGCCCTAGTATCTTGAAGAATACCATATCTCCTATGGATTCCATGTAAGGAGTGTGTAAGCCTCTGCTCAATGCAGAATGTACCATATGTCTTCGACCATTTATCAAACACTTTCCATAACTTGTCGGCGGTCAGATCAAAAAGGTTATCAATGACTGGGTAGCCTTTGGGACCAGGCGGTAAAGGCAATCTATTCGGGTTATTTCCACGATCCCGAAGTAGGCGAGAGAGCCACCATCCTGTTATCAGGCCACCGCTCCATAGAGCAATCGTAGGATAAGAGAGAAACATTGACATGACTCCATGTTTTCCAGACCCTATATACCTTGCAGACTCCCCTTGAGAATGTTTCGAGAAGGGTTTTCCATTTCAGGAGATGGCTGTTGTTCTCTCATCCTTTCTCTGGGTTCTGGATGTTGATGTAGGGAAGAGTTCAAACCAGATGATTCAATGGAAGATCGTAGACGATAAGCTAGGGCTCCATTTGGAATCTGCCTCCAAGAAACGATGAGAAAGAAACCATTCTGAGTAAGGGTTTCATATCATATATAGCGGCAATCTTTTTCCCATGAAAAGACTTATGTACAACTATATCACGCATATTGTTAGACTGATACTTGATGAGAGAGATAGAAGTGAAAACGTGAGAAGTGCATACCTGTCCGTGGCTAGTACTGCACAGAGAGAGAGTCCCGCATTTATATACCGCAACTAGTATTCAGGCGCGGTCCTGGTCACTAGGCCAAGGATCGACCCAATAGAGAAATGTCCAGAAGTATAGGTGTGGATGGTAGAGGTTTATGTTTGGGTATCTCATGGTGTGACAAGTGCGGGGTGGTTGACGAAAAAGGGAAACAGGGGAAGTCTCAGCATCCAGGTCTCCCATCCAATCAGACGGGTCGGGTCCATCCTCCACGCCGGCGGTCCATAGAAACTCGGTACAGGCGCAAAGTGCTGTACTGCCACTTCTCACTCTTCCTAGTCCTGCTAGTATTCCCAAGCTGGATTGTCGGTACATTGGGCGGGTTTTGGTGTCAATGCATCACAGTTATATGGTTGGTGGAGGTTGGGTGTTGATATGGCTTGGTACTACGGATCAGTTGGCAGGGTGGGGTGCGGGTGGGGTGCTAGCAGACATCCTGGTAGTTTTCGTGATGCTGAGCTAGGTTTTGGGCTAGTCCAGTCGGTTGGCGGTGCGACGAGGGAGGTCGACTTGTTGAAGGGAAGCGAATGCAAGAGCTCGGGCTCTCTGTACGGTACGGTACTTACCTCCCCCCACAAAACCGTGAAAAAAACTAGACCATATGGTGGTTCAAGTTCAAGAAGCGCCTGTACCGCAGAGAGGACGAGGGTAAGGGAGATAAGGATAAGTCTGTTGCATTGTTGAGTTCAGAGAGGAAAAAGTGCGAAAACACGTGGCAAACGCGCAATGAGTCTCGCCTCTATCTAAAGACAAGAAAGTGAAATATAATGAACACCAACACAAATTTCAGCGTCGCGCTTGATATTCCAACATGTTGTCATTCTCGTTCTTGTTAAGATTACATCGGGTTTTATCTCCCCCAAAATCAGAGTAGATTTTTTCCACGTAAACATAATAATATCCCACAGTAACCCAAATACTCAACAGGCAAGCTGAAGCCCACAGCGGGCGATACAATGATCAGACTCCGGACCTGAAGTTCACAGCACAGAGGAGGGGGAAAGAAGGGACTCATACATGGCGACAGACAAGCAAGACTTAAACCGCATAAGAAGCAATCTTGACCTGGATATGGATTTTAACACTTCCTAGGCACTGCACTGTATAATCTCGTACACGATTGTTTGATAATGAGATCTATTAATCATTTATCAAATACCCATTTCTGGGAAAGCCATTTTGCTCAGGATTTGTGATCTTTTAGCTTTGTTGAATTAGACGACTGCACTGTGGCATTACTGCTAGGGTGCATGACTGACCGGGTACCCACTGGATCATTCGCATCCATTTCTGGATAGTCAGACTGGTCGGGTACTTATTGAAGGTGTGTTATGGGATAGATATATATTCGTGGAGATGAAGAATCCTCCCTCAGCCGTCTACTCGTTTGTACGATGTCTGAGTTACATATCTTTTAAGCTTTATGTATCAAATGATCAACTCATATAGCCGAAAGTTGCGTTAACAATATCCAATTGTCGTACCTGCACGAATGTCTCAGAGAAAACACAAATATCATTGCTGAAGCATGAAGAGAGGGAAGTGATCACAGAGATAGACGCAGTCAATCTCCGAGATGCCTGAATAAATTGGATCTAGGATCCAGACAAAGTGACTGGGTCCTAGGGCTATAGGACAAGTACAAGTAAGAATGTGTATATATTTACTGCGCAATGGAGGTCGTTGGAGCTCCGTGCGCTCAGTGCTACGCAATCTGAAATGAAGAAAATAGAGACAAAACATGAAGGGAGAACACAGACGGAGCATGGAAAGAATAGGAATGTAACCAATGACGAAACGGAATGAGAAATTTGAATTACTCCGATAACTGAGCCATTAGATGAGGTCTGATGTCACATCTCATTTTGTTTTTTTGTGGCTTCTCCTTCCTGGCCCAAGAGCTGATGCTAAGTGATGTCAGGACCATTAACTTGTAGTGTTCTTAGGTAAACATTTGACAAAAGACATTTTACTAAAACAAAATATCTTTATGTTGTCTCATTGGACCAATTCCACAATCCTTATTTGCCAAAATGTAGCATTGTTGCTTTTATACAAGGACTAGAGTAGTCTCAGCTGCATTGCACATCAATCGAGTATAATCCCAATAAGACTAAGAGTGAACAGTCTGCACTGTACCACATTCACATTAATTCTGAATTTGTGGCACTTTTTTGTCCAAGGCAGAGTCAATTATTGCGAAATCGGTAAATATTCAGACATTTTCTTTTACATAACTATTCCATTAATATGCCTACCCTATGCCTCCTTCACTTCTGTGTCTCCTTCCCATCTTTACCTGTAGAAATTACCAAAACTTCCAGCAATAGAAATGGACATCAGACTTTCAGCTTGTGTAAACTCCTACCCCCCTTGTCTCCTAAAGATGATGTGATTTCCATATCAAGAAGATAAGGAAACAACACCAATTTTAGGAGACAAAGGGGCTAGGACTTTACACAAAGTCCGATGCTTAGAAAACATTTCGTTGTCATAAGCTCCATATGATAGATAAAGAAAAAATCAAAGTCCTGCAAGACATTCCAGAATCCTGAAATTTAGTTGGGCCTCACGAATAAAGACAGATAGGTAGACACCCATCGTAAGGACACAAAAAGAGAGCAGATGCCAGCAAGGAATAATACCTTCAGTTTAGACGAATTACTGGTCCTACGATCCCCCAAAATTGCTACTACATAAACAGAAGTTGGATCTTGTTGTGGCTGTAAGCCGTCTGAGGACGCCACTCTAGATGTCAGGATCCGAATCCGCATATTCGATGGTGGCCATTATTGCAAACACAAACCCACGCCACCAGATTTTTCCTGTATGTTATGTAAAGAGAAGTAATCCATGAATTATCTCAACGCTCGCCTCATAGTGTAAGGTGTTGTGTTTTGATAACATCTCTATTTTCTTCGTTGGATCGTATCTATCGGCGTCGCCATTTGTCCTGACCGATTCGGTTGATATCAATATCTTTTATCGTAGCCAGAAAAAGAGATTCACAAGCCATCAGGTGTCTTTGTAGTCTGGGAAAAGTAATGAGCTCATAAGCGTAAATCCTTGGTTTGAAGAGTAGAGCTCAAACCGTGAGATGAAGTTGACATGCCACTCACAATTCAGCATCCCCAAAGTCAGCGACAACAAATTATCTCAAAATTGTTCCTGTATAATGGAAGAAGATGGTATCCTACAAGTTGCATCGAAGGGAATATGGAGTGGATACAGATACAACGCCACAGCGAGGTATATAAATAACTCGTCAGATCACGTGGAAAATACAAACACGAGAACACATCGCAAATTGTATCTACTTGAGAAACCTGGT
>Ga0153946_1000541_pt1 | contig 16524 bp, 10 predicted proteins | sample TSNJ030MetaG_FD_104751 | JGI IMG/M metagenome (GOLD analysis project Ga0153946, IMG submission 104751) | Attine ant fungus gardens microbial communities from New Jersey, USA - TSNJ030 MetaG | ecosystem: Host-associated > Fungi > Mycelium > Unclassified | place: USA: New Jersey, Wharton State... | reverse complement strand
CTATTAATTCATCTGAAACGCCAAGCATCACTACTTTAATCCCATTACCAATAAATAATGTAGCAATACTGGCTCCCATTAAACCGGTCCCAACAATGCCAACCAGTTCCGGTTTTTCTCCTGCTTTCAATCTTCGCCCTCCTTTCTTGTGGGTACGTTCCCACATATAAAAATAATAAAAACATGGATTCCTCTTTATTTGTTTTTTATGTGGGAACGTGACCATGTTTATTAATTATAATCTAGCATAATGCTCGTTAAATGTCAACACGTCTTTTTATCTTTATACATATTGCACTAATTCGCTGTTCTATTTTCAGTATATTTTAAGGCCGCTATTATCCCACTCCAAAATCACAACAGTGGTAAATGTGCTTGATTTTATTTCCTATCTGCTCCATACTGGAAGTATCAAACGATGGGAGGCAGCACAATAGATTCGAATTTTCTAGAGGGACTCAGGAAAAAATACATAATAAATCCTCCGGAAGGCATTATCGGCATTTTTATTTGACGCTTACGCATTTCCAGAAAACCGAACATTTATTCGTCAACTTTGGGATTGATATAAATGCTTCACAAAAAAATCATTCCACTTAATTTGGTGGATCTATAGGGCTTAATTGTATCTATATACTAAGCTAACTCATCTCATTTAAAATACTTTCAATGAGCGGCATAATTTTTGACTTATATGTTTCCTTTTCATCGTTTCCCATAATCGGTCGTAAACAATCATACGGTAAATCATTCTTATTTGATACATGATCCAACAAGGCTGTCTGGGCAAAGATGCTGGGATTACCGCAGTTTAAAAAAGCACACTCCATGCCCCGGTATTTCCGCCCGCAGCACAGCTGAAACAGTTCCTATGTCCTCATTCGCCCAAAGATCCCTCACCTGGAACCACTCATCCTGGTCAGCTATCCCCAGGCGTCTCAGGGAAAATTCAACCGCTCTTTTATCTGCCTGGGTATTAAAAAGGGCAAGATAGCGGTGCCCCTCCCGACCACTGGCCGACCATACAATAATCCCCTGTGAATGAACGATTTCCGCCGCATCGGACGCATCCTTTAAAACGGCCAGAACCTCACTGTTTGTCAACAGCCCCAGGGTGAACGCATCATTATCCGTCAACTCCCCACCAATCATCAGCGGGGAACGAACCAGACACCACAGTGTCATCATCGTCCGCTGTTCATCCTCCGTCAGGCGGGTATATCGCTCACCTATCCCGTGTTCATTTCCCCTGATTGAGATATGCCCCAGCGGCAGCATATCACAGTCGGGCCAGCATCCGGGACCGGCATAAGGAGCCCATTCCCGACAGCGGTCAAACATCGCGAGAATATCCTTCCAGTCATCCCACAAATCGTTGGTAATCCGCCACATATTCGCAGTTTTACCCAGATGTTGTGCCGACTCTATCAGTGCCGGTCCCGGTGAAAGACTTAATACCATCTGGCGTCCGCACCGATCAATCCCATGGCGGATCATGTCAATCTCTGCCCTCGCAGAATAGCGGTCATGAGGCTTAAAATGTGTGACACAGATATCATCAACCTTGATAAAATCAACACCCCACTCCGCATAAAGTTCAAATAGAGAGTCATAGTATGCCTGTGCCCCCGGCACAGTATCATCCAGCCCATACATATCCGTATTCCAACTGCAGACCGAAGAGGGGTGGGCAATCTCCCTGGCCGTGATATCCATTCCTTTCACCTGACAGTTTTCATGGACTGCCTGGCGTGGTATACCCCTCATTATATGAATCCCGAACTTCAATCCCAAATCATGAATGTCTTTTGCCAGCACTTGAAACCCCTTCCCGCCCGCCGCGGAAGGAAAACGGTTTTCGGCAGGTAACAGTCTCCCATATCCATCCATACATAATGGTGCAAATTTGTTGTACGAGGTGGAGCACGCGGAAGGCTCATACCACTGAATATCACAGACGACATACTCCCATCCAAACGGCTTTAAATATGCCGCCATATACTCCGCATTCTGCCTGATCTCTGCTTCTGTTACCGATGCCCCGTAGCAATCCCAACTGTTCCACCCCATCGGCGGGGTGAGGGCACATAGATTTTTATCCATCTGCTTTATCTCCTTAATTCCAGCGTTTAAACGATAACCAAATGTCCATTCTGTTCCTTTATCCAAAAGAAAGCAGGATGTTCCTGCAATGTGGTATTGGGCGAATGGAGGGTCAGGTATCGCTCACCATCCAGCCCTTTAAAAATCATGCCGTGGCCGCCGTCTGTTTTAAACAGAGACTCCTCATCGTGAACCCACGGTCCTTTTATGCTTCCGCTTAATGATCTGGCTACCGCCTGAAAGTAGCCCGCCCTCCCGAAACTGGACCAAATCATCAGCAATGCACCGTTTCCGCAACGGTATAAGAAGGGTCCATCCGTAATATAATGCCCGTTTTCCAACGGCTCGGCATAGGGAGATGCGGATGCCCGGAACAAAAGCCCGGGGGCTCCGGCGGCAGACAAGTCACTGTTTAATGCCATCCAATTCATCTCCCCATCAATCACCTGCCGGTGTTCATGGCAAAAAACCAGATAAGCCTGTTCATCCTCAATATACAAAGTCCCATCCAGACAATCCCAATCCTCCGGCGTTACCGGGCCATCCCCCAGCGGTATAAATGGTCCCACCGGGGCGGAGCTTTTCAGAATCTGAGTTCCCCGCCGCCGGTGCTCCGATTTAAACGAGGCAAACATATAGAAAGCATCTCCATAATGATACACTTCCGGTGCCCAGTAATTCCGGTCTGCCCAAAAATCGCCGTTATTATGAAATACTTCGACCGGCCCATCCCAATGCTCCAGGTCTGTCCCCACATATACATCAAAGCCATCTGCCGGCCCCCAACAAGTTGCCCCTCTTGTCCCATAGAGATAATACTTGCCATCATAAACCAGGACAAACGGATCGCGGATGTTGATTTCACCATTTTTCATCTCGTTACTCCTTTAAAATCCCACATTCTTTCCCGCTATGGCTTTCACATCGTGCAACTTTATCAATTCCCTCTTGTTCCCGCTTCGGGGCGTAATATCAATCTCTTCCAGCCGCACATTGTCCCCATGGCGGATCCAGATTCCACAGGCATCCACATCGCCAAAGGAATTATTCTCCGGATACTCATCCAAAAACTCCTCAATCACATCCGGGACTTCAACAATTTCCTGATTGTTCTTATAAACGGCTTTAAAATCACGGATTGTAATATTTCTGATTGGTTTTCGCACGGTTTTCCCGCTGGCAGTCCGGGTCTGGAAACCAAATACAAGACTGGGAACTTCCGTGTCGGCAGCCGACACATGTTCAATCAGCACATCTTCAATCGTTCCGCCCCAGCAGCGGCTGCTTTCATCTTCTGAATAAGGAAACCGATAGCGGTTCCGCATATTCAGGCAGATAAAAATCGGACAGGTCACCTTATCCATGGTGATATTACGCACCGTGATATCCGAGATACGGCTGCCGTCAGCTGACTCAATAGCAATACCGGATGTGGTTCCCGGGTAAAGATCCGGCATAAAGAAATGGCAGTCTTCGACCAATACCTGCGATATATCCCGCCCGGTCTCCGTACCTATCTTAAAGGAATTCATGACCGTAATCACCTGACAATCGTGAATATAAAGTTCTGACATGTCCACGCCTGTATCAATCGGGTTTTTCACTACGATTCCATCATCAGCGGTAGAGATAAAGCAGTGGGAAAGCTCCACCCTGCTGCTTCCCGTAATATCGATTCCATCCGTATTGGCCACATGGCGATTATTATTGATAACCACATCCTTTACCAGCACATCCTCACAGGCGAACAGGTTCAGCGTCCACGCCATAGCATCTGTCAGCACAATATTCTCAATTTTAACATTGGTACAACGCTTTAACAGAACCAGATACTCCGGCCGTGAAGTCGGACCGACACCCTCACCATACTTATCCTCCGAAAAACGGATTCGCCTGCGGTAATTGTAACGCAGTGTTGTCGCCGGAAGCATCCGGTTATCCGTTCCCCGTCGCGGTAGATGGCTGACCGGCAGCGGTGTCATGCGGGGCTTTTGCTTCGGTTCATAGACATACCACTCCCCGCTGCCATATATCGTGCCGCCGCCGGTAATACAGATTCGATCCGCTCCATCGGCAATAATCAGGGCTGTATTGAGCCTGCCATTTTCCCGCGAAGCAGCCACAACCGCATCTGGGGCAATGTGAAGGGTTGTATTTCTGTAAAGATAAACGGTTCCTGTAACGAATCTCCCGCCTTGAACCAGTACCGTCCCGCCGCCGGCCCGACCGCAGGCATCCGCCGCCGCCTGGAAAGCCGCAGTGTTCAGGCGCCCGGGCTTTGTCGAGGCCCCAAAATCACGGATGTCAAATACCATTTGGGGTTCCCGTGTTATCGGAACCGGCTGACTGGGACTGATGTAATCGGCAAAAGGAAGCAAATCATAATAATCACCCTTATAAATGCTGCCCAGATTCGGATAAGTTGGCTGCTCCTGCTCAAAGGTTATAAAATTCCTCAAATCCTGGGTAACCGCCATCCCGATGCTCGCTCCGAACAGGAATGCTCCATCCCGCTCATTATCCCCATGGTAGAACATCAGATAACAACCGATTTCCGGTTCACCGGCTAAATCCAGAATAAAACCGGCAGTGATCCGATCCTTTGCCCAGGGCCAGACACTCTGTGACAAAAACTGCACCGGTCCGACTTCCTCAAAGTGTTTTAAATCCTTTGTGGCGAGAAATCCGATACCATTTTCCGGAGAATGGATGATAACGTAGGTATCGTCTTTGACTATGACACACACATTCTCCCCGCATTCCACGTTTCCGGCATAGGTCCAATGCTCCATATCATAAGAGTAAGAATAGGACAGTCCGTTCTGCTTATAAAAACACCATATTTTGTCCGGGTCATCCTTATCCCGGAGCAGGTAGGGATCAATCATCCGTCCCATCTGCTCTGGAGGAACCTCCTGGCCTTTCACCCGCAGCAGCACCGGCGCTCCGAAGTGCTCAAAGTCGCTGGTTTCCATGACATAGACGCGACTTCTGTCATTCCCATAGATCTCCCCGTTTTCCCGGCAGTAGGTCTGCATACAGAGATAATAGCTGCCATTGTACTCAAAAAGATTGCCGGGACTGGAGTATTCCGTTCGTTTATCTTTTCCGGTCAGGCTGACCGGTTCACTCCAATGCACCAAATCCCGGCTCTTACTCATCCCAATCGTAAAGTACTGCTGCGTTTCTTCCTGTTCGACCATTGTAAAATATAAATAAAACACCCCGCCATGATAATATGCAGCCGGATCACGGTAGCCGATCGTTTCCGTCTGTGCCAGAATCACCGGACTCTCTATCCCTGATAAGTCAATCATCTGCTATCTCCTTTTTAACTTAATTGTCTTAATCTCATAAGGCATCATCGGCAATACAAAACGATTTCCTTCGTTTAATGGCTCTTGGGCATCCAGCTCCTGTTCCAGAAGACTGCATTCCCATACTTCCATCTGGAACAGCGGAGCAACGGTAATCACCGGACGGCACCGTTTTCCATGTGCTTCATATAACCGGACAATGATATCCTCCGAATCTTCCGCCTTTTTTATGACTTCGATAATAACATGTTCAAGATCACTCTGTATCAGCGAGAAGCTCGCCGGCAATGTAACAGCCCCTGTCCCGCAAAACGGGCTGTTATCAGCCAAAACCGTATACACCGGACAATTTAGATCATAAGCCTCCCGAATCACCTGCCCCTCCCGGAAATCGCCCTTGTGAGGGTAGAGGGCATATGTAAATGTATGAATCTCCTGGTCAGCCTGGGGATTGGGGTCAACTCCTGACTTTATCAGCGATAACCGCATCACTGAATCCCGGATGTCATACCCGTACTTGCAGTCATTTAGCAGTGCAGCCCCATAACCGGGCTCCGCAAGGTCCGCCCATTTATGTGCACAGACCTCGTATCTGGCTCTGTCCCAGCTGGTATTTTTGTGGGTCATCCGCTCGACATTTCCGTACTGAATCTCATAGACTGCCTTATCCGAACGGATATCCAGGGGAAAAGCAGTTTTCAGGAACAGCTGGCTTTCCGTCCAGTCCACCACCGTCTGAAAATCAATTCGCTTTGATTCGGTATACAAGATTATGGTCTGAATAATCTCCGAATTCAAAAACTGTCTTCTGGTGCGGATGCAGGTCCGGACAGGCCCCGTTTCCGTCACCTGCCACTCTGAAAGCCCAGTCACCTCCCACATCTTCTCCGTATAAAATTCATCCAGATTCCACGCATCGTACTTCCATGGCCGATCCTCAAAGACCTGCAGGACATTGGCCCGGCAACCCGGCTGAACCAGCTCCCGCTCTTCCTCCTGATCATAGATTGAGGTAAAATACCCGTCTTCATCCACGATAATCTGATAAAACGGCGTATTGATTTCCCGCCGGGAAACTGTAATCCCGCTTTCACCGGAACCTTCGTTCACCGCTTCACGCTTTACCTGATAAGTACGGTAACCCTTTGCCGGCAGCTCCCCGGCAGCAAAGCGGCAGATTCCGTCCGCCCCCAATTGTCCTGGGAGCCGCCGACCATCCTCATACACGGAAATTGGAGCATCCGCTTTGATTCCCACCACCGCCTTTCTGGCAATTCCGGCCGTATTCACTGCAATCACACAATCATCCCCGGCCTCCACACCGGCTGCGAGCAATGCCAGATTCTCTTCGATAAGTCTGTCTGTAACGCTCATAATCTCCTGATACTGCTCCAGCGAATCATCATAGACCTCTTTAATAGATGAGCCCGGTAAAATATCATGAAACTGGTTTAACAATGTCAGCTCCCAGGCACGACACAGCTCTGCTTCGGGATAGGCTGCACCACTGCCCAATAGATTCAGCACACTTAAAAATTCAGCATCAGTATTTTTGAACTCACACATGCGGTTGAATTTTTTATTTCTTGCCATGGAGGTGTAGGTTCCGCGGTGAAACTCCAGGTACAGCTCTCCCACCCACCTGGGGACTTCCTGATGGTCCAGACGTTTCTCCAGAGCCCGGAAAAAATCCCCGGAAAATGTCTGTCTGGTAACCGGAACCCCTGGCAAACCATGAGACAGACGTTCCTCCGCCTCCAGCATCTCATAAGTAGCCCCGCCGCCGCCGTCACCATGACCGAAGCAAGTCAGAATCTCCGTATTGATATCCTTATTCTGATACCGTTCCCAGCAGCCGGTGACACAAGCCGGATCGATACCGCCGTTATAGGTGGCAAAAAATCCTTCTGGTCGGCGAGGTCCATCCTGTACCACTGCCGGAGTGGTGATAAAACAGGTCAGTATCTCCGTACCGTCAATGCCCCGCCACATCAGCGTGTCGCTGGGAATTCGATTGTATTCGTTCCAGCTGATCTTGGTAGTCATGAAGTAATTTACCCCGGCCTTTTTTAAAATCTGCGGCATCGACGCACTGTAGCCGAACACATCCGGCAGCCACAAAACTTCATTGTCTTTGCCAAACTCTTCCCGAAAAAATCGTTTTCCATAAATCAGCTGACGTACCAGGGATTCTCCCGAGGTCAGATTGCAGTCCGGTTCCACCCACATACTGCCTTCTGCTTCCCAAGTCCCGCCAGCGATTTTCGCTTTGATTCCTTCGTACACTTCCGGACAATCCTCCTTGACGAACTGATAGAGCTGAGGCTGGCTGGACATAAACCGGTACGCGGGATACTGCTTCATCAACTGAAGCACGGTCGAAAAGCTGCGCACCGCCTTTTCTCTCGTCTGCCGCAGCGGCCACTTCCAGGCAACATCAATATGGGTGTGCCCGATACAGTGGGCCACAACCGCCTTCTCCCGGTCCCCCTTCTCATAAACTTCCGCTCTGATATACGCAGAGGCCGCCCGAACCGAGTGCCGGAAAGATTCCGAACTTACCTGCCGCATATCCAGACAATTCACGGCTGCATTCAGTGCTTTTAGCAAGTCTATCCGCTCCAGACTATTCGCCGGCAACATCATCGCAGCCTCCAGTGCTGTCCACAGGTCAAAATAGAGTCTCCTGACGTCATCCTTTAAAATCCAGGCCTCAACAGACAAAAAAACATCCGGCTTCCCGTGATTCACATAAGCATACAACCGCAGCGTATGCACCTTTCCAGCTTCAGCTGTCGGTGACAGCTCAAACTCCTTATGGTTTACATCCAGACCGCAAAGTATTTCCCCATCCAGGCATACCAGAAACTGTGGATTGTCGACATTCCAGCCATGCTCCGCACCAGTTCCGATGCGGACAACCACATGCTCTCCTTCGTACTCTTCCGGTAGGGAAAACTCTGTATAAAAACATCCATGAGCACTCCCTCCCCACGGCGAACCCTCGGGAAACGTATCCCAGTCACCGGGACTTTCTCCCAGCATTTTTGCCAGTTCATAACCGCAGTCCCGATATTTCCAACTGCCGATTTTAAACATTTTTTCATACTCGGCATCTTTTAATGCTCTCAATATCGCCGTAATCCGTTTCCCATAATCCAGCATTGCAACATTTCCCCTTCTGATCTGCTTAAAATGGGAGGCGGATTTACTTTTTATACTCTTCGTATTGAGCTGTAAACTCTTTTATCACATCATCTCCGCCACGCTTCTTCCAGTTATCATATTCTTTCCAGTAACCGTCCTCGTCGATGGTTCCCAGAATAAATTTCACGCTGGCATCCATCATAATTGCATCCAGATCACTACTCAGATCGTCATAAGTTTCCGATTGCAGACCAAGATGGGCTTCACTGACACAGTAACCGGCTCTGGCTTCAATCGCATCATAAAGTGCGACCCGTACTTCATCATCATTATCTCTTCTCACATATGGAGCTTTCATCAGAATCTGCTCAATATCCCCGAGGTCTACTTCCCGCTGTTCTTTATTGGCCGTCTGATTGATAATCATCTCACGGACGCCGTCTTTTACTTCATAATGAACTCCTTCGATACCAAAAGTCGTCATATCCTGCATTTGCGGAGTTGCCAGCTTGTCATAATAGGCCAGAACTTTTCGCAGCTCTTCCTCTGTTTTTATCGCATTATTTCCGAATTTGGTAAACATAATGATTCCGTTGTATCCGGAGGTTGCATTGCAAAGCGGGTCCTGTCCGTCCTCATGGATTGCCGGAAGTATTGCCAGCCTGGCATCCGCCACCACCTGTGGAAGATTCTGATTTCTGCCAATCACATCATCAATAACGCCGAAGACAATTCCATAAGTACCTTTATCAAAATATTCATAGCGGTTCTGGGCATTGATTTCCGCAAAATCCTTATTCAAATATCCGTCATCATAAAGCTTTTTGATATATTTCAGTGCTGTCAGATATTCCTCCGTGGAGAAATCAGGAATCATCGTACCATTCTCATATGCCCAGGTATTTGGTGCACCGTAGGCTGTTGCCAGTGTCTGGATCCCGTTCCAGCCACGGTTGCCGGTGGTCTGGTATGCGGTTACGATTCCGGTAGTATCCTTCTGACCGTTACCGTCTGGATCATTCTCCGTAAAGGCCTTTGCCACCTCATACAGTTCATCAAAGGTTTCCGGTGCCTCAAGGCCCAGATTATCCAGCCAGTCCTGACGGATAATCGCACCGTTTCTCGGCAGGATACGGAGTCTCGGGATGCCATAGATCTTGCCGTGGATTTTACTGTTTTCCCAAACCTGTTCACCAACAAATTCATATAAATCAGGATAATCCTGAAGGTAATCATCCAAAGCCCAGAAACCGTCGCTGTCAAGTGCCATCAGCAGGTTGTTGTTCTTAAGTACGTTGCTATTTGCAGCGAACACCATCGGAAGGCTCTGTGACGCGATAAAAGCGGTAATCTTATCCACATAGCTGAGCGTCGGAACGAAGTTGACTTCCATCTTAACACCGGTCATTTTCTCCATTTCCTGATACCAGGCATTATTCAGGTCAGGTGCCTGGTCGGAAAATAATTCGCTCATCATGGAGATGGTAAATACTTCTTCCACAGCTTGCTGATTTGCCGGTGTCTCGCCCGAACCGGCTGTTGTACTTTCGCCCGCGGCCTCTGTTGCCGGCACGGTTCCCCCGCCACCGCACGCTGTCAATAACACTGTTCCTGCCAATACAAGTGCTGTCAATCTTCTTTTTTTCATAGTCTTCTTCTCCTTTTTTATTTTATTCGCAAAGGGTCATCCCTTAACAGAACCAACCATCATTCCTTTTGTAAAGAACTTCTGTACAAAAGGATACATACATAAAATCGGCATAGTCGCAAATACAATCACCGCATAGCTGATGTTCTGCGGCGGAACATATCCCAGGTCGCTTACCGATGAGGCATCGGCAAATCCGCCGGAGGAAAGCATAACGATATTCCGCAGCCAGATCTGAATCGGATATTTTGTTGAGTCATTGATATAAAGAACGGAATTAAAATAATCATTCCAATAACCGACCGCATAAAATAAGGCAAAGGTTGCCAGTGTCGGTTTAATCAGCGGCAGCACAATCTTATAAAAGCACTGAAAGTGATTGCAGCCGTCAATCACCGCCGCCTCCTCAAGCTCCGAAGGAAGCGAACTGATACTGGTGCGAATCAGAATCATATTATAAGCACTGACACAGCCCGGCAGCCACAGCGACCACCATGTGTCGGTCAGCTTCATTCCGGAAACCACCAGGTAGGTGGGTATCATCCCGCCGGAGAACAGCATGGTAAAGACCACCATAGCATTCAGCACCCGCCTCCCCATCAGTTGTGGCTTAGAAAGTACATATGCTGTCATAACCGTTACCGTCATACTGAGAAAGGTTCCCACTGCCGTAATAATGACAGAATTTCCCATCGCTTTCAGAAGCGTGTTGCTGGTAAGAAGATATTTATAAGCTGTGAGGTCGATATGTTTCGGATAGATAAAAAACTTTCTGCTCAGAATGTCTGACAGCGGTGATAACGATGCCGATATTACATATAGAAACGGAACCAGACAGATCAGGCTGACACCGCCCAGCAGCAGGACATTGGCAGCATCAAATACCCGGCTTGCTGCCGACTGTTTTATTTTCTTTTGCTTCATCAATACACTCCCTCCTCTCCGGACTTTTTCGCAATATGATTGGTTCCCATAACCAATACTAAACAGACCACTGATTTAAATAAGCCGATGGCACTGCCGTAGCTGATTTTTCCGTTCGTCATTGCCGTCTGATATACATAGGTATCAAACACTTCCCCCACATCGCGGTTCATAGAGTTTAGCATCAGGAAAATCTGCTCGAATCCGGTATTCAGGAAACTGCCCATCCGCAGAATCAACAGCGTGATAATGGTTGCCTTGATAGCCGGCAGAGTAATGTTCCACATTTGCTGCCATCTGTTTGCGCCGTCCACCTTTGCCGCCTCATAGAGCTGCATATCAACCCCGGTCAAAGCCGCCAGAAAGATAATCGTTCCCCATCCGCATTCTTTCCAGATGACCTGACCGGTAATCAGCCCCGGAAAAAAGGAAGACTCTGACAAAACCCGTACCTCCCGCCCGAACAAACCGCCAAGTGCCTCCGTCAGAGCACCGTTCTCTGCCGAAAATAAGGTCGTACAGATTCCCGCAACCACCACCCAGGAGATAAAATGCGGGAGATAAAGAACCGATTGAACCAGATTTTTGTATTTCCTAAATTTCAATTCGTTGATGAGCAGCGCCAATATAATGGGAAGTGGAAAATACACGACAATATTGAAGAACGCAAGCACCAGTGTATTTCTGAATATCTGAAAAAACTTCGGATCCATAAAGAACCGCTTAAAGTGTTTCAGCCCAACAAATTTACTGCCAAACCATCCCAGCATCGCATTATAATCCTGAAATGCAGTAATCAGTCCAAGCATCGGACCATACTTAAAAATCAAAAAATACAGCAGCCCCGGCAGCAGCATCAGATAAAGCAGCCAGTCTTTCCGGAAACGGATCATCACCTTCGTCATCCCACCGGCATTATTTCCGGCGATAATTGTCGCCTCCTTCTTTTTCTTTCCACTCACATACAGCACATCCTTTCTTTGTCATCTCTGTCTGAATTATACCGCTCCTCCTCTCCCTCCACCATCTCCAATATGTCAAATTCAATCGTCAAAAATACTTATTTATTCACACATTGTACTTTCATAAAGTCAAATCCACTTTTCACTTTGTTAAATGTTTGTTTATTTCGCTTTATATTTTGCAACTTTTTTGTTCATCCTGCACAAATCAGCAAAGAGGTGAGCTATCTGGTACAACAAATTTTAAAAGACAAAAAATGAAGCTATAGTTACACAAACTATGCTTCATTTTTTATCAACAATATTGCACCAGATCAGGGAACTCTCAAGGCACACCCTTATTCCACCTTTGATATTCCGCCGTATACTCTTCGATAACCTGCTTCCCTCCCGAATCATACCAGTCCTCATATGCCTTCCGGTAATCCTCGCCGGTAATCTCTCCCAGGATATACCGTACACCTGCCTTTTGGATTTTCCGGTTCAACACATCGCCAAGCACCAGGTAGGTGCCGGAATACAGAGCATCCGTATCATCCCAAACCAGCCACTGCTCACGGGTCTCGATACAATCAAAAATATCCCGCTGCAATTCCGAGTCTCCGGCTGTCCTGGTATAAGCAGGTGTCGGCATAATCTGGATATAAGAACCTGCTTGAGCAGTCAGAATACTTATGTTGTTTCCCGGTTCATAGAGCAGATGTTTTTCTCCGTCGGCTTCGACAACGTGGTGCTCTCCTTCCCTGCCAAAGACCAAAAGCTCCTGCCCCTTCTCCGTACAGAGCATATTATAAAACTCCAGAATCCGCCGCAGCTCCGCCTCGGACCGGACCGCCCCGTCGCCCAGACAATTAAACATAATCAGCCCATTATATCCTTTTGTACTGTTAACACGATAATCTGTACCGGCCGCCCGAATCATCGGCAGCAAGGCTACTTTTGCCGCCGGATCAACTCTGCGAATCTGGTCCTCAAGCTCCGCTGCATCTTCAATCACACCAAAAATCATCCCCACGTTCCCCTGGGTAAAGCGTTCCTGCCGTTGTACTGCCGTCAGGAAGGAAAAATTATCTTCCATCACCCCTTCCTGATACAGTTTGCGAAACCATGTCAGCATCTCCAGATATTGTTCTGTGGCAAAATCAGGAATCATCACCCCATCACGCTCAGAATATTCCCAGCCATTGGGACCACCCAGTGCCGTTGTGATTGTCTGTACTCCGTTCCAACCCCGGTTTCCCGGGTTCTGCCAGCAATTTGCCAGTCCCACCGTATCATCCAGCCCATTTCCGTCCGGGTCCTGTTCCGTAAAGGCTTTCAGCATCTCATAAATCTCATCCAGCGTTTCCGGCGGCGGGATTCCCAGTGTCTCCGCCCAGTCTGCACGATAATAAGCTCCATTTCGCGGTCTGATCCGCAGTCTGGGAATTCCATAAATATGCCCCTGGATTTTTGAGTTTTCCCATACTTCCGCTCCGACAAATGCTTTCAGCGCCGGATAATCATCCAGATAATCATCCAGCTGCCAAAATCCACCCGCATTCAAATAAACATGGAACGCTTCTTTTTCCAGGACCGTCTGGTTGGCAACCATCACCATCGGAAGCCGGTCATTTCTAATCATCCGCTCGACCTGCGATACATACTCCAGCGTCGGTATCATCTCAAACTGCAGTTTCGTATCGGTCTCCTGCTCAATCGCCTTCAGCCAGGTACCGCCGCCCATAGCTTCCTGCATCGGAAACTGCTCCATCATCATGGTCACGGCAAAAGGCTCCGGAACTGAATCTTCCCCCCCACAAGCTGACAATATCAGTACGGACAATATAATTATCAAATTTTGATAACATTTTCCCCTCATAACGGTTTCCATTCTATACATTTTAGATATCCTATGTTAAAATTAATCTACTGTTATTGTACCGTGTTCACAGTATACCATAAAGCACAAAAAAACAAAAGGAGCATCTGCCATGACCAGACCTGCCCTGACTGAAAGAATCAAGGATTATATGTTAGGAAACATGAAACGCCCCTGGGTTATCTCTTATATTATTGTTCTGCTTCTCCCGCTGACCCTGAGTTCCTTTGTCTACCTGAATGCTTACAACACTATCAAGGATCAGGCACAGGAATCCCAAAAATCAGCGGTGGAACGCCTGTCATCCAATATGGACAACGAATTTCGCCGAATCGAAGAATTCGTATCTGTTCTCTCCTATGACAATAATGTCAATTATCTGCTGCACGCGACCGGACTCGAAAGCTTTACCCAAAATTATGCGACAGCATCCAGGCTCTACGACTTAAATCAATCGCTCCTCGTCAATCTCCCTTCCGGCAGTTTTATCAGCGATTACTATATTTTTTCACCTGATAATTCGCTGGTGTTCCACAATTCCGGAGTTAACGAAATTGAAGCATACGCCCAGGTTCCGGGAAACAATACAAAGCTGCTCTATGACAAGTGCCGAACCTTAGATACCGGGGAAGTACAGCTGTTTTCGTTGGAAAATGATGCCGGGCAATTCTATATGGCCGCCGTCTACCCGCTTCCTTATTCCTATCTGCCAAAGGGATACATGGTAATTCTGTTGGACAGCAGCCGCCTGAATGAACTAATGCTGAGTCTTTATTCACAGGAACACAGCCAGATTTATCTGGTTGATGCTCAGAACCTTGTACTCAACCGGCCGGATATTCCGTCAGTCTCAGCCCTCCAATATGCCTCCGGCTCTCAAGTCCTGCCGCTTACTTATATCTGTACACTTCCTGAATCGGTTGCCACAGCCAGTCTGATCTATCTGCGTCAGGCACTGTGGATTATCGGTCTGTGCTGCATCATCGGCGGCGGTTTTTTAATTTTCCTGCTGACCAGATACAATTACAGTCCCTGGCTTAAGCTTCTCACAACCATCCAGAATCTTTCAAAGTCATCAATCGAAAACGGGATGAACGAGTATCAGATCGTCCAGACCACCCTGACCAATATCTTCCAGGAAAAAGCCACTATGGAGGAGGTCTTCCACCGGCAGAGCCGGGCACTGTACTCCTACTATCTGACCAGGCTCCTGAAAGGGCATATAGAGGTTGATGATATGGACGAAACAATCCTTGAGAATATGGAGCAGCTGCTGCTGCTGGACAATTACACGATCCTGGTCTCACTGACAGATGTCAGGGACAGCTGGACGACTGACTATACGGACTTAGCCAGATCCACTTACCTTTCCTTCTTCGAAAAACAGATTGTCCGGAAACTGCAGGATTTCCTCGGTGAAACCTTTTCTGTCAGTTTTACCGAAATCTACGACTATACGGTCTGTGTCATCGGTATGCTTGAACAGGAAACAGATTCCTGGCAGGTCAAACTGTCTGCCGCCATGGAAACGATTATCTCTGATATCTCCGAACATATGGACCTGCAGTATTATTTCGCTTTCAGCGATCTGCACCATAATATCACCGAGATGTATACTGCCTGGGAGGAGGCCTCCTCCTCCATCTCCATCGGTATCATGAATCAGGAAAAAACCCTGACCTTTTATGAAGACGTGGAATTCCACAACCCGGGAAGCTATGCTTATACCGCCAAAACAGAGCAGACCCTCATCAACCTGATTCAAATTGGCCAGGCCGCCGAAACCGCTGCGCTGATCCGAGAGCTTCTGGATGAGATTGCCGCCCAGTATCCGGTTTTTGAGACTGCGAAATGTGCGGCCACCGATGTTCTGTGCAGTGTCACGAAGGCCTTTACCCACCTGCCCGCCGGGGTCGGCGAAACACTGCAGAATGAATATTACAATCTTGTAGAGAATTTTATGCAGGCCAATTCCTACAAGAAACTACAAAAACCACTGTTGACTGCCACCGCACTGGTAGCAGCAGGCTTCGAGCAGGCCAGAACCGCTGCCAACACTCCTCAAAGCAACTGGATTCCGAAAATCGACGAACAACTGGAGGCCAATCTGTATAATGAGAATCTCAATGTCATGTTTCTGGCACACAAATTGGGGATTAACTCAAAATACATCTCGTCTTTATACTTTGAAGCCAAAGGAGTCAGCATCGTCGACACGATCCACCGACGCCGCATCGAAACATTCAAGGAAATATTAGGCGAACGTGATATCAGTATCGCTGATGCCGCCGCTGCCGTCGGCTACAGCAGCATTGCCACGCTAAACCGCTGGGTCAGGAAATACGAAGGCGTCACTCCCGGGCAACTGAAACCATTGAAACACACAACGCAGAATACAGATAGTTAAAAGATAAAAATGTCTCAATACTTGTGATAACATTCCGGTCATTACTAATCTTCCCGAACAATCTTGCAGCTGGTATCCGAAACCAGTTCCGCACTCCATTCTTTGCAGCTGCCCGATACCGTCATTTTCACTTCATCCTTATCTCTCTTTACCTG
>Ga0153946_1000540_pt1 | contig 16539 bp, 13 predicted proteins | sample TSNJ030MetaG_FD_104751 | JGI IMG/M metagenome (GOLD analysis project Ga0153946, IMG submission 104751) | Attine ant fungus gardens microbial communities from New Jersey, USA - TSNJ030 MetaG | ecosystem: Host-associated > Fungi > Mycelium > Unclassified | place: USA: New Jersey, Wharton State... | reverse complement strand
TTTACGGATTAGAAACCAAAATGTATGATACAGATAATTGGCAACGTCTTTTTCGGTTATGTCAAGCTGTCCTTTTACTATATCTAAAAACATACCTTCCATTGGCTCCGCACAATAACGACAATTTAATTCCTTTTCTAAAAACGGAATATCCTCTACCCATAACCTTAATTGAGGTACAGTTAAAGGAATAAGATATAGCCTATCAGTTTCAATAATCATGCACATTTTTCCTCTCAAACCTATAAACTCGTTACTTCGTCTTTTCGCGTCCAAGACTAACTTAATGCAATCTCCTTAAATCCTAAAATTATGAAGGGTACTGATCAAAGTAAAATCTTTGACGATACCTATTATAGCAGATATAGATTTACGCGTAAATCGCAAAACCGTGCCAATAAAATTTCTTTTCGCGCCATTTCTCTGCCATGTACGAAAAGGTAATAAACAGGGGCCTTCGCCTGCACTTATATAGTGGCGAAGACCCCTGTTTCCCTTACTACAGGTTTTGCTTGATAATCCGGGTGATGATGCCAACGGCTACGCCTTGTTCCGCGTCGATCCGCGTCACGGCAAAGCTGACGTCATCCTTTTTCCCGGGCATCCTGCGGTCATAGCAGGAGTGGGCTATCGCATTGACTCCGTTGGAGAGCCGGATGTATACCACACCTTTATGGACGTCGGTGACCTTGCCGGCATATTTGCTCTGCACCCGGCACCTTTTCAGGTTCTCAAAGCTCGTATTGTCTGAAACGCTCTTTACATCAGCCCGGATTGAGATATCTTCCAAGTTGTTCCGGGTTACGCTGAGAATCCGGACAAGGATCTGGTCGCCCACGGAAAAACGCTCATGGGCGTCGCCAAGCCAATCCCACGATAAATCCCGGGCCATGATGGAGCATTCCACGCCGAACGCCTCAATGCGGATAACCTTCTCCGCGACGGCGATCACACGGGCCTGCACCACGCGGCCTTCATAGATGCGGTACATGCCGGAGGCGTCGGTGTTCAGGTAGAATAGCTGCCGTTTCTTCATCATGGCGTCTTTGCGGCTGGCGACGATGCTGCGGGTTTTGGACTCGATTCCCTTGACGATAAAGTCAATTTCAGTTCCGAGCATATTACCCAGTATCTTGTTTTGCCGGAGCATCAGATCGTCATATTCCGGGCCGGAAGGGCTGCGGTTCAGGTTTATCATCATCTCTTTCATGGGGATGACGACACGGAAATCATTGTAGTTGACAATGGCGACAGTTTTGCCTGTCTCGGTCTGCTCAATGCCGCCCAGTGTGCCGGTCAGGATTTTACGGGTACGGTAGGCGTTGCGGATTTCATGCCAGGCGGTTTCCTCCTGATTTTCCGGAGTGTCTACCTCCGCTCTGGATTCTATCGTTAAGACAGGCGGCGCTGCCGTGCGCTTGCGGGCTGGCCGTTTCGCCGTCCGAGCGGAAGCGTCCTTTGGCGAATCCTCTGTATCCTCGGCTTCGGAAGAATCGGCATCCGGCTCTTTCTTTCTGCGCGCCGCCCGTTTGAGCTTTTCCTGTACATCCCCGGCGCCGTCTTCAGGGGGAGTCTCCTCGGGATCATCACTGGAAACATCCTCTTCGGGATCATCACCATTGAAAACATCGTCCCTGAGAACGCCGTCACCGGGAACATCATCGGGTGCATCCTCTGCTTCAGGCTCAGGGTCCGGTTCCGGTTCCGGGTCTTTCTTTTTGCGTGAGGCTCTTTTCGGTTTGGGGGGCGCATCTTCCGTGTCGGCCGGAGCCGGATCTTCCTGCTGCTCGGGCGGAACGGCGGTTTCAGGATCATCGTCTCCGCTGAGAAGGTCGCTTACATCGGATTCCGGTATGTCGCCACCGTCCACGACTTCATCAGCGGGTGCGCCGTCCATGGAACTAAGCAGCTCGTTCAGGTCAATATCCGGCGAAGCGCTCTGTTCGGCGGGCTGCGCGGTATTTTCCTCCGGTACAAAGCCGAATTCCGGTTGGTTGGTCAATTTGTTGGTCATATAAAAAATCCTCCTGTTTATTTATTAGGACATGATAGAGTCCCGGTCGGTTTGGACAATGCCCGTTTTTTTGGCGGGCGGGTCGGCAGCGGCCGGCTTGCGCCGGCGCGGTTGCTTGTCGGTTCGTTTGTCAAATGGCGAGTAGTCGGATTCTTTGGTGCTGGCGGATGGCTGCCAACGGGGGATATAGCTTGACGCTTTGCAGGGAATCATCTTTTTGGCCTCCGGGTGGCTTGAATAATCGAACTTATCCACCTTGAGAATTTTCTGTCCGCGTATGATTACAAGCGCCTGGTCAACTGGGAGGCGCAAGACTTCATCCATGGTCAGAATGTTGCGGCGGCCGATGCTCGAAACCTCACGGTAATCCGGGGTGTAGTCCGAGACGCGCCATGTGTTGAGCTGCTTCGCTTTGCTGGAAACCGAAACTGATGCGATTCCGGAGCGGTCGCTGATGAAGGTCGCCGTTAGCTCATCCGTACAGCCCAGAAAGAGCTGTACATCGCAGTTGCCGAGAATTTCCTGCCATTGGTTATAGGGGTAGCGGTTTTGAAGTCCAGCCAAATTCTGGAACACGCATGACAGGCTGATGTTCCGAGAACGAATGACACTAATTTTTCGTGACAGATCTGGAATGACTCCGCAGTTATTAAGCTCTTCCCCTAAAACATGGACGGGAACAGGGAGCTTGCCGTCATCACAGTATTTGTCTGCATAGCGGACCAACTTAATGAAGCAAAAGCTTATAAACAACGATGATAGAAAGTCAAACGTGCTGTCCTGGTCGCTTGTGATGCAGAAGTAGGCGCATCTTTCTTTGCCGGGCAGCTCCAAATCAATTTCATCACGGCTGGTAATCAGCCGGATCAATTTATTTTGGAAAACCTGTAATCTGGAGCCAAGCCCAATGATGATCCCGCCGCGAACGGTATCGGACGCTTGTTTGAAGATGTTATAAGGCGCCTTGGCAGGATGTTCTACGGGCAGCATATCGAAGAGGTCGTTCAGGTCCTTCTCGGAGCTCATCGTCAACAGCTTATATACCTGTCCGATGTTTTTCCCTTCCGTAGGGTAGCCCTGCTCCACATACAAAACCAATGCTTTCAGCAGGTTCAGTTCTGAATTGTCCCAAAAGTGGTCGCCACGCTCCGAGCCGGTGTTCTTGATTACTACGTCGCAAAAAAGCTGCGCCATCAGCTCTTGCCCTTCGATGTCGGCAAGGCAATTCCACGAGTCGGAGTTCTCCGGGCTGACCAAGTTAAAAACCCGGACGGTGTAGCCCTGGCTGCGCAGGTACTCGCTGCACTTCTCGTAGATTTCGGATTTTGGATCTGTAATAATCAGCGATTCCCCGCGTGAAACGCACTGAAACACCATATTGACACAAAATGCCCGTGTCTTCTTTGAGCCACTTGCGCCGTATACGGCGAGATTTCGATTCATCATGCTGTCTTCAGGGACGCAGACCGCTTTTCCGTCTATCTTTCCGAGAATCGTGCCGCTGTGCTTGCGGATATCCGGTACGATGTCCAGCACGCCTTTCATTTCTTTTTCCGTCATAAAACCGGCTGTGCCGTAAGTACCTTTGCGCGAGTAAATCAGGTTGCGCTCCCTGTCGTATTCGCCTTTGTCGCCCCAACCGAGCTTCATGACAAGGGCAAACAGCAGCACAAAAAGTCCCGCACAAATAAAAATCCCATACATTCCGTATGGGGGAACAAAAACAGCCTTGATGCAATCAATAGGCCCGGGGGAGGGCACAAGGGGTGAAGTGCCGTCCCCCGGGTAGCCGCCTCCTTCCTGCCATATGGCGTAATTTCCTATAAACTGCGCCAGATAACCACCTGCGTATAGCATGACAATGAGTATCACCGGCACAAGGATTAGTATTTTAATCTTTTTGCTTAGTGCTATGGGAAAAACCTCCCTTCGAATTTTTGCAGATCAATGGTTTGGAACTGCGCGTTCCCGCAGCAATAGCGGCGGAGCACATCAGCCTGATAATCAAAGCAGATGACGGTTCCCCGCTTACCTTGAAGCTGGAGGGCGCTGTTAAACCTGACGATCCGGGGCATGTCAAAGCTGTAAGCGAACAGCACCGGCTCGCCGTTTTCGTCAATAGCGTCGTTTTCAATAATCCAGCCGGGGTCACGCTCATAGAGGCTCCCCGATAGAAGCCGGTTCAGCTCAGCGATTTTTAACGGGTTGCATAAGAGTTTTAGTATCACCTCCCCTCCATGGTCGTTGGTAATGTAGTAAAAGTTATCGTAATTCCCGTCAAGCACGAAATAGTCACGTTTGGCGCCGCCCGTGCTTGTCATGAGCAGATAAGCTGTTTCCATGTTGTCGCCCAGAATCAGACCTTGTACGCTTTCCGGCTGGTATTGTTCCTGGAGGCGCCGCAGGATAATTGTTTTCATGAGCGCCTTTGTCCGTATTTCCGATTTGTAATTCCATTTCATCAGCGAACTGCCCGTATTGTAAACGACATAGGCGGTATTCTCCGTGAGAAGCGTTCCTACTGTCCGCGCTCCGCGGATTTTGACAAATTCCAAGCCGTATTCCTTAATCTCACGGGAACTGTAGAAGGCGGGAGAGTCAACCGTGTAAGATTGAGCTTCGCCGCCTTCAGGAGAAAAAACATCGGGCTTTGCGTCGCGGAAGATTGCCGCGCCGGCGTTGCGCATGGTTACATAGGTCTCAGCGATCCGATGCAGCCGCAAGCGGCGCGTTATCTCGTACTTAGGCGAATTGGTTTCGGTATTGCCGGTCAGGTAAAACTGAAACCGGGCTGGATTGTCCGCGAGCAGCAGTTCTCTTGCTGCCGCTGTGAGCCTGTAGCCACGAAGCTTGTCGCGGTAGTAGGTATGGATTAACTTTTTGCCTTTAAGGGCATGAGCCTTTAGCTCTTTATATCTGTCGCCGCCCGGTAGACGCTTGATTTGGCTTGTTGGCAGCTCACCGGATATCGCTATGAGTTCGAGGAGCGAGTAAGACTGTGTTTGTCTGCCGGGTAGTATGCGCCTGTCTTGTCCTATATCCACCACCACCTTTTTTAGGAACGATAATAACCGAGCCTCTAAGTAACTTCGGTCTTTTTTGACCGATATAATCGTCCCCAAAACCCTTATTCTACAGGCTTTGAGAGAGATAATTCCCCGGTGACAAAAACGGCCCCGGTAAATCGTCGAAAATGTCACCCCCTCAAACGCCGAAATCCGTTATGGATTCCAAGCGGTTTTTGCGTTCCTCAAGCCAGCCCGGGAAACTGTCCTTGTCCATGATGGAGACTCGTGTACAGTCCGTTTCACCAAGCTCCGTGGTATTGTAGGCGTCGCAGAGCAGGCCGCCGTCATCGACCATGACAAAGGTGGATATCACATCAAGGATTTGCTTTAGCTCCAGATTGTCATAATCCCGAATCCGTCTTGAAGACAAGCCGCGGTCATAAACATGAGAAAAGCACACGACACAGTGGCGGAACTTCGGAATAGGGTTGTTATCAGCGTATTGGTCAAGCGTAAAGTAGAGCGGATCAAGAAGAAATTCCGTGCTTTGCCGCTGCTTGCGCTTTGGCAGGAGGCAGGGAAGGGTTATCTCCATAACCCCATTCTGGTATTCGATTTGAATACCGTGGATGACGCCGGCCGAGTTCAGGTATTCGGACTTCTTAATGCTGGTGCTGGCGTAAATAAGATGCCGCAGGCGGCAAGTGATTTTCTCACTCCGCAATGCGGCGTCCGTTGAGAGTATTTCATAGTTGTCAGGGTATCGCTGGATATCGGTTGTGTCCATCGCGTATAAAGCGTTGCTCAGCCTTGAAATATCATCTAAAATCTCTCCAATCCGCTTTGAAATGATTTTCCTTTCCATATCGGACCTCTTTTCTATTCAAGTTTGAAATACCGAACGGAGCCGTCAGCCGCCACATCGCAGAAGCCGGTCACGTTCGGTATTTTTATGCTGTTGATCTGTTCAGGACGGTCAACCAGTACGATGCGCCGGGCAGAGTCTTCATTTTTTGCCGTTTTCTCCGTCAGTGCGTGATTCATCAATATTTCCTGTTCATAGGGAACATGGATGATTTCGTACATCTCACCGCCCGCAAAGAAGCAGATTTTAACCGGAAAATCGCTGACGGAGTGGTATTCTGCCCGGTCTATAAAGTCGAGCAACACCCAAACGGCCGCTAACATCCCTCTGTCTATCTTGGAATCGCAATCCTGATCCGCCGAATAGCGCCGAGCCTGCGGATTATAATATATCCTCCCTTGCTTAGCCAGATGAGTCAGTAAATTCTTTACGACATGCTCCTTTCCCGGATAGAGGCGGTATATCTGCTCTTCCTGTAAGCTCCTATACATTGTAACGGCTCTCAAAAGATCAGCGGCCTCCTTGCCGTAAATCTGATCTCTGGTTATCATGGCTACCACCCCCTCGTATGCGTATTAAAACCGTAAATAATGCGTATTAGCCTTTATGCGTATTAAATCCGTATATAATGCGTACAAATCAACCGCTTCGTCTTTCGACCTGTTTTCGCTGTACAGAAACCGTTAAGGCCAGTTTTGTAAATTTAACATCAGTTTTGATAATTTAAGCCAAGTTTTGTCGTTTTTTACGGTCAATCAGCTCTTGAAGCTCCCGCCTGTCCGAAGTTATAAGCTCTTTCTCAAGCTGGCTTGACTTAAATTCCACGGTTATGTTGTTGTTATTTGTGGAAATTAGACCGTTACCACGCTCAAAGTGGGTGATCTCCATGACCTCCGCTTCGGACAGGTTCATAATGGACTGCACACGCTGCGCCTCCTCATCCTCCAGATTGAGCACGATTTTGGTCTTGGAATTGTTTATGATACACTTGCCGTATTTGCCGTCGTCCAGTGCGAAAAAGTCGTTCAAATCCTGAGTGGCGCAAATGGCCGACCCGCCGTAACCTCTGATAATTTTAAAAATCTCCAGAACAAATTCAGCCGCCAGCCGGTTAGATGAGGCGCCGATCAACTGCCATGTTTCGTCCACAAAAATCGCTTTTTCCACCGTCCGGTCCTCTTTGGCCTTCGACCAGACGTATTCAAGCGCCACATACATGCCTACCACCAAAAGATCGCCGGTAAGCTCACTGATGTCCAGTACCGTGTATTTGTTCTCCAGCGATACGTTCGTCTGCTGATTAAATGTACTGGCGGAACCGTGAACCAGGCGGTTAAGTATGTTTGCCAGCCGCTTTGTTTCGGTATTTTTCTTCAGTATTTCATGCAGGTCACCCAAAACAGGCATCTCACGGTATTGACCGGGGTTTTCGGGATCTCCCAAAGTTTCATTGTTGTGGGTGATGCCTTTTAGCGCGTAGGTCTTTATCATAGCGTCGTCGAGGAGCTGCTTTTCCTCATGGCTCATATCGGGGATGAGTAATGAAAAAAAGATGTGCAGGCTTTGGATTTTAGTCGCCAGCTCCGATTTTTCAATAGCGGGGCCGTCCAGCAGTTCCGAAGCCGTCCTGTCGGTACGGCGTATCGCCATCACGTTAATACAGTTTTTGGATGCCGGGGATATCTGGATAAATTCTCCCCCTATGTTTGAACAGGCCCGGTGGAACTCGTGGCCCTTCAGCGGCGCGATGATAAAAATTTGTGTGCCTTTGCGCCGCATCCTGAGCGCCATGAGCTGCATTGTGAAAGTCTTTCCCGCGCCGCTGGTGCCGAGTATCGCCATATTAGCGTTCTTATAGGTGCGGCTGTTGAAGATATCCACGATAATCAGGGAGTTGTTGTGCTTATTGACGCCGAGCAATATGCCGTTGTCATCGCACATTTCATAGCTCGTAAACGGATAACAGCTTGCCGCGCCCATCGTCAGCGTATTCCGTTTGGATCGCTCAAATAATTTCTTTTCCAGCGATACGAGCGGCAGTGCCGACAAAAAAGCCTGCTCCTCACGAAAAGAGCAGGTCACAACATCCATATCCTGTGACAGTAATAGTTTTTTCATTTCGTTGGTACGCCATTCAAGCTCTTCAAGGGTATCGGCCGTGATGGTTATGAGCAGGTTCAGGTAGTAGAAATCTTCATTATTGCCGAGGCCTTCCTTCAGAAAATAGCCGCTACGGATAGCGCCCTCAATGTCGTCCCAATCCGTGTTGGTGTCGGATGCCTCTTTGATTTTAGACCGGTTTATGCGGAGCTGCTGCCCGAGCTTCTGAACGATGCGCTCTTTGGGCTGTTTGCTCAGGAAAATATCCAAATCAATACCGTCCCCGGCGTTTACAAGCAGGCTCAGCCAACCGGCAGGAACCTGCGTCTTATAGCCGCTTGACGGAATCAACAGGTAAGAATGGAACACGTCGTCAATTTGAATGTAGCTTCCGTGCATGAAATCAATGCTCTCTGGGGCGAAAAACTCACTTACCGGGATGTTGTCCGCGCTTTCGGAACCTCCCTGCGACATATATTTGCCAATAACCTCGTTAATGCGGGAGGGCAGCGGCTTGTCGCTGCTTGTTTTCCGGTTTAGAAGGTTGTAGAGTACATCAACGGAAAATTCATCCTCGTTTTCCGGAACCAATACCTCGTTGCCGCACTGCCGCAGATAGTTGGCGGCTGTACGGGCTGCTGTTTGGAGCGAGGATATCGCTTCAGATTCTTCGCTGCCCCGTCTGCTTCCGTTCCAAGGCTCGTATTCGAAGATAATAAAAAATCGCCTTGTGACCGCTTCCCTGGACCCAATCTGCCGGATCAGCCTTGCGTAATCTTCCTGCAAAAGCCGGCAGCGTTCATCTGTTTCCTGTTCCAATTCTTTTCTCACCGTGTCCAGATGCCTGTTGATGTCCGCCCGTTTGGTCAGCACCTTGAACTGCATTTTTACCGGGCTGATTTTGAGGTAGGAGATGAAGGAGTATATGATATTGCGCTGTTCCCGGGCGCTGCGGAGCAAGAAGTTGATCGGGACTACCTCGATGATCTTTACAAAACGCTTATCCTTGGTGTATATAATGCCGTTGGCTATTTTTTCAATGGGGATATATTCAGCCACGGGATTCAGAAACAAAGGCTTATCCTCTGCTTCCTTAGTTTTTAGCAGCTTGACGGTTTTTTTTGCTTTAGCTTCCTTTTTAGGCTTGCTTTTCGTCTTAGCGGGGCGGGTCTTGCGTTCTATTTTTATCGGCCGTTCCTTAATTTCATCGAATTCAGCGGGAAAATCCTCTCGCTTAGTCCGCTTTTGCTTAGGCTCCCGTGTCCGGGATTTACGCTGCTTTGCAGGCCGTGAAGGTTTTGCCGGGGCTTCCTCTTGAACGGCAGGTTCAGCGCCCACAACGCGCCGGTTCTTCAAATATTTTAGAAAAATCATGGCGAACGAGGTAAGGCTTTCACCGGAGATACCGATCAGCGCAAGCAAGGCCAGCGGCAGCGATGTAAGGCAAATGATGATAATCCGCGCCGTCAACGAAATACCGAGTCCGAAAACCGGAATCCCCACGGCAAGAGCAAGGATGATGGCTTCTATCGCATTCCGCGCCTTGAACATTCCGCCGAAAAAAGTACCGCCCTCAATAAAGTTAGGCGGGATTACATAAATATCCTTTTCATTGTTTGTTTTGTTCATTTCTACCTCGTTTCTCAGCCTAACCTATAATCCAAAAAGGTCCTCCCGCGGCTGCGTATTTACTGGCTTCATTAAGTATGATGGAGAGATCCCATTGTTTTTCACTCCGGCTGTAGCTGGCGGGGTCAGCGACAAGAATTTTTCCGTCCGATGTGACGCCACGAAGCACGATAAAGTGCCCGGAGCTTGTAAAATGGCCCTTGGACATGATCGCCACGACCAATTTGCCATCAGCGAGCGCATCGACAATCCTTTGCGGCTCAGAAGTGGTACAGCCTTCAACGGGTAAACCCCAAGCCTCCGCCGCGTTCGGGATAAAGGCATGGTAGGAACCGCTTTTACTGCACCAACCTCCGTTTTCATACGACCACCTTGCCATCTGAATCGGGTCCACCGTATCGCTTTTCAGAGAGGACACGACCATCGCCATCGCTGTCGGGCCGCAGCCGTAGCCGCCGATATGATCCGTACCGTAGGGCTCGTTGGCAAAGCGTTCATCGAGCTGGTTGTAGTACACCACTGTCGTCTGACCGTCCGTAAACTCGACACCCTCATAAGACGGCCCCAGGATAAACTCCGAATCAAGCAATCCCTGGAACATGCCGTCGCCTAAAAAGAGGCTCATATTATGCGCGTAGTCCCGGGCAAGGCTTTTCTGCTCATCGTCAAGCTGAAACACAGTGTCGGCAAAGTATGACTCGCCGTTATAGACAATGGTGTATATCATCCATATTTCCGTAATGGTGTATTCCTCTCCGGTTTCCGGGTCAACCTCTGTGGTTTCACGGGATTCCTCTCTGTGGGTATAGGAATACAGATGGGTTTTATTTCTTCGCAGAAGGCTTTCCATATCGGATAAGGAGATACTTGCGTAGTCCTGATTCTTCGCGGCGCAGTATTGCGACACGAAAAGATTGATATTGTAATACCTGTTGGCTTCATAGGGGTTGATAATCTCTATCTGGTCGCCCCCGGATGAGGAAAAATCACTGTTTATCCGGGCAATCACATCGTCGATCCCCTCCGCCAGAATGCTGTTGACGGCAAATGAAATGTCGCTCACGTTTTCAGCGATAGCGGTGTTGTCGTTCAAAATGGGGACTTCCGTGTTATTGGGCGAAAATGCGTTTGTAAGGCCGCCGAATATGAGCGAGGGGAGCATCAGGATAAAAAGAATCGGCAGAAGTAATAAGACTGCCGCTGCCAACACAATCTTTCCGATATGCTTCCTGTTCGCCCACACAGCGCCGGCAACAGCGCCGTAAGGACCGCCAGCCGCCGCGCCCTTGGCGGCTCCGGCCACCGCCTTGCCGGTTTTTATCGCGCCCTGGATGGTATGCGCCGCGTCCGCGCCTTTTTCCACCGCCTCCGAAAGACCGTTTTTGTTTTCTTCAGCCATTAAACACGATCCTTTCTCTGCGGCATTTTAGGCAGCTTCTTGACAATGCTCTCGTTATACGCGATACTGCCGTCCGGCGCCATGTAAGGCGTCTTATCAACGGCATCCGCTGCATACTGCTTATACCATTTTGCGCCGTCAACCGTTTCTACAACGGAGTGCTTGCCTTCCGGCGCCATATACTGATCGGTATGGTACATGCCGAACTGAATCCCGCCCGGATTTTCTGCTGTCGTTTCGGTTCCCGTGATGCGCCCGCCGCCAATCTCCACGTTGGAAAAGGCAGGAGCGTCCATAGACATCTCCGAAGCTTCAGGCGAGATACCCGGCGAAGAAATACCTGGCGAGAACTCGGGCGACATGCCCGGCGCAAAGGGTTCGGATGAAAAATCCGGAGAAAAAGGTTCGCTTGAAACGTCCGGTGAACCGTCCGGAGAGGAAGGCGAAGAAGTAACGCCCGGTGAAGAAGCGGCCGAGAATCCCGAGACACCCTGCTGTCCGCCCTGAACGCCATAACCCAGATAGGAAGTAAGTCCCTTTGCGGCCTGTTCGCCTTTCATTGTGCCGGTAGAAGATACGCTGCCTTTCGCCACGGAGCCGATGACATTATTCGCAAAGTCGCCGCCTTTTTCCAAAGATGAGTTAAACGCCGTGCCGCCGACTATACCGCCGCCTTGTCCCGTGGCAGTCTGTGCCGCGCTGCGGTTGATATTCCTGCTGACAACACCGGCAAGGCCGCCCGACATAAAGCCGCCCGAAGCGCCGTCCGAGCCGCTTGCACCACTTGTACCGGAAGCGCCGCGTGAACTACGCCCCCCGAATCCGGCGAATCCGCCGCCGCCAAAAAGTTTCTTGCCATCGGTTATGCCTCTTGCCGCAATCATGGCTTCAGCCATCATTGAGCCGCCCGTATGACCGACATTGATACCCAGACTGCTCATAAAGCTGTCGATTTTCTGGCTGACTTTCAGAAAAGCTATGGCGCAGAGAAACCAGATAAAGACATTGCCCGATACGGTTTCCCGGCTGCTTGCGTCCACCTGCGCCTGCACATCGCTTTCCGATATAGCAAAGGCTGTTGTGGAAAAAGCAAACGTCAGCATTACGGTTATCGCAAGCATGAGGAGCATTCTATGTTTTCTTTTCATGTTGTCACCTCATCCGGGTTGTCTTCCCGCTCGTTGCCAAAGTCATCCTTTGCGCGGCGCAGGCCTTCTTTAGCTCGGGCCATTTCCCGCGACCTGCTTGCCAGATGCGCTATGCTGACATCGATTTCCTCCGGACAGCCGGCGTAAAAGTAGCCGTTTGAGTCGCTGCAAACGGGATACCCCTCAACACGAAGCTCGTTGATGTTTTTCCGCAGCAGCGAGCTGGTAAGCCCGAAAATAGAACAGAGCCGGCTGCCCAGCAGGGCGTTGTCGGCTCCGACATGATAATCCTTCAAATAAGCGAGGATTTTCTTTTTGACTGTCATGTTTACCCTCCTTTACAGTGATAACGGATTGGCGATAAACGTGCCAACCATTGATGAAAATAAGCGGAGGCACCAGGCGTTCATTACGAGCAGAAAAATCTGCCCCCCGAACATCCGGCACCAGCTTTTGAATATGTTTGATGTCGTTTGAGAGGCGCCCATTGAAAAAGCGACAGGCGCCGTGTATACGAGCACACCGAGCAGAACATAGCGTTCAGCGGCTTCAAAGAGTAATTTAATATAGTTCCATGCCAGCATAAGCACAAGAACCAACGTAATAATTGCCACGGCCCCATTGGCGCAGACGCCGAGTATCACCATGACCACGCTGCTAAAGTCTGCAAAATTGAGCGGAGGCAGTTCCGAGGTCATAATCCATTGATAGGGAGTGCCGCCGATTCCGAGGACAAGATTTACAATTTCATCCGAAAAATATGCGAGCAGGATAAAGAGGACGGACCGGATGCTCAGTTTTACCGGGTCCTCAGCTTCAATGCCCGCGCCGAGACCGAAATTCTTGAATAGCTGCCATATCCAGTTCAGCAGGATAATGCCGATTCCAAGCGCTACAAAAACCTTATACATGGTCTCCGCAGCCGGGAAATACCGTAAAAAAACCGACATATCGCAGCCAAGTGCGCCAAGAACCGATGTAGTAATCAGATCAAGGCCGTGCATGACCTGTTCGGCTATCCATTCGACAATGCCATCTAAGATGCCCATAATTCACTCCTCCCGTAATGTGGAGGAACGGTAAAAAGATAAAAATCATTAACCGTTCCATCTGCCGTCCGTAAAAAACGGGGTAACATAACTCATAATAAATCCAAGACCGTTTAATATGATCCAAGTGATGACGATTCTTTTCAGCCAAGCCCTGCTCTCATCAACGGTTTTGCCGCTTTTTGAGAAATTCATTAACAGCAAAGCGACTGAAGCGGTAACGATGGCGGCAATGGTCGAAATCAGAAGGATCTGATTGTAGACGTCCTTCATGATTTCAGTTGCCTTGTCCCACATGTTCGCCGCGAAGGCTGGCTGGCAGAACATCAAAGACATGGACACCGCCAGGAAGGCGACGTACAAGATCCGCCCGTAATTGATTGTCCTTTTCGGCTTGTTCTGCGCCTGTAATTTGTTTTTCTTCAAGCTGATAACCTCCTAAGATTTTTTAGATAAACCGATGCCTTTCCAAAACAGAAAACAGCACTCGGCTTAAATAGCTGAGTGCTGTTTTCCTGCGGCAAAACGCCGTCCGGCAATAAAAAAACACCTCTGAAAAAGGTGCTGTCCATTCCCGTATTCGGTTGTGAGCATAGTTTTGATCATGACCAGTATAGCATATGTGGATTTGCGTGTAAATCGCAAAACCGTGCCATTTTAATTTCTTTTCATGCCATTTATCTGCCGTTTTTATCATCCGGGAAAAATTGCTCCAAAATCTCCAGGCAATCCTTTGTGGTATAGCCCCATAAGACTGAACTAAGGGCTTCGATGGCGTCCTGCCGCTTTCGGTAATATGTCCTGAAACTGATGTTGCGAATGTGAGGGCGGAGCTTTTCGATGATTTCCTCCACATTGCGAAGCTGCTGGGGGGAGAGGAAGCTATAATAGAGTATCCAGTAATAGGGTTCCCCGTTCTTATGTTTCGCCCTCAGTAATTCGACTGCCGACTCCATCAGCTTCAGCATCCGGTGACTGCGCTCAATACATTTAGCATGATGTTCAAAATTGCTTCCGGCCAGATCGGCGCCGGCCAGATAGACGGAATCAAGGAAATCCTCTATGCTGCTGCCGTATTCAATCTGGAAGCTGTTTTTCACCTGCTGAACGGAAAGCTCCAGGCTCCACACCACATCGCGGTATTTTTTGAGCAGTTTCCAAGTGCTGTGATACAACGGGTTTTCCGTTACGTCTATATCAAGGTTCATGTTATTGGTTTTCATCAAAATGTCCTCCTCAAAGTCTGATTTTCCACAGGGTATAAAGTCAATTCAAAAACAAAGGCTGTACTTATTTCTCCGCAGGCAATTTCAAGAACAAAGCACTCCTGTTGTGGAATACTTTTGTCCTGTTTAGATGACTGTGGATAAATTACATCCCTGCAGCCGGGGGATAAGGGAGATAACTTATATTTGGATTTGGAACATTCACAGCACGAAATCCCTTGTGTAGATAGCATTTCCGCCACTTTTTGCAGGATGATTTTCATGTGCGGTTTTGAAACGATAGACATCTCATTTGAAACGCAGGCCTGATCTTCCAACGGGGTGTCCGGTTCCTCCACGCACTCGTTTTCAGGTATGGAGATTTTGATGTCCAGCGACATGGCGACCTCCTCTTTGTCGATCATCACATCCGACACCTGGAACATGGTGGACAGATAATTTTTCAGATAGATGACGCTGCCATGCCGACCGGGGAAGGTGAGCAGGGAAAGATAGTCCCGTTCCTCTAATTTTTTCAGAATCCTCCCGACAGTCGCTTTTGACAAGCCCCAACGGAGCGCCAGATCGGAGTATCCTACCAGCGGGGAACCGGAGCCGTTCCGCATATATACCACCGGCCCAACTTCCGAGCCTTGCACCTGCTCATCGTTGTAGATTGTATTCATCCACAGGTCGAGAACAATGTCCATCTCGGAGCAGCGTTCCGTGCTGATGATTTCAGACGCCTTCGATATCGGCAGAAAGAAAAAGCCGGTATCCTTCTGGCAGGGCGCGTTGTAGTCGAGGATAGTATTGAAATACCGCCATCCCTTAATTTTGAATTTGATAACGCGCCCACGGCCTAACTGCGTATAGGTAATGAGTTGCTGTTCTTGCAGCTTGTCCAGTATTGATAGAGCCTGGTACTGGAAGCGGGTACGGAACCACGCGGTTAATTCGTCGATCCGGCAAACCCATTCGCCGGGGTATATCGTGTAGTTGATACCGCCAAGGCGTTTGTAAGATGTCCGAAAATTTGCGTAGGAGCAGAGGACGGTAAAATAAAAAAGACCGGAGCCGCCGCTTACGCGAATGCTCCGGTCTTCCATCAGGGTTCTTATAAATTGCCGGTATATCCGGCAGCGTGGGTACTCCACAATTTGTTTTAGTTCTAATTGGTATTCTGGCATTAGCAAAACCTCCTAAGTTTTAGTAAACTCCTCCAGAAAGCTTTGCATATCGGCCTTGTGAATTTCCGACGTCCTTATAATTTGTCGATAATATGACCCGCAAACGAAATCAATAAGATATTTCTTGGGGATTCTATAAATTTTACCTCTGTTGTAACCCCTCAGATGCCCTTTGTTCATCCAATTCACAACGGTTGTCTTAACATATCCTGTCATAGCAGCTACATCCCGTATTAAAAGACCATCAGGGTAATCTTTATATTTCTTTGTGTAAAATTGCCTTAACTTCATCATGTATATACTATTAGGTTCGTGCAGACACCCTCTTACATAGAGACAGGTTAGTAAGTCATCAAGCTTTATTTGGTGATAGTGTATCAACCTGTTTACAGCTGAGGTAAATGGTAAATCTCCAGATTTTTCCCATTTCCGAATAGTCTGGACATCTACTCCGCATATTTCTGCTGCCTGCTGTTGAGTTATCAAGTCCGGATATTTCTTATAAACTTCCGGGTATGTCTTTTGGAGCGTATAAAGACGTTCTTTTTCATTTTGAAAATCTTCCATAGCAAGTTCATCCAATCTAAAAATTTGTCAATGGTAGATGAAAGAACTTGATGGAACTTTCTTTCCTTTTTCTTTCCTATGGTCAATTTCCATGCAAAAATGCCCTATTCTAAAATTCGCTGATGATACAAGGTCTTGAAGCCATTGGGAGTGGAAAAACGCTTGATTTATCAGGGTTTTCCATTACTTTATCTTCGACCAAATACCATGAACCGAATACTATCTTCCGTATTGAGTGCAGGACTCGAAATGCGGTAGGTCGGGTAACCGGCGCGAGAGTTCAAATCTCTCCATCTCCGCTATGACGGGGGGCATTTTGCTCGCCAATCAAAAAAACCGAACTCAATCATTTAAAAGATGAGTTC
>Ga0153946_1000539_pt1 | contig 16565 bp, 13 predicted proteins | sample TSNJ030MetaG_FD_104751 | JGI IMG/M metagenome (GOLD analysis project Ga0153946, IMG submission 104751) | Attine ant fungus gardens microbial communities from New Jersey, USA - TSNJ030 MetaG | ecosystem: Host-associated > Fungi > Mycelium > Unclassified | place: USA: New Jersey, Wharton State... | reverse complement strand
TTATACTGAACACTGATTAAAAAGTGATAATAAATTGCGAGGATATTTTTCGACCAGCTAGGAAGACGACGCAGGCGGGCTGTCGCCCGGCAAGGAGGATGACAACGCTGGGCGGAAAATAAACCGCAAGTTATGTCGCTTTTTAGTCAGTGTTTAGTATTATCCCCTTCAGGATGAAACCGTCACAAACTCGCTGTCAATACTATACCATAAAGAAGGGGTAAAATATAGAAGTTTTGCCGCGTAAGGGTGAATTAAAACACCTTAAAATTTAAAAAACCAAAAATTTTATAAATTGACGCAATCCTGTAACAATTTGTGCTTTGCACCGGCAAGAATATGTGGTATAGTTAAACTGTACCAATACATATAATACACTTTGCTGAAGACACGGAGAGGAGAATCGTTATGAAAAAACCAATTTCCCTGCTGCTTGCCGCTGTCTTGGCTTTGGGAATGACAACAACGGCACTGGCCGATCCGCCGGTTGGCTTTGATAATTCCAGTCCCACCAACGCCATGACGGTGTCCGCCGCGGGCGTGCAGGCGCTCCCCTCCCTGGAACAGGGCAATCTGGTGACACTTTTGATCCCACAATCCATGTTCGCCAGGGGGGAGGCGGCCGGCGCGCCCACGGCGGCGGAGGCCCGGGCCTACATCCGGCAGGCGGCGCTCAGCGGCGGGCTTGGCGGCGTTTTTGACTCCATGGGCGTCAGCGGCGACGCGTTTCCCCTGACGCTGACCCTGAAGGTAAAGCCGGGCGCTCCCACCGGCGCGTTCAGCGGCGCGGTAAGCCTGGAGGGAACCGGATCCGGCGGCGCGGTGGTCAGCAGTATCTCCACCGCGGTCAGCGGCGCGGTGGCGGAGCCTCCCGCTCCCCCGGCGGATCCGAATCCGGAGGCTGAAAGCAGCCTTCCGGCTGTGGAGGGGACTGTCCAGCCCCTGCCGGATGCCAATTCCCCCGGCAGCGCGGAAAGCAGCTCCCAGTCCAGCATGAGCTCCGGCGGATCCTCCGGCAGCGCGGAGAGCAGCTCCCAGTCCGGCACAAGCTCCGGCGGATCCTCCGGCTACACGGAGAGCAGCTCCCAGCCCGGTATGAGCTCCGGCGGATCCTCCGGCTACGCGGAGAGTAGCTCCCAACCCGGCACAAGCTCCGGCGGAACCACCGGCAGCTCCTACAGCGGCAGCGCCTCCACAAGCAGCTCCTCCGGCGGCCCGGCGGCGGAAAACAGCAGCTCCCCCACGGATGGCGGCTCCCGAGTCAGCGCCGGGAACGGCACAGCCGCGGCAGCCGGCAGGACAACGCCGGAGGAAACACTCGCCACCGCCTCCTACGGGGACGCAATCGACGGCTTCGCGGCAGGGAAAACCCTCAGCGGCCTCACCACCTATACGGTGGATCCCGGTCAGGCGTTTACCCTGGGCATCACCGGCGACATGTTTACCTACACCTACGGCGGCGCGCTGACCGGTCAGGCCTACCAGGCGGGGACCCATCCCCAATATCCCGGCGACGCCGCTTTGTACGCGGCGGGCATCACGGCGGAGGCAGGCGGGGCCGACGGCTTCCGCTTCGAAGCCAACGTGGAGGACGGCAGGGTAAAAATCACCCCCACCTCCCTGGCGCGGGGCGGGTCCACCTACCATATCACCGTGCGGCTGAAATCCCATAAGATCTCCGGTTCCTCCGGGGAAGGTGTTCTTTCGGTGGAGATGAACTCCGTGGCCGATTCCATGGTCAACGGCGGCGCCGTCATTGACACGGCGCCGGTGTACCGCCAGGCGGCCTCCGGCAGCGAGTATTGCACCTGGCACATCGACCACACGCAATTCATTCTGGGCGGCGCGGGGGCGGACAACGCAAACCAGCTCACCAACGACGTGCTTTCCCAGTTGTCCGTGGTGTTCACCGCACCCGGCATGGCAAATCTCTTTGACGTCACCTTCAACGCCGGAAACGCCGGTTACGCCAGCGTCACCCTCACAGTGAAGAGCGGCCTCACCGGCGCCCACACCGTCAGCGGCAATATACAGCTCAGCATGGGCGGCAGTCTCAGCCAGGCGGTGGCCATCAGCGGGCAGGTGGGCAGCGGTGTGCGCGGATCCTCCCCCGGCGGCGTACCTGTGGCGCCCATGTCCGCGGCCAACCAGGTGGTGAGTATGACTAACGGAGCATCGGTGTTGCTCGAGCCCACCGGCTCCAGCGCGCCCACCGCCGCCAGCACCTTCAGCGCGGGCGACCCCTATTACACCTGGGAGATCGACGCGAGCAAATTCCAGTACCTTGGCGGCACAGCGGTTGCCGACAGCGATATGGACGCCTACGAATACGCCAAGATGACGCTTGTATACGGCAACGCCAATTACGCGAGCTACTTCCGCCCGGCGTTCACCCAGGGGGACGCGGCCAACAAGGCGAAGCTCACCCTGCATGTCCGCAGCGACGCCACAACCCTCGGCGACATCACATTGAATTCCACGCTGAGCCTGCGCTTCGCGGGCACGGGCGGAACAACGCAGAGCGCGGCTGTGAATCTGCGCGGCAAAATTAAGCCGGCCAACGCGGAGGCTCCCGGCTCCGGCTCCAAAATTGACGGCTTTAACACAAACACCACCATGTACAGTATGCCCATGACCCACAACGGAACCGACCTGGGCGGGGATCCCACCGGGTTGGAGCTGCGCCCCGACGACGAGCTGCGCATCTACCTCACCGGCGGCCTCTTTTCCTGGAGCGGCGCCGAGCCGGGCTTCAACTACAAGGTCACCGAATCCCAGCTGCGCGCCGGCAAGGTCACCGTGCGCAAATCGGTCTCCCGGGGCTCCGACACCATCGACACCCTGGAGTTTGACACCGACAAGGCAAAGGGCGCCTATATCCGCCTGCAATTTGTGGAGAGCTTTGTCAGCACCAAGGAAAAGGATGTGGTGTGCAAGGTGTATCTGCAGCAAAAAAGCAGGCGCAACAACGACTTCTTGCTGGAAATCGACGGCACCATGTCCAACGAGGAGCGGGAGGTCTACTCCGGATACGACTATGTGGAGAGCTGGGACGACGTCTACCTCAAGGCGATGGAGTACGTCCGGGGCATTGAAATCGACATGGGCTGCGGCGTCCACCTCACTACCAACCTGTACACCAACCAAAAGTATTACGCCAAGGCCCTGATGACCATTGACCGGAAGGACGCGGACATTATGGACGATCACCCCGAAATCGACGCTGTCATCACCCTGAAAACCGTCAACCTGCGCACCGGCAGCACCAAGGCGGTGACCTTGGAGGGCTACGACGGCTACCATGTCTACAACGCCGACGGCAGCTATCTGGGCCGCTCCTCGGGGCGTCTGGCCTTCTCGGATAAGTACTATCTGGCCACAAAGCGCATCTCCATGGAGACGGAGTCCGTGGAGATCATCGAGGAGGAGACCGGCGGCAGCTCCAGCGGTAATTCCCCCTCCGGCAGCAGCGGAACCGGCGGCGAGCCCGTCTACACCGGGGCCACCGCCGCCAGCAACAGCAACTCCAACCCCTATACCGGGCGCTGAATGAAAATTCATCCACCGCCCGCGCCCCGGACATCATTGTCTGGGGCGCGGTTGCTCCGCGCAGCTTCTTGACAAGTTGCGGCGGGAATGCTATAGTGTTTGTAATATTCACGATGGGAGATGGAAGGATGAGGAACGCTTCTTGCAACGGCTAACCACAAAACCGGGGGCGCATGCCGGCCGGGCGGCCTTTGGGCCGGCCCCGCTTTGCCGTGCGCTGTGCAAGATAGCTTTTTTTCACCCTTGGAAAGGCGCGTATCCTCCAGTGAATGCTTAGGGCAAAAATCCAGCCGGGCTGTGCCCCGCGCGGGTTGCCGGGAGTGCATTCCGGCGAAGGCAATGGGCGCGCCGCTCCCCCTCTAAATTCTGGGCCGCGTTTAATGACGCCGCGCGGGACCTTTGGAGAATGCGGGCCGCAAGAAGCTTTTCTTGCGGCCCTTTTGCATTGCTTTGGAGGTGTATGCGAATGTCGCTGATACAAATTGACAGTTTGACCTTTGGCTATGACGGCAGCTCGGACATGGTGTTCGAAAACCTGTCCCTGCAGTTGGATACCGACTGGAGACTGGGCTGCATCGGCCGCAACGGCAGGGGAAAAACCACCCTGCTGCAGCTGCTGACGGGCAAGTACGAATATACCGGGAGCATTTCGGCCCCGGTGGAATTTGATTACTTCCCCTTCCCCGTGGAGAACGCGCGGCGGGACACCCTGGCGGTGGCCCTGGGCGTCTGCCCCGGAGCCCGGGAGTGGGAGCTTTGGCGGGAGCTCTCGCTGCTGGAGGTGGAGGAGGAGGCGCTGTCCCGCCCCTTTGACAGCCTGAGCAACGGTGAGCAAACCAAAGCGCTGCTGGCGGCGCTGTTTCTGCGGGAGAGCGGGTTCCCGCTCATCGACGAGCCCACCAACCATTTGGATCTCAATGCCCGCCGGGTGGTGGCCCGCTATCTGGCCCGCAAAAAGGGCTTTATCCTGGTGAGTCACGACCGCTCTTTTTTGGACGGCAGCGTGGATCACATCCTGTCCTTTAACCGCACAGGCGTCGAGCTCCAGAAGGGGAATTACTCCACCTGGCGGCAAAACAAGGAATCCCGAGACAGCTTTGAGCGGACCCAGGACCAAAGGCTCCGCCGGGAGGTCGGCCAGCTCTCCGCCGCCGCCCGGCAAACCTCGGGCTGGTCGGAGCAGGTGGAGAAGACAAAGCACAACAACCGCAATTCCGGCCTGCGCCCCGACCGGGGGTATCTGGGCCACAAATCCGCCAAGATGATGAAGCGCGCCAAGTCCATTGAAAACCGCCGGCAGAAGGCGCTGGAGGAGAAATCGTTGCTGCTCAAAGACATCGAGACCGCCGATGATCTGGCCATCCACCCCCTGGAGTATCACAAGGAGTGCCTGGCGGAGTTCCAAGAGGTGGGCGTGGCCTACGGCCCTCAGCCGGTTTTTGAGGACCTCAGCCTGACTGTGCGCCGGGGGGAACGGATTGCCCTTTGCGGCAACAACGGCTGCGGCAAATCCAGTGTCCTGGGCCTGCTCCGGGGGGCCGCAATCCCCCACACCGGCAGCGTGCGCCTGGGCAGCGGGCTCATCCTCTCCCACCTGCCCCAGGACACCTCCTTTTTGCGGGGGGATCTCCGTCTCTTTACCCGGGAGCAGTGTATTGACGAGAGCCTGTTTAAGGCCATATTGCGCAAGCTGGACCTTTCCCGCTCCCAATTTGAAAAGGACATGTCCACCTTCAGCGCGGGCCAGAAAAAGAAGGTGCTCCTGGCCGGCAGCCTGTGCCGGCGGGCCCACCTGTATCTGTGGGACGAGCCCTTAAACTATATCGATGTCCTCTCCCGGGTGCAGATCGAGGAGCTGCTTGTGCGCCACCGGCCCACCATGCTGTTTGTGGAGCACGACAGCGCCTTTGTGGACGCTGTCGCCACCCGCCGGGTACAGTTATCCTATTAGAGCCTGTTTGCAAAAAACAGGCGTCTTGGTTATAATGTTGCTTGTATAAGGAAAGGCAGGTATCGGCATGGAACAGCCCCGAGGAAAATTTATTGTATTTGAAGGACTGGACGGCAGCGGGAAATCCACCCAGCTGCGCCTCCTCTATGAAACCCTGCAGCAGGCGTGCCCCCGGCGCGGCTGTATGAAAACCTACGAGCCCAGCGACAGCCCTGTGGGGCACATCATTCGGGACGCCCTGACGGGAGCTATCCGGCTGGATCCCAAAACTCTCTCGCTGTTGTTTGCCGCCGACCGCTACGAACACATCACCAAGGTAATTTTGCCGCAGCTCCGCCGGGGCGTGCACGTGCTGTGCGACCGCTATTATTTCTCCAACTTCGCCTACCAGCGGGAGGTCCTGCCTCTGGACACCCTGGTGGCCTTTAATCGGATGTCCATGGATCTGCTCCGCGCCGACATCACCGTTTTCCTGGACACGCCCCCGGCCGAGTGCTCGCAGCGCATCCACCGCCGCGTGGTGCGGGACCAGGAGGCCCCCGAGCTCTTTGAGGACGCCGGCAATCTGGTGCGGGTGCGTCAGCACTTTTTAAACGCCTTTGCCCATTTTGGCCATGAGGAGAAGGTGCTGGTCCTGCCCGCCACCGGCGACAAGGCGCGCAACCGCCAGCTCATCTGGGAGCGTATGCAGTCGGACGTCTTTGGTCCGGACGATTTGCAGTGAGCCGGCAACAGACTTCAAATGCAAAGGAACACCCCGGCCTGTTGCAACGTATTCTATTAGAAAAAAGAAGCTGGTGATTGCAACATGCCCGACACTATATATCAATCCGCCCCGGGCTATCTGACGGCTCAGGTATACCGGTACAACGCGGCTGCCCCGGTGAGCGGAGCGGTGGTGCGGGTGTACCGCCCGGACAACCCCCAACCGCTGTACGAGTTTACGACCGGCTTAAGCGGACTGACGCCCACCATGGCGCTGGATGCGCCGCCCCGGAAGTATTCGCTGACACCGCAGACGCTGCACCGCCCCTACGCTGTTTACAATATGGAGGTGGAATACCAGGGGCATCTCCTGGTTATTGAAGGCATACAGATTTTCGCGGGGACCATGGCTGTCCAGAGGGCGGATCTGACCTCGTTGATGACAAGGCCGGTAGGTGCGCGGGAGGTCATCATCATTCCGGAACACACACTGTGGGGGCCGCATCCGCCCCAAGCATATTGACGAAAGTGGGTATCTATATGTTTAGAGAAATGCGCCGCAAAAAACAGGCTTTACCCTTGGAGGAGAGTATTGCAATTCTTAATAATGGAACGTCTGGCGTGCTGGCTGTATCCGGAGATAACGATTATCCCTACGCTGTTCCACTTAGCTATGTATATCACGACTTTAAAATCTTTTTTCATTGTGCCAAAACCGGTCATAAATTGGATGCTATTGCAAGAAATAATAAAGCATCCTTTTGCGTGATTGATCAAGACAATGTGGTACCGCAAGAATATACTACATATTTCCGCAGTGTTATTGCCTTTGGAAGAACACGGATTTTAGACAATGAAGATGAGAAGCGCAGTGCCTTTGAAATTTTGGCTGCAAGATATTCACCTGACCATGAACAAGGACGCTTGCAGGAAATTGACAAACAATTCAAGCAGGTATGCCTTGTAGAGCTTGCGATTGACCACATAACCGGCAAAGAATCGATTGAATTGGTTAAAGCGAAACACCTTCAAAACAAATAAGATAATGGGCCTTATTTTTATCGCACACATTCCCGGCGCAAAAGGGCGACGCTCTCCACATGGGCCGTGCGGGGAAACAAGTCCACCGCCCGCGCCCTCGTCACCCGGTAGCCCTGCGCCTCCAGCGCCTTGCAGTCCCGGGCAAGGGTCGCGCTGTCGCAGGAGATGTACACCACCTTGTCTGGGGCCATGCGCGCCACGCTCTCCAGCAAATTGGCCCCCGCGCCCTTGCGGGGCGGGTCCAGCACCACAAGGGCGGGGTGCAGCCCCCGGCGCTCCAGCAGAAGCGCCGCGTCTGTGGCGTCGGCGGCGATAAACTCCGCGTTGTATATGCCGCTGTGCAGCGCCGTCTCCCTGGCGTCCTTCACGGCCTGGGGGACCACCTCCACCCCCACCACGCGGCCCACCCTGCCCGCCATGGAAAGTCCGATGGTGCCCGCGCCGCAATACAAATCCAACAGCAGATCTCCCGGCGCGGGGTCGGCGTACTCCAGGGCCGCCCCGTACAGCAGCTGGGCGGCGTCCCGGTTCACCTGATAAAAGGCCAGGGGGGACAGCCGTACCTCTACCCCGCACAGGATGTCCCTGACGGCTTCCTCCCCCCACAGCACCGTGAGCCGGTCGCCGGTGATGACGTTGGTCTTTTTTGTATTGTGGCAGAGCACCAGGGAGGAAAGGCCGGGACACGCCCCACGCACCTCCTCCAGCAGCCGCTCCGCCCGGGGCACGCCTCCACCGTTGACGACAAGGCACACCATCACCTGCCCGGTGGCCTCCCCGTGGCGGAGGTAGAGGTGACGCACCAGCCCGGTATGGGACCGCTCGTCGTAGGCGCTGACGCCGCAGCTCTCCATATACCGCAGCACCGCGGCGCAGATATCCGCGAAGAACGCCGGTTGGAGCGGGCAATCCTCCACGGGGATCAAGATGTGGGAGCGCTTGGAATAAAAGCCGGTCCGCGGCCTGCCGTCCACCGTACGCACAGGGTACTGGGCCTTGTTGCGGTACCGGCCGCAGCGGGGCGAGGGGATGGGGGCGTCCATGGTGGGGTGCACGCCGCCGATACGCGCGAGGTTTTCCCGCACCCAGTCCTCCTTCACCTCTATCTCATGGGCGTATGCCATGTGGCGCAGGCTGCACCCGCCGCAGCGCCGGAACACCGGGCAGCCCTCCTCCACCCGGTGGGGGGAGGGCTCCAGCAGCTTGTGGATAATGGCGTGAGCCAAGCTGCGCTGCACCTTCACCACCCTGGCCACAAGGCGGTCGCCGATGGCGGTGAAGGGGATAAACACGGCCATTCCCTCATGGCGGGCGATGCCGCTGCCCTGGTGGGAAACAGCGGTGACGACAACTTCTATGAGCTCATTTTTTTGTAGCAAGGGTACCACTCCTAATCCGTATAAAAAGGACCGCCCTCACAAGGAGACCGGCCCTGATACTACTTCATGATTAAAAAAACGATATCTTTGCGGTCTGTTTTCCGCCGACCTGCGTTCTCCTCCTTGACGGGCGCCAGCCCGCCTGCGTCGTCGACCTTGTTCGACGGAAAACATCCTCGCAAATCTATTGGCTTTTTCAACCATGAAGCAGTATGAAAAGGCAATTGCAGCCTTTTTATTCTTCTAAATCAATGGCGTCCATTATTGGGTTCCACCACATCCGTTTGTTTTGTCACCCTTGGCGCACACCCTGGGGAACAGAGCCTTTTGGTGGGTGGGCTATGCGCCCATCTGCATCCGGCTTTTTTTGCTGTGGTGGGAGTTGGATCTGCCGCGGCGCCTTTGCTGCGGCTTGTCGGACCAGGCGGATCTGCGGCCCGCGCCGGAATCAAAGCCCACCAAAACGGCGGGGTTCTTCTCGGGAATGGGCTGGCCCGGATCCAGCGCCACCGGCCGTATCACCGCCTTGGTGGCCGACATAATCTGTTGCAGCCTGCTGCGCTCCTTGTGGTAAATAAAGGTATAGGCAAGCCCCGCCTGATTGGCGCGCCCGGTGCGCCCAATGCGGTGCACATAGCTGTCCGAATCCTGGGGGATGTCGTAATTCACCACCACGTCGATGTTGTTGACGTCGATTCCCCTGGCCGCCACATCGGTGGCAACCAATACGTTGACCTGCCCGTTGCGGTAGCTGGCCATCACCTTGTCCCGCTGGCGCTGCTGCAAATCACCGTGGAGCGCTCCGGCGCGCAGGCCATTGGACTCCAACTGCTTTGCCAGCTCGTCCGCCATGGATTTTGTTGCGACAAACACAAGGGAGAGGTGAAAGTTTTTGTCCCGCAGCAGCTGCACCAGCGTGGAGGTCTTTGTGCGGCCGCGGATTTCCGAGTAGAACTGCTGCACACAGTCCACCGTCAGCGTCTCCTGCCGCACCTGTATTGTCTGGGCGTCGGTTTGGTACGCCGCCGCGATGCGCTTGACCTCGTTGGACAGCGTGGCGGAAAAGAGCACCGTCTGCCGCCGCTCCGGCGCGTTGCCGAGAATTTCGTCCATATCGTCGCGGAAGCCCATGTCCAGCATGCGGTCCGCCTCGTCCAGCACTACCTGGCGCACCTGACCCAGGCGGGTTGTGCGGCGGTGGATGTGATCCAACATGCGGCCGGGAGTGGCCACGATGATCTGCGGGCGGCGGCGCAGCGCCGCTATCTGCCTGCCGATGGGCTCTCCGCCGTACAGCGCCAGCACGCGGATCCCCGGCTTAAAGGCTGTCAGCCTTTTAAAAACGGCGGCGGTCTGGATTGCCAGCTCCCGGGTGGGACACAGAATTACCGCCTGGATGCCGTTGTTGCCCGGCTCCACCCGCTCTACAATGGGGATGCCGAAGGCGCCGGTTTTTCCGGTGCCGGTGGGGGCCTGCACCAGCAGGTCCTTTTGCTCCATCATGGGAGCGATGGCCTTCTCCTGAACCGGCGTGGGATCGGAAAAGCCCATCTTGGACAGTCCACGCAGCATCTCAGGGGAAAGCTTAAAATTTTCAAAATTTGTAATTGTCATATTCTCCTTGTTTTCTAGTTATTATTTTTCGCATCCCTACATGAGAAAAGCCGCCTGTCCCATTTCGGAACCAGCGGCTTTCGCATACGGGCAATTATGCCAATTTTACGTTGACAGCGCGCAGCTTGCTGCTGTTCTTGGGATCCTGCTCGGTGTCAAAGGTTACCTTCTGGCCCTCGTCCAGGCTCTTAAAGCCGTCGGACTGAATGGCGGAGAAATGTACGAAAACGTCATCGCTGCCGTCGTCGTTGGTGATAAACCCAAAGCCTTTTTCTGCGTTAAACCATTTTACTGTACCTGTATTCATTACGGTACCTCCACAATATTATTTGTATCCTGTCGTGCACAAAAGAACACATGCTTTTGTAAACCATTAAACGCACTCAATGACTTACAAAAACATGTGAGACAATGAACATTTAGAATACTTGTCTAATATAGCACGGATTCATCCCGTTGTCAATAACAAAATGAAAATATTTTTTGTTTATTCTCTCCAGAAAAGGAAAATGCCGGGGCGGAAAGCGCGCCCCGGCTCATGACTGTTTTATTGCATCCCGGAAGAATCTCTTTTGGCCGCGGGCAGGCGGGCAAACCCCGCGCCCACCAGAAAGAAAAGGGTCAGCAACGAGTTGGCAAGCATCTGTATATAGGCGTCTACGCCCAACAGATTGAACAAATTGCTCAGAATGGAGTAGAGCCCGATGACAACCGCTCCGTAAAGCACCGGCACAAAGCGGTTGTCCGCCAGCTTGGTGGAGCTCACCGCGGCCCAGATAAGTACCAGCGGCACAAAGTAAAAATCCCCCGCCATTGTCGGCGCAAACGCCCGCATGCGCATCACCATCAAAATTCCTGTGAATCCGGCCAGGAGCGCCGCCAGCGGGTAGGCAAGAAACTGAAAGGCCGTGCCCTTGCTTTGAGCGCGCTGTGCGGCCGGCTTTCCCAAGGGTGTAAAGCAGTTGTAAACAAATCCGCCCGCCAGCGCAAGCAGCGCAAGCACCAGGGCAAGCGGTATATGGCTCTCAACGGTTATCTCCATCATTACAGGCATTGCATCGGTACCCATTAGCGCAATGCCCCGAATCAGGGCGGAGACCACCAGCGACACCATAACGGACGGCAGCCGCAGCACGGCGATGAGCAGGCCGTTGAGCGCACCGGCCGCAACAGCGGCAAACAGCGCCAGCACCGGGGAACCGGAGGCGCTCCACACAAAGCCCGTCAGGGTCACCACAAAGGCCAGGGAAAAGTCCAGCCCCCTGGCGCGCACGGTGAGCACCACGCCCACCGCCATGGGCACCAGCGTCATGGTTTGCTGGAATATATTGCGAAAATTCAAGGGGTCAAAGAAATTGCCGCCACCGGCAACCAACAAAACCAGCATCACCAGAAGGACAAGGCCCCAGGGAATGAGTCCCACAATATTCTCGAGGAAAAAATTCCCCGAACCGCCGGCGGGGGCTGCCGGGGCGTAGGCGGCATACGCGGGGGGAGCCTGCCAGCCCTGGTTGGGGGCCTGAGCGTATGGCGGGTGGGGATTCGGCGCCGCGGGGGGGTAGGGCGGGGCGGAGTGCGCCGGATTGGGCGGCGCGGCGTAATTTGGCCCGGGCGCGGGATTGGGCGCCGCCGACGGCGGCGGTGGACAGCCGGTCCCGGCCGGGTTTCCGGAACCGGGCTGTGCCTGCTGGGGTGGCGCTTCCACAGCGGAACCGCACATGGGGCAAAACGAGACTCCCTCCTCCATGTCTATGCCGCAATTTCCACATTGAATCATCTGTACATACCCTCCTGTCGTTTGTATTTGTATAATTATACCACACGACGTCCCGGAATGATATATGCAGATGAATATAACGCACAAAAGCGTTTTGTTATTCCATAATAATTTCCACCATCTGATCCTTTTCCTCGTCGTTGACGTCCACAATGGTGTAGGGCAGCGTGATTTCCCCGTCGTCGAGGCTGTCCAGCAGCTCGTCGATATCCAGGTTGGCCAGCAGCTCCATGGCGGCGGCCTCCTCCTCCTTCATATGCCTGCCCCCCGCCGCGCCAAAGGCCTTGCCCAGCTTGAGACCCACCCGCACCAGGGAAAAGGGCACCTTGACATTCACCTTGGTTTTGCCCTGCTCCTTCACCAATACGGAGATGCGCTTGGGGGCGATGCCCGGGGCGCTTACCAAGGCGTTATTCGCACTGCCGCCGTCGTCTTCTCCGGCGGGGATCGCCTCCAAAAGGCGCTCCGCCTCCTCCACGGAGATATCCCCGTCCTTTAACATCCCCAGTATCATTCTGCGTTCTTCACTCATTCGTATTTCCTCCTTGTAAAAGATGTAACGCTTCTTCTGTGGAGAGCGCACCCTCCTTGAGGCGGCCCAAAATATTCAGCCGCCGCTCCTGCTCCGCCGATTTGTCCTCGAAGCCCAAAGCTTCTATCAGGCTGTCCAGGCGGTTGCGGGCGGTGGGGTAGGATATGCCCAGGGCGGCCCCCACGTCCTTCAAGCTGCCCCGGCAGCGGATAAACGTCTCGAGAAAGTGAAGCTGCTCCGGCCCCAGCCGCGCAAACCGCCCCAGGCGAAAATCCCCCTGCACCTCGGTGCTGCACGCGGGGCACCGCAACAGGCACACGCGCATATCCTGCCCGCAGGCGGGGCACTTTTGGGGAATTGCTGTGGACATTTGCATCACCTCCTTTTGCATTTATTTTACCACATATATCAATAATGTCAAGTATTAAATTAATATTATTTAGTTTAATATTAATTTAATTGATATTATTTCTGTTTTATTGTTTATTGCGGCTCCTCTGGCCCCGCAACCTCCAGCGAGAACCAAAACACACTGCCCTGCCCGGGGTGGGACCGCACGCCGTACTCCACACCGGGATGCTGATCCAAAATCGTCTTGACGATGGACAGCCCCAGCCCTGTCCCCGCCACAAAGCGCTTGTGCTCCTTGTCCACCTTGTAGTAGCGCTCCCAAATGTGGGGCAGCAGCTCCTGGGAAATGCCCGGACCCGCGTCGGCCACCTGGATGTCCACCCGGCCATCCTTTATCAATTGACGCACCTGCACGCTTTTGTCGGGGCCGGTGTGGTTGATGGCGTTGATGAGAAAATTGTACACCACCTGATTGATGCGGGTGATGTCCGCCGTCACGCACACGTCCTCCTGGCAGGAAAAGGTGATGGCGCAGCCCTCCTGCTCGCACAGCTTGGCCACGCGGGCAATAATGCCCCGCAGCTCCTCCGTGAGGTTAAAGCGGCTCAGCTCCAGCTTTTGCGCGCCGGATTGCAGCTTGGAGAGATCCAGCAAATCGTTGACCAGCGAGGTGAGCCGCTTGCACTCGTCCACAATAACCTGCAAATTTTCCGGGGTGTTTTCCCCCGGCAAATCCTGCATCATCTGCGTGTAGCCGGTGACGAGCGTCAGGGGGGTGCGCAGATCGTGGGAGACGTTAGCAATGAGCTCCCGGCGCAGGTCCTCGGTTTTTCTAAGCTCGATGGAGGCGTCGGTCAGCGTGCCGTCCAGCTCCAAAACCTCGCGGTAGGTGCTGCCGCCCAGCTTCACATTGTAGCATCCCCGCCCCAGATTTTTGGCGGCGTCGTTGATCTGCTCAATGGGCTTGCTCACCCGGTGGGCGATGAGTATGGCAAAGGCGGTGGACAGAAAAATCATAATGATGGTGATGTATTGGAGCTGCACGCGCAAGGTGTCCACCGTGGCGTTGACCGGGGTGATGTTGGCGCTGACCATGAGCAGCTGGGGTATGCCCTGTACCTCCAGCAGCTGCGCGTGGAGGATGCTCTCCCTGTCCCGGACGCCAAAGGCGTCCTCGCTGAAATACCGGCGCACCACACTGCTTCCCGCCTGCTGTACCTCCAGATACAGCTCTTGCTTGTCGGCTTGTCCCAGCTGCGCCTGAATCCCGTCGGGGTAATTGCCCGTCACAACGCTGGTGGAGCTCACGGGCGTCCACACCTCCACGCACAAATCCCCCCGGTGGGCCACCAGCTTGATGAGCCCCTCCCAGTCGTCCTTTTCGATATATCCCGCGACGATTTCCGCCTCATTCTGAATTTCCCGGAATTTGATATTTTTGTAAAAGCTGTCCAAAAGCACCGTCTGGAACAGCCACAATATAATCAGCAGCAAAATACAAAAGCCGGACATAAACAGAAATATTTTCCATTTAATACTCAGTTGCCTCGTAAACAATTATTCTTCCTCCAGGCCGGTCCTCATCCATCAAAGCGGTATCCCGTGCCGCGCAGCGTCACAACACATCCACTGTAAACGCCCAGTGACTTGCGCAGCATTTTGATGTGGGTGTCCAGGGTGCGGTCGTCCCCGTAAAAGTCGTACCCCCACACCTCGGACAATATTTTTTCCCGCTCCAGGGCGATGCCCCGGTTGCGCACCAAATAAAATAAAAGATCGCACTCCTTGGGGGACAGGCTCACCGCCTCACCGTCCACCGATACAAGCCGGGCCGTAAAATCCACCGCCAGTCCGTCCTTTTGAAAGACGTCGTGGGCGGACTCCCCCTCCGTTCTGCCCCGGCGCAGAATGGCGCCAATGCGCATCATAAGCTCCTTGGGGAAAAAGGGCTTGACCACATAGTCGTCCACCCCGGTTTCAAAGCCGTGGATGCGGTCGTACTCCTCCCCCCGGGCCGAGAGCATAATCACCGGCACAGAGCTGCTTTTTCGTATCTCCTTTGTGGCCGAAAACCCATCCAGCTCCGGCATCATCACATCCATAACCACAATGTCAAACTCGGTGTGGCGGCACAGCTCCACCGCCTCCATGCCACTCTGGGCCTCCGTGACCCGATAGCCCTCGAACTCCGCATATTTTTTTACCAGCTCACGGATGCGCGCCTCGTCGTCCACCACTAAAATATGAATCATTTGTCTTCACCGCCTTTTCTCCATTATACCCTAAAATACGTACGATTGAAACGGACAAACCCCCGGACCATCCGGGTCCGGGGGAATTGCGTGCACCGCTGTCCTTTGCATCTTTCAGGGGAAATAAATTGTGTGTAATACGATTGGAGAGTAACTGGAGAAATTTTTGATAGTAACTGGCACTCCGTGACTGATATCACATGGTTATCTGCTAATCTTCCTGGGGAACCTGCTCCGTCAGGGTCACATCCACGCTCACCTCCCGGTTGTCCCGATCCACCACCACGCTGAGCGTGTCGCCCACCGCATGGTTCTTCAGAACTGCCGAGATATCGCCGGTGCTTGCTATTTCCGTCCCGTCAATGCTGACAAGGCGGTCACCGGTCATGAGACCATTGTCCACGGTTGTGGTGGCCACATAGACGCCCAGACCGTTTACCCGGTAGGCAAACGCCGTTTGTTCGTCGGCGATTTCCACAACGCTGATGCCCAACTGGGGCCGTCCCGACACATAGCCGTTTTGAATAATTTCATCGACCACTTCCTTTACTGTGTTTGAGGGGATGGCGAAGCCCAAGCCCTCTATATCGGTACCTGAGGATTTGGCGTTGACGATGCCAATCAGGTCGCCGTTTTCATTAAACAGCCCGCCGCCGGAGTTTCCGGGGTTGACCGCCGCCGAGGTCTGGAGCAGCGTCATGGTTTCGCCGCCGATGGTGATGTCCCGGTCCTTGGCGCTGATGATTCCGTCGGTGACGGTGCCACCCAGCTCACCCAGAGGGTTGCCGATGGCCACCGCCAGGTTTCCGACCTCTATGTTATCCGAGTCGGCAAAGGACACCGGGGAGAGCCCGCCGGCCTCCACCTTAATCACCGCGAGGTCTGTTTTGACGTCGGTGCCGACCAGGGTTGCCGAATATTCTGTACCGTCCTCGGTGCGAACGGTGACGTTGGAGGCGCCTTCAATAACGTGGTTGTTGGTCACAATATATCCATCCTCGGTGAGGACGACGCCGCTGCCCGCCCCATCGGTGACGTATTGTCCGGTAAAGGGGCTGTGGGCGACAACCTCGGTGGAGATCTCCACCACCGACCCGGTGGCCTTCTTCGCCACGGCGGATATGACGCTGGAGCTTGTGCCCTCCCCCGCCACGGCGGGTATCGCCGTGCTGTCGGTGGTCACCGGCTGGCTCTGATATGTTTCCACCACCGGAGCGGCCTCCTCTTGGGTCAGGTTGGCGTTGCTCACAACCACCCAGGCCGCCCCGCCCCCCGCCGCCGCCGACAATACCAGCACGGCGGCTATACCGGCCATATATAGGGGCACTTTGCTCCTTCGCTTTTTCCGGGAGGGCTTCTTCGCCGTCGGCGGGGCGCTTTGGGTGTAAGGCGCGCTGTAGGTCTGTTGATCATA
>Ga0153946_1000534_pt1 | contig 16642 bp, 30 predicted proteins | sample TSNJ030MetaG_FD_104751 | JGI IMG/M metagenome (GOLD analysis project Ga0153946, IMG submission 104751) | Attine ant fungus gardens microbial communities from New Jersey, USA - TSNJ030 MetaG | ecosystem: Host-associated > Fungi > Mycelium > Unclassified | place: USA: New Jersey, Wharton State... | reverse complement strand
TTTGCTTTGGATCAAGTTGGCAGAAAGAATCATTACGCGTTCAGTGACCACGTGACGTCGGCGTGAACCGACGACGGACAGGCATCCCTCAGCTTCAAAGCCATGGCTGGCGGCCTTCAGAACGCAAAGAGCAACCTCGACAAAATCCGCGATGAGGATCGCGAGTCTAGATTCGGCTCCGTCTTCGGTGTATCAGGCCCAGTCGTCATTGCCGAGAACATGATCGGTGCGGCTATGTATGAACTCGTCCGCGTTGGACATGATGAGCTCGTTGGCGGTCTGTGTTCTGCTTTTTTTTGTCTCCATCTGTATTGAAACGGGAAGTAGAGGTTATTCGTATTGAAGGCGATAAGGCAACGATCCAGGTCTACGAAGAAACATCCGGCGTAACGGTCGGCGATCCTGTCCTCAGAACAGGCAAACCTCTCAGTGTTGAGCTTGGACCTGGTATCTACTTTTATTCTACGCACTATCAATGAATTGACTGTATCAAGGTCTCATGGGCAACATCGTCGATGGTATTCAACGGCCGCTGAGGGTAGGTTTTCTTGAGATCCCCAACGTTCTATGAATCTTGACATATATCAAGTCCATTCAAGAGCTCTCCAAGTCAATCTACATACCCCGTGGAATCAACACCGATGCCCTTGATCGCTCATTAAACTGGGACTTCAAGCCTGCTAATTTCAAAGTATGCAATCATCAGAAGCATGTGCCATCTATGTCCTAAAGATGTTCCAGGTTGGCGACCATATCTCTGGAGGCGACATCTTTGGTGGTGTCTATGAAAATTCTCTAGTTGATAACCACAAGATTTTACTGCCACCGAGGGCGATGGGCACCATCACACATATCGCTGAAGCTGGAAGTTATACCGTTGATGTACGTCTGCTGAGTGTTATTTCTGGCAGCTGTTCAGCCTGTTTTAGGATATAGTTCTGGAAACAGAATTCGAAGGCAGAACCTCCAAACACACAATGCTGCAGCTTTGGCCCGTCCGAGCTCCTCGTCCTGTAACAGAGAAGCTGACTGCCAATTACCCTCTCTTGACTGGACAACGCATTCTTGATGCACTTTTCCCGTGATTCCGTTTGATTTTCATCCATGAGAAACCATTGATTATTGCCCAGATGTGTACAGGGTGGAACAACAGCAATTCCAGGGGCTTTCGGATGTGGTAAAACTGTCATCTCCCAGGCCATCTCCAAATTCTCCAATAGCGATATCATCGTTTATGTCGGTTGCGGTGAACGTGGAAATGAGGTATGCTGATAACAAACTCCGTTGACACTTTGCAATTGACCGTTGCACAGATGGCCGAAGTATTGATGGAGGTCCGTCTGAAATTTAACTTCAACTCTTCTGTAGACTGAAAGCGTCCTAGTTCCCTGAACTGACAATGGAGATTGGTGACCGCCAAGAACCCATCATGAAGCGTACCACTCTTGTAGCAAACACCTCCAATATGCCTGTCGCTGCCCGAGAGGCGTCTATCTACACCGGTATCACGCTCTCAGAATATTTCCGTGATCAGGGATCCAACGTTGCCATGATGGCTGACTCCACCTCGCGTTGGGCTGAGGCTCTCCGTGAAATTTCCGGTCGCTTAGCTGAAATGCCTGCTGACTCTGGCTACCCTGCATATCTTGGAACCAAACTTGCTAGCTTCTACGAACGAACAGGCAAGGTGGTGTGTCTAGGAAGTCCTCAACGTCAAGGAACTGTCTCAATCGTCGGCGCGTATGTACCATCTATATACCCATTCTAGTTCAATTCTTAATGACATTCTCAGTGTGTCGCCTCCTGGTGGTGATTTCTCGGACCCTGTCACAGCTGCAACACTCAGTATCGTCCAAGTCTTCTGGGGCCTCGACAAGAAGCTCGCCCAGCGCAAGCACTTCCCATCCGTCAACTGGAGTGTATCATACTCCAAATACACCAAAGTCCTTGAACCTTATTATGAACGCGAAGAGCCTGGATTTGTCGAACTCCGAACAAAGACGAAAGAGATCCTTCAAAAGGAGGAGGACTTGGCTGAAATCGTACAGCTGGTCGGAAAGAGTGCATTGGGCGAGAATGACAAAATTACACTTGAAGTTGCCAGAATGCTCAAAGACGATTTCCTCCAACAGAACGGCATGAGTGAATATGATCGCTATTGTCCCTTCTACAAGACCAGTGCCATGCTGAAAAATTTCGTGGCTTTCCATGATGCAGCAGTCAGAGCTGTGACGCAGCATGATCTCACGTTCTCTAGAATCAAAGATTCCGCAGCAGATATCATGTTTAAGCTTTCGCAGATGAAGTTTGAGGTGAGTTGATGGACCATAAGATCGGTCAGGATTCTAAACCTTGCTTTTCTCTACCTAGTCACCTTCTCAAGGCAAAGAACCCATCAAGCAAAAGTTGGACGCGCTTCACGTTGAGATCCAGGACAAATTCCGTCAACTCGTGGAATGAGGAGGATACAGGCAGCCTACCAAACGATATTCTTCTTTTGTGTACGCACTCAGCCACGACATGCCGGTAGTCCGCGTATGAATAATTAGATTTATGTGACGCCATGAAATCGCCATGAAATCGAAGCAGAATAGATTCGATGATGACCCTCTATCATTGACACATGTCGTCATATGATGACACTTTTGGAGCATTGTTTCTCTTATCCAATATATAGCAGCTCAACAATACTTGTTATTCCTTCACATTGCAATGTTGTTCTTAACTCTTCTATGTTTCAGTAGTTTGGTAAACGCCTCCCCCGCCTTTGGACCTTTGGGTCGGATTTTAAATCCACTCTCCTTCATCCCTGATCAATTTCCTTTACACGCTCTCGCTGAGTCTACCAACGGTAAAGTTCAGGAAGAAGCATTTTTCTATGATAGGCAGTCCGATGAGGGTACTATTTGGGAAATCATCAAGAACAATCCCAGGTTGGAATGATCATTCGTCTCTCATACAAAACTAACACCTTCCAGATTTACGAAGCTGACAAAAGCTATTGAGTTTGCTGATGCCATCAAGTACTTCGACGACAAAGAAGCTCAGTAAGCCCTGAATACGATGTTGTATCTCCGTGTCTCACATTCAGGCTGACCATAGATTCACATTTTTTGCCACGCCCGATTGGGCGGTCCCCCATGGCTCAGGCAGCTGCAATAATCTCGTTGATAACGAACGCCTTCTTAATGATAGTTCCGTATCTCTCCTTCTTGCCGATGGCTGCCACTGGCATGATGTGCTCTCTGCCGCAGACCAGCTTGACGCCTCTCCCTTCCTAGACGACAAAAATAAGGAGCGTCGCATCAGATTTTTCAAACATCTCGTACAAGCAATTTTGGCTTACGAGGCTCTGCCTGAAGCGATTGACAGTTTCTCTCTTGGTGACCATCAAACTTATCCGACCAAGTTAGCTATTCCTGGTGTTTTGGATGGACAGCCTCTTCGTGTTCGCGTCGCACAGAGATTGCTTCCTCCTTCGACTAGTGTCAATTTTGTTTCAAAAGTTATATATCCTGATGTAAAGGCCTCTAACGGTATGTTTTACTCGCTTGCACTCTTCAAAAGTCAACTCATATGACTCAGGCATCATCCATGTTGTAAATGCACCCGTGTTGCCTCCTTTGGCAAGTTTCCAGACAGTATTCTTACTCCCTGGGAAGTTTTCCATTCTTGTAAGTCTTTGGGGTCTAAAAATGAGTGAGTTCACTATTGATCGCAATTATTTTAGACGACCGCGATCCAACGTGTTGGCCTGACTGATGATGTTGATTTGCGCTATGTCAAATCCGATAATAGTGAAAAATATACGCTGGAAGGATCATCTGCCCTCACTCTCTTCGCCCCGACCAACTCGGCATTTGAGCACTTGCCACTCAAGCTTAGACTTTTCCTGTTTTCCCCTTTTGGCCAACACGTATTACGCAAGGTCCTTGAATACCATATCATTCCTAATCTGGTTGTCCACAGCGGTATGGCATACTTCCCCTTGTTTGAAATGTCATTGACTCGTGCTGTAGATTACCAATACAACAATTCAGCCAGTGAATTTTTAGCAGAGAGGACAGCGCAATCCTCCTCATATGGCAAGGTAATATCTGATACGCACTTCAAACTCCCGACACGCCTTGAGGACCATTATGTCCAAGCGCACGTCAGAAAATATGAATTCACCTTGCCCGTTCCTGGTCCTGACAAGCCATCCGTGGTCAAAACTGAAGTTAAAGTTAACCACCATGACGTCTTAGTGTCCGACGTAGTCACCAGTAATGCCGCTGTTCATATCGTGGATCGCCTTTTGGACCCTCGCCAGCACCATGCCCATGATCATGAGCACGGTGAAGCTCGTTTGTCTGATGATCCTTGGCAGAATTGGGAGGACTGGCTCGTAGACTGGGCCGAATCTGTTTGAGTTGGACGTTTGCAGGACGTTGCAAAGTCAAGAATGCGTATCTGTGTTCTACGTGAACTGCCGTTAAATTAGTCAGAAGAATTGCATACTGTATTTTAGCAGCCCCTCATTGTATGATGCATTATCAATGTAAACCGGTAATCTTTGTTTAGCTTTTTGCAAGCGTTTGTGGGATCGGGTTTTTGAATGAATTTCCCAATCTGAACCTTGTTCGATCATGACGGGTCGGTTCTCATCAGTTGTGCACACAGAACATATAATCTTCCGTCTGGCCTCTAGTATGGCAGATGGGCTGTAAAGGCGGTTCAGTTCCAGCCGTTGTACTCATTGTTATCAAGCGCACCTGACGTCTTTTTCTTTGACGGTTAAGAGAGCATGCGCTCTTGCAGACAGTGATTTTGGCTCTGGAAGCTGCTGATTGTTCAGGTAACCTACGAAAGGGTGGGTCACTGACGTATAATGTGAGATTGAAGGATCGACATAGTTCACCTTCCATGATTTTGGTGGCAGGTCCTTGAACATTGTTAAGCCAGTTCTGTCCAAGTTCTGCAGGAAGATTAATGGACAATGAAATAAAGAAGGAATAATGACAACCTGTTGCATCAAGCAGATAGAACGGAGTGGACATGTCCTCCCTGTTCGCCGATTCCGCCATAGGTATGAGTTTATTCCGGATCCAGGAAATTTGGCGTTTGGCATATTGCCTCGTAGACAACTTCATTCTATCCACTGCTTGGGAAAATCCATTTTGCGATGGTTCAGGGTTAAATAGGTAGTTGAAAAATTCTTTATAACCTTTGTACAACGGTCAAACATGAGCAAAAAAAAATGCGTGCAAGTGGCTTTGAACAGTACCAATCGCCTGGTAAATGCCGAGGGTGTAATCCTTCTCAGGAGCGCCTTCGATTGATAATTCTTCTGGTATACTGGCCGAAGCTGAATTCCGCAGACTGCGAATTTCGTCAAGTAAACCAAGCTGAAGGACTATATCAGCGAATTGAAGGATAAGAGCGATTGACTGATCATGCCTCTATCATCTTGTCCACACGATCATAAAGTCTCGGTTCCAAGATACTAGGTTCTACATAGAGCCAGAGAAAAAGAGTACGGAATCTATAGCACAGTATCAAACACTGATGCTTCATTCCAAGGGCCGAACAAACCTCGGTTCGGCGACGGCAGTTCTCAACGCTTGTTCGGCGACGATATCACTTGCTTTTCGTCCAGTTTCTTTGATAATTTCGAGGCTTCGCAGCACCTTGCGCGTATCTCTCCAATGCCATCGGGACGCCATCACAGGGTCAATGGCATGAAGCAAGGTGTGCAACTGGTATGCAAAGTCACCATCCTTGCTCGCCGAGGGCGGTGACTCAGGCAGTGAATCGAAAATCTGGAACAAATCCGGGTCTGTCAACTTGCAAGTGAAGTGATGCAATTCTTCACGAGTTTTGTGCGTCGATTTTGTGGCAGTCGGTTTAGGTGAGCTAACCAAGCGATCAGAGAAGACGAGGTTTTGGATCCAATAGGAAGTTCCCCCAACAACTATCGGGATCTCGTTGTTCTTGTGAATCTCATCAATCTTTTGCATTCGAGAAAATGAGCCATCGAATGGGAACATCAACGAATGAAACGAAAATTCACTCACAAGCTTGATGGCATCCTGTACCCACTGCCCAACCACATATTGTTCCCCTGGTTTCTTGATATCCATCAAAAGATGTTCGATCCCTTTTCGCTCCTCCACAGGTATTTTGTTCGTGATGATGTCGAGACCCTCATAGACTTGCATAGAATCAGCGTTGATGATTTTGGCACCGGACCAGCCATTCACAGACCCTCCTTGCTTGAGCCGTAGGGCAAGTTCTACCGCAAGATTTGATTTGCCTACTCCTGTTGTACCACAAATAGCAATGAGAGGTCGCAATGCCATCCGAACTGACGGCTGTGTTAAGTGATACATATATTTTTGGTATGTTCACAGGCCGGATCAGTCATCAATTGCGCAGAAACCGCAGAAACCAAGTTCAATTATAACAACTTTCTCTTCCTGCACACTGGTCGCACAAACCCAGCTCTATTACAAATTATGAAAAAAGTGGCCATCCAATGAACAGGAAATAAAGTATGATAAAACACATTATGTTTCCCATGGGAATACTGGAATTAATGGTAAGTGGGTCATAACAGCACAACAGTCGACCAGAATCATTGTGAACAAATCGCAAATTACGATTTGTTCTGGGAACCTGTGCCTCCAGGATTCGTAGCTGAGATGCTTCCTGCATTAAATCTTGGCAGACGAATCTTGAGGGAAGGAGTGACAGGTGCTGAAGCGGGGGCATGTATAGAAGTGGGATTCAGTGGAAGCACGCGGGACCGCGATGGAGTGCGAGGAATGCGTTTGCGGGTCGACCTTTTTTCTTTTTCTTCAAGGTCGAGCTTTTCTTTTTTGGAGGTCTCGTAGGGCTTGGGTCGGTATGGTAAATCTTCTTCTCGCTCCTTCCTCTTTCGACCTCGCTTAGCTGGAGCAGGTTTTCCCTCTTCCATGTCTTTGACAATAGGCCGACGTCCTCGTCGTTTCGGCGGTGTCTAGCAGCAGAGTTAGATCATTTAACTTGCATTGACTGGAGTAATTACCTTAGGATTGATTGTTGGGGAGTCTATTAAAGGAACTCCGTTAGATAATGTTAGTGGGTCTTCTGATTCTTCAACCTTGAGAGGACATGAGTTTGAGAATATATTGGAATCAGATATCTTTTACCTTGACTTGAACGGCTTTCTTAGGAGGCACTATGGTAGTAGATGCATCGGTAACAGCGGTATCTGTTGGGGGGCTATCACTGGAAATTGCATTCTCCTGATGAGATGCATAAGCAGATGCCGATGACGCTCATGTTTGAAAACCTACTCTAGATGGCACGCTCGCAGATGACGATTCTGGTGCCACGTTCCTACTCTTCGACCTCAATTCACGGACACTGTTTTCAGGTTGCGTGCTCTGTACAGAGTGTTTTCTTTGGGCAATGATGACGGTGGGTATCGGTGTCACAACAGGGGTTGTCAGATCCGTAAGTGTGTTTTGTCTAGTGATACCGTTAATTGTAGCTGCCTTAGTGAGACGCTGGAAAGACGAGGCGCCATCAGCCATAGCTCGTAAAAATCAGAAAAACAGGGACTGACTTTCGCAGGTGCAGATAAATTGATGTTTCGACCTCCTGACCCGTCGGACATTTCCACATCAGGGCTCGTTTGCACGGCCCGTTCGAACATTTTTCGTCGAGAGACACCATTCAAATTGGAAGCATGGGATCTCCTGTGCCTTAAACTATGAAGCATCTGCACGATCAGGATAGTAAGAGTCAATGAAACCCTAGGACCGAATTCTGATGATGAGCAGTACCTCAGCGACTTTAAGTTCGTCTGTCTCCCCCACAGATCCCGTCTCCTGTGATTCATCGCCAAAATCATCCAAGGAACTCAGTGAAGTGAGTGGTGAAGACATGGCAGAAGAAATATTATCCTTCTCCTCCCTAACCGGACATCAGCGATGGCCCAAATTTTTTCAAGGTTGACTCACTGGTGAGGAGAGGCAGACCTTTTGCTGAGTTTGCCCCAGAAATCAAGGACAATAGTCCGTTCGGGAACACGATATCGACGACCATTGATCAAGACTTCATCTGTGGCTATACGGTTTCCTTGTTGTATGGGAACAGCATTTTCAGATGGAATGATCTCGATGTTTCCGTTATTGGATTGACCTGGGCGATCAATCTCAATAACTGGGTAAGGGTTGTATTTGGGAATTCGGCGTTTGATGGGCTGCGAGGTGATTATATTATCAATTCATTTGCTTTGAGTGTACAAGAAGACTCATACCAAGACCCTGTCCGAGTGATTTGGACACATCCACCTTTTGTTGAGAGGAGGTAGGCTGGGGAGTGGGGGATCGAGGCAATCGAGGTGCCAGTGAAGCGTACAGAAATCACAGGATATAATAGGCTTCCAACTGTCATCTGAGGCGCCTTTAAATGAAGATCTCCTTGTCCTTTTGGTGGCAGGTGTCGTTGCTGCAAGCCCATTGGGAAGAGCAGATACTCCACACTGAAAACATAGTACAGGTGCACCGTTTTTATCTCTCAGACGATGTGCATCTCTCTCCTCTGGAAGACCGAGGCGGCTGAAAGGCACAAAAAAATCAGTGAGAAAGTCGAATGTAGAATGCTAGACTAAGTTCTGTCTACCTTTGGCGAGGCGGTTTGTAGAACGTTGTATCAATATAATTGCCTTTTGGCCCTTGACCGACTGTAGAAGGAAGTCAGGCTCGGCTGAGTGTAAGAGTGTATGAAGAAAAAATGAAGCACCATCTTTGAAAAAGGTCCGGATGTCTTCGGGTAACTGAAACTCCACCGGAATTGACATATTGAGCTGATGGATCAGGGGCGACAGAAGAGATGGTGGGGGTTTAGCAGGAGGTTGCTGAGGAAAGATGAGGCCAAGGAGCATGAAGATAAGGAAGATGACGAGCCCACCTTACGTATCATACACGCAGGGCAGAACCATCTGCTATCCCCCTCTTCTATAGTCTCCAAGGGTGGATCGACACACCAAAGATGAAACGCCCGAGGACATCCATCACAGTATACGAGATCGCCGTGTGAACGACAAGAAGAGCAGTGATCATCGTTGTTCAACTTAAGTACAACATGAGCCAAGAAGCCAAGTAAGATCAGGGGAGCGCACCAAGTTAGACACAAGCGGAGGATCAGGAGAGGGCAGTACCACGCTTTTAGGCTCCTCCTTGACTCTAATAGAGATTGGATCCACCTCTTTGGCCTTCCCTTTGTCTTTGCGCCTTGGTCTCCCATGGGGAGCGGAGACCTGAAAATCATTGAAATTTGAAGAAGAATTAGAGCGGGAAAGGGAAGGTTCGTCCTCTGGGACGCCAGGGAGACTATCTGTCTCCATTGGTGATGGAATTGGATGGAGTTGAGCTGGTGCTTCACCGGAGCTAGTGCTCTCCAAGGGCACGGCAACGGTTTGCCCATTTTGATTGCGGGCAGAAGCACGTTGGGCACGCCCGGAGGCCGTTCTTTTCCGGACGAAAGAGTAGCACAGCGGGACGTGTAGAGAAAGATCATTTGATTGGTCCAACATGACAGAAACAGCGGATTGAGATGTAAAGAAAGAAAGTAGTCAGTCGGCGAAAAAGAGAACGGTAGAAGGCGCACCCCTTGTCAACTCTGGGGCGCTTTGGGCGGTGACCGTCCTGGGGCTCCTGGCCGATGAGAGTACCATGGGCAATTCCAGAATATGTGGATCCTGGATCATCTGAAGGCAGGTAGGAGAAAATAGTCGGTGGTTTTTTGGGGTCGCGTTTTTGAGCTGCTTGCTGGACAGACGCAATAGAGGGAGGACCTGGCAATATTTCAGTGGCGAGATTAGCGTCTCCTTCTAGATGAGACGGCTGCTGCACGGTGACTCCTGGCAGCATGTATGGCGGAATGCTTGCAGCCGTAGCCATTTGCATAAACAGCACCAGGGATACCAGTAGAAAGAGGATGAAGTCAGGGAACAACCACACTTTGAAGTCACTCCTCCCCTCAACACTCAGTTTCCGCGCACTATGGCCTTGCCATTCCGTTATTCTCATAATTATAATGTATATGTACAGTGTATGAGGACTGTCTATGTGCAGCCGACTCTCTCAAACCGGGCTTCCAGCCCTTTTGCAGCAACTCAGACAGCGAATCTGTTCCACACAGATCAAATGCTGGTGCATACTGCCCAAATGGTATGGCAGCGCTTGCAGCATTGCAGAGAAGTCACAATCGTCGCTATTGGATTTCTATGAACAGAGAAAATTGACTGGAAAGAAAAGAAAAGGATCTTACCGGCTCTGAATCTCCAATCAAAAATTCGTTTCAACACGATACACAAGCAGTCGGAACAAGTTCTCACCGGTGTTTGCTGTGCTGGAAAATGGACCGCCCGATATTATTATCCCCTGGAAACTGGGCACATCCGTCGGAAAGTCCCTTCAGATATCCGACATTTTAAACACAATGCCTTTCATATAAGACCTCGATGCCGTAGAAATTCCGATCTCCTTCTCATACCATACCATACCATTCAAGACGATCCTCAGAAATATGCAGCAAGTGCTCAAATGCCAAAAGTCGTCCTCTAAAATTCATCCGACAGCGATAGCCAGCCACTGGAAACTGGGGAGACTTTTACTTTCCCTGCCGTTCGGATCCTTTTGGGAACTTGTTCGGCCCACATGGAGTAGAATTATCAGAAACAAACCCCGCACTTCGGATTATGTTCCAGTATATCCCCGAAAAAAACACCTTGGTCTCGAGGGAAGATAGCGACTTCAGACTGTCAATGACCAGGCTGCTTTGCAACAGAAGCAGTTAGAAAGGATGAATTGGCTATATTCCAGGGACTAATGATGCAACAAGCCCAAACAATTCCCCTTCTTCTACTTCCGCAATGGCCAATACCACAGTCACTGGTGCAAGGGCAATTCATGGTCAAAATCCGCAGGTGGGTGCTCCATTACTTAAATGCCAATAAAATTAATTCGTGCAGTACCTGATCGATACGGTCATCCGTAATCGCATCTACGACTCTACCTACTGGAAAGAACACTGCTTCGCCCTCACAGGTATGCAAATTCCCTCAATAGTTGTGCCAGTGCCCGACTTCATTCCAGCCGCCAGTCTCATAGATAAAGCCGTTGAAATCCGAGCAGTCGGAGGTGTTTATGGAGGAAACCAGACACCTAGCGAATTCCTCTGCCTTCTTCTCAAGCTCCTACAGATCCAGCCAGAAAAGGAAATTCTTCTAGAATATCTGCAGGCGGACGAGTTCAAGTGTGTGTCCACATGCCCCGCTCTTAAGCTTAATTTCTCATGTCTTTCCAGATACCTTCGTGCCTTGGCCGCAATGTACATACGAATGACATTTCATGCGGTCGAAGTGTACGAAATCCTAGAACCCTTACTCAAAGACTTCAGAAAGCTACGACTGCGAAATATGAGTTAGTACATGTTAATTTCATTGAACCATTCTCATCCAAAAATTGATTTAGATGGATACTTTTTAACCTATATTGACGAATTCGTCTACCAACTCTTGACTGAAGAACGAGTATGCGACATCGTCATGCCACGGATACAGAAAAGAGAAATATTAGAAGAAACTGGGGAGCTGGGTCCACGAAAAAGTCGTCTTCTAGACGCAATGGAGGGCGACGATGAAGATAGGAGTGTCCGAGCTGGTAGCAGAAGTAGAAGCAGGAGCAGGGTAGGTAGCAGAGCTAGAAGTGAAGACACAAGCAGGAGCAGAAGTGAAAGCAAAAGCCTCTCGAGGTCACGCAGCGGCAGTCCTGCTTCGGCTGGCTCTAGATATATATCAAAAAGTCCCTCACGTTCTCGTTCTGGATCGAGGTCACCATATCGTTCACGTAGCCGAAGCATTTCACCAGATAGGATGGAAACGTAGAATTTTTCATTATCTGCTACATCACTTACTTTCCTTGGCAAAATTCTGTTTGCGATATTTACCAAGCTGTTGAGCCAACAAGTGCCAACGGTCCTCTACGAAGGGCATCTTGTTCAGTGAGCTGAGCGTGGTTGTATTTAGGTAGCCACGATTCCTCCATCTGTTGTACCACTCTGCATCAAACATTTTCAGTCAATACCCTACAATTGTCAATTGCAAAACTCACCAATGTCTTCACGACGTGTGGGTGCAGCAGAGACTCTGTCCGTCCTTCCTTTGACGCAATCTCTGAGCGCGAGTTCATTGTAATACTTGCAAACAATTTTCCCGCCCTTCTGTTCAATAGCCTTGATAGCACTCTGACTTGCTCTTGACGCCACAACATACAAGGGCATCTTCAAGAGCTCTGCACCCTGAAAACGATGAAAAAAAGAATTTGTCTTTGCTGGCATAACTCACGTCTCCCAGAATCTTAACTCCGTCATGCACCGAATGAATACAACCGCTCAACAACAGCTCTTTCGCAGTAATAGGTGCGTCCGGAGAACACTTCAGACGGCCTTGGTCTATCCAGTGTTGTATCCGGTCAAGGTTCACAGGTGCATATGTTCTCCCATTGGCGTTGATAAAACCTCGTTTAGGAAACAGCTTTGTTATTGGCGTCTGGCCACCCTCAAAAGCAATCCCTGGACCTCGGCCAGAGCGTGCATTTTGACCTTTGTGACCGCGACCTGCTGTTCGACCATATCCCGAGCCTTGGCCACGACCAACTCGTTTTTGCTGTTAAATTACTCATAAGGGACGTACACGCGGCAGCGGGTGATTTTCAGAGACTGACGCTATGCTGTGAGCCCTTTGCAGGACTAAGATTGGCAAGGGTGACTCTGGGTAGGCGAGCCCGTGAGGCCATGAGTGTCTGCAGCAATAAGGTGATTTCGCGTAAGAGCACTTTATTTGTTTCGGAGGTCAATGTCAAGCAATGATTACTGACGGTTTTCTATATGACCACCGGTGTATTACGGCCGGCCACTTTCAGAGTCCTATTTTGTCATCACCGCTGTCTCAACCACTCGAATGATATCTTCAGTACCTCCATGTGAGACACAATGTAAAATGACACTGAATGATTGCGTATACGAACATTGCTGAATTTGGCAAGCCGTGACTGAGTTTCGATTAACAGCTCGTCGAGGCAACGCTCTGGGTCACGTGTACACTGACCTCATCATAGAGGCTAATTTTTATTATATTATAATTTTTATTATATCCTGGATTTGAAATCGGGCAGCTACCACTGAGTCTGTACCACGGACTGCGAACTAGCACCGTGTAATAAATTGATGATTCAAAAAAAAAACCACTGAGGATATTGCAGGAAAAGTATACGTCGAACGGGAATCGAACCCGCGCCGCTCGCTCTCAACGGAATGCATGGGAATGCATAATCAGGGCCCTCAACCAGTGCTTTCAACATGGAAAGCAAGCGTGATGACCACTTCACCATCGACGTATCGCAAACTTGTCTGCTCAAAATGATTATGTACTGTAGATTGATGTATCTCAACATTCCTACTTTGAAACGTGACTGAAGCAGAAAATAGACCCACTTCCTGTTGAGGCTAATCGAACTCACGGTGATCCGTCGGAGTTTCCGAAATCAGCTTGTGTTCCTATCATGACAGATCTCTCACAGCTCGTATCCAAGTGGTTGGAGCTCGACCGGGTCAGTAGTAGTCAATATACGACCGACCATGTAAAACTCGCCAATTTTTCTGATCAATCTTTTTTTTTCCCGCAGAATGAGGTCACTCGCACAGAGATCCAGAATTTATGGGACTCGGGCAATGTAAAGGAGCTCGAAAGTCGGATGAGGTTCTCTCATTTCACCTCCATTTTGATTCATTCATTGTCTCATCTTGAATCATCAAAGGGAACGAATTGGCTTTGGAACTGCAGGTAAGATCTCACCAGGGATTTATCCGTCCGAGCTTGTGGATCAGTCATGAGGACTCAGGGTTACGTGGCAAAATGGAAGCGGGATGGGCGCGGATGAATGGTGAACATTCCCCGAAACATGACGTCAATCAATTCTGACAATCCGGAAAGACTTGATTATAATCCAAGCGTCACAGGTGCACGCACACATCTCGCTCCTCGGGACATGATTAACTAACATCTTTCGAAATCCAGGGGGTAGCCTCATATGTAATTCAACAAATACCAGACGCCCTTTCCCGGGGTGTCATCATAGGCCACGATCACCGACATAATTCGGAGTATTGGGCAAAATTAACTGCTGCCGCATTTCTGGCAAAGGGCATGAAAGTGTACCTACTCCGTGGTATAGTCCATACCCCTATGTAAGACTACTTTTGACAAGACTGCCCACGTATAATGACCTCTATCATTTTAGGGTCCCTTTCACCGTGAAGGCGCAGAGCGCGGCATGCGGTATCATGATTACTGGTCTGTCATCTCAGCTTGGCCACTGGACATGATTTTAACATCCCTTCCAGCGAGTCACAATCCCAAGGTAATTGTTGACTTGATGATCAATGAAAAACTGACTATCCTGGCTCTAGGAAGATAACGGCTACAAAGTACGCGCGTCCATTCCTGGAAGGTCGAACGTAATAACTTGTTTCGATAGGTCTATTGGGAAAATGCAGTCCAGGTCAGTTTCCTACCACTAGATTGCTTGACAGGATATCAAGACATTTTTTGCTCAGATCATTGAACCTCACGATCGTGGAATATCCGAGTCTATCACCGCTAATCTTACACCGGTAGCATGGGATACCGATGTCTTTACATCGTCCCTCTGTCTAGATGTAACTCAGGAAATGCACGATGCATACTTTGCTTCCCTATCAAACCTTCTTGTTGACCAGTAAGATATTTTTTCTCCCCCCTCCCAATATGACCGCAGATACCAATTCAAATGGTTCAAGGAAACTCAATGCGACTACACCTGTGCGGTTCGTTAATACATCTATGCACGGTGTCAGCGACCTCTATGTCAAGCGCGCCTTTGATATATTTGGATTCGCATCCTATGTCCCCGTCAAGGAACAACAAGAACCAAATCCAGATTTCCCTACTGTCAAATTTCCCAATCCCGAGGAAAAGGGGGCACTGGTAAATTCCCTTGCTTACGTCTTCTTCCTCTCAACCTGAGATAACATTTTCAGGACCTCGCGCTTGCCACAGCAGAACGAGAGGATATAAACTATGTGCTAAGTCAAGACCCTGATTCTGACAGATTCGCTGGCGCAGAACGCGAGTACGTTGTCTAATCTCTAATGAGGTCTTCGGTAGTGATCTCCCTCAACCCAATTTCAAAAATTCAAAAGCCCCTCCTCCGGTAAATGGACCGTTTTCACAGGCGACCAACTAGGCTCTCTCTTTGCTTCCTTCATTCTCGATATCTTCAAACAATCCATCAGCCATAAACCTCTGACAAAATTGGCCATGGTCGCATCCATCGTCAGCTCCAAAATGATCGAAGCCATGGCCCAAGTCGAAGGATTCAGATTTGTCCAATGTTTGACTGGGTTCAAGTATATAGGGAATGCCTGTTTGAAATTGGTTGAAGAGGGGTATGAGGTGCCGTTTGGATATGAAGAAGCGATTGGGTTTATGTTTGGGGATGAGGTTAGGGATAAAGATGGGGTTGCTGCTACGGTGAGAAGAAAAAATAATAGTAATGCAATCTTGAACATTGCTGATGGAGTTTTTTTGGGGAATTTTACTCAGATGACCTTTGTTCAGCTCGTAGCGGCATTGAACGCTCAGGGTAAGACGTTGAAGGGACATTTACAGAGCCTCTTTGAAAAGTAGATCCTTGGCGTTCGTTCCTTTGGCATCTTTGCTCACATCTAGCCTGATACAGATACGGCTATTTCCAGGTAATCCCACTAGTCTCACTGCGTCGTCTCGTGTTGACGCTCTCGCAAAAAGACAAACAACGGTTACTTCAGATGTGACGACCCTCCCACCATCGACCTCATCTTCAGTCGCATTCGAAACTTTGATGTACGCATTCTTCTCCTCCATCCATCCATTACTCTTCATTTCCCGTTTCATTGAAACTCCCAGGCAAGTGAAACGTGGTCGTCAACTTCTCCATCCTATCCCAAAGAAATCGCAGGTCTCACTGTGACTTCTATCGTCGACCTCACAACGGGTTACGATAGTACCAACCCACCTACGTACAAGCCTTCTCTTCCTCTCTCCTCTGGACACATGATACAATCCAGAGCAGAGAACAAACAAGGAATGAAATTTGTTTTAACAACTCGGTCAGTCATTTTTTCCTTAACGAAACCCCTTTTATTCACACCACCGGTACTTAGCACGAGCGGCACCGAGCCCAAGGTATATTCATTTATCAGCTGTTGACACTAGCAGATTGCTGAGTTTGAAATTATAATGCAGATCAAGTATTACCTTGAAGGCAGTGGCAGAGACGTCCAAGCCATTCAAGTCCTATTGGTCAGGATCATACAAGAACTGGGAGACATCTGGTTCGAAGCTGACAAGTGGGGTCTGGAAAGATCGTAAATAGTCCTGGAGTAGTATTGCAATATGTAAAGGGCAGTATTAGGACAGTATTATTGACAGCTTATTCTTGCTTTTATCCTTGCATCCAAAGCTTTTGCCTCCTCCCAAATTTCTTTTGTAACAAATTTTTCATGGTAGGACAAGGCCAAAAGTCTATTA
>Ga0153946_1000533_pt1 | contig 16664 bp, 19 predicted proteins | sample TSNJ030MetaG_FD_104751 | JGI IMG/M metagenome (GOLD analysis project Ga0153946, IMG submission 104751) | Attine ant fungus gardens microbial communities from New Jersey, USA - TSNJ030 MetaG | ecosystem: Host-associated > Fungi > Mycelium > Unclassified | place: USA: New Jersey, Wharton State... | reverse complement strand
GGTGCGTAAGCCCGACAAAAATCATTCAGCTCTTGCGTTTATTTTGTCTTAGCTCTCCCTCGACTCTCCTCTTTTCTGTGCAGATCTCCGTGTTGATCCTCATTCTCGCTGCGCGGCACTCTCTCTCCCAAAGCATGCCATTGCTATCCTCCCATTTTATCAAACCCAAGCTGAACTCGATGTTATGGAGCAAGATCAATCTCAGCCCAAGTAGGTCGTTCAATTCCTTTTGTTTGTTTTTGTCCCCTCATGGTGTGGGTTGAAACAGGGATGTACCATACTCCCCGAGTTTCATTTTAGATCTTCCTATCCAGGTCGAAGAAAGTATCCGTAACGTTATTGACTTTGTCTTCCTTCCTGGCTTCAACAATCCTACCCTCGCCATTCTTTTCCAAACTCAGCAAACTTGGACAGGGTACGTCGTCAAATGGGACCTCTATTCACCCCATAGATTATTCTACACAGTCGACTTCGTGAACTCAAGGATACAGTCCGATTGATTATCTTCACACTCGACATCATGACTCAAAACTCCAGTATTATGACATCTGTTCAAGGTCTTCCCCATGACGCCTTCTCATTATTGGCTTGCTCGACTGTATTTCGTGGCGTTGTCGTAATAACTGGTAATTCTGTGATCTATGTCGACCAATCCTCTAAGCGAGTCGCTTTGCAAGTAAATGGCTGGGCTACACGGATGAGTGATTTGTCGTATCTCCCTCTTAGCGAGGAAGATGCATCGCAGAAGCTCACATTAGAAGGATGCCGATCAATTATGGTTGACGATAAGACTGTATTCTTGATCCTGAGAGATGGTATAGTATATCCTATCGAGTTTGTTGTAGATGGGAAGACAGTGTCGAAATTGTCAATGTCACCCGCCATTGCACAGACTACAATTCCAACAGTTGTTAGGCGTGTGGATGGAGATCATATCTTTATCGGGAGCACCGCGGGTCCATCCATCCTTCTCAAGGCTACGCACGTTGAGCAGGACGTAGAAGAGAATGAAGCTGCAGTTTCTGCAGCTGTGGTGACTGAGGATGTGATGATGGATGACGACGATGACGGTACGCCGCCTTCCTAGCTTCAATTAGATTCAAGTGTTAATATATGGGAACGTCAGATATTTACGGTGATTCAAAAATTGAAGTTGAACCAGCGACTAACGGAGTTATGCATATGAAGAAGACCAAAACTATCATTCAGCTCTCAATGAGAGACTACCTCCCCGCCCATGGCCCTATTTCCAGCATGACGTTCTCTGTTGCTATGAACGGGGTGTGTTGTCATCCTGCATCATGCTCATCTCAAAATGACCGAAATTCATGTAGGAAAAGCCAGTGCCAGAACTCGTTGCGGCTACCGGTGTAGGTAATCTGGGTGGTTTCACCCTTTTTCAGGTGGGAAAACCTTTATCGTCCCTGGTCACATCTTTGACGCCATGTCACCAGAGAGACCTACCAGTCCGTAGAAAGCGCAAAATCCTTGCTATCAGTGGATCTCGGGGGATATGGTCTTTACCCATACGTCAACCCCTACGCAACAGTACTGCAGCTTATGGACAAGACAATGATACACTTATTCTGAGTACCGATATCAACCCATCACCTGGCTCTTCCCGCGTACGTGGTCCTTCCTTTCGCGGCGTTTTCACAATCTGAAACTCTCTTGTCTCTTGTCATGACAGATTGCAGTCCGTTCGATAAACCGTGACGTCTCTATCAAGACTCGAACACCAGGCTTGACGATCGGTGCTGCACCATTTTTCCAACGGACAGCAATATTACATGTCATGACCAATGCCATACGCGTCCTCGAACCTGATGGGACTGAACGGCAAATTATACCTGATAAAGATGGCAATATGCCGAGACCGAAGATAAGAGCTTGCAGTATTTCGGATCCGTTTGTACTAGTTTTGAGAGAGGATGATTCCATCGGACTGTTTGTTGGAGAAACAGAGAGGGGAAAGATCAGGAGGAAAGACATGTCGCCAATGGGTGATAAGGTATGTTCTCCTCCGATGACAATTATGTTGACTTCACTCTTATATACCTTAGACATCAAGATATCTCTGTGGATGTTTCTTTTTAGACTCGACTGGATTGTTTGAGGCACAACTCGAGAACAAATTACCGCCATCTGCCACATCAACGCTGCAAGCTGCCTCAGGGGCCAAGTCGCAATGGTTATTATTGGTTCGGCCGCAGGGTGTCCTCGAGGTCAGTGCCCTATCAGTCGTGTCATATTCTTGATGGCATCTGATGATACACTAGATCTGGACTTTACCAAAGTTGTTGCTGGCATTCTCCACATCGGCATTAGCCTCTTTGCAATCAGTCTTAACAGACACATATGACCCTCCAGCGTCATCTTCACCCCAAGATCCCCCTCGCAAGCCTCAAGATCTAGATATTGAGCAAATCTTATTGAGTCCTGTTGGGGAAACCTCTCTAGTTCCTCATCTCTGTGTGAGTAGAAACTGGTTATTGGATATGGCTGTCTTATTGTTTGTCTCGTGTGCTCTAGGTTTTCTTACGTTCTGGTCAACTGGCCATCTACGAAGCTGCGGTTTCGGGCTCGAGAGATACAGAAAACCCACTCATAGATTCCAAACCCCGAGCCACATCTCTCAAGATTAAGTTCGCAAAAATTGCATCCAAAGCCTTTGACATTCAACGACTGGAAGAAAATGAAAAGAGCCATATATTAGCTGAGCAGAAGAAGATAAACCGAGTTTTTATTCCGTTTGTGACTTCACCCACGCCAGGTGTCACGTACTCGGGCATCTTTTTCACTGGTGATCGACCGCATTGGATATTGTCGACTGATAAGGGTGGAGTGCAAGTTTATCCTTCGGGGCATAACGTTGTACATGCGTTTACACCTTGTTCGCTGTGGGAATCGAAAAACGACTTTTTAATGTATACTGAAGAGGTAAGGGCTTCACTTATTCTTCTTGAAACAGTGGCGCTCACGTGGGAACAAGGGTCCGATCCTACTTGCATGGATTCCTGATTTTCAATTCAATAGTACGCTGCCATCTAGATCAATACCCCGCGGACGGGCATATTCAAGCATTTTGTTTGACTCTTCAACGAGTCTAATTGTTGCTGCTTCTTCGTTGCAGGCAAGATTCACATCGTTTGATGAGGATGGGACCAAGCTGTGGGAACCTGAGGGTGAGTATATCAAAAACGTCTTTAATGGCATTTAACTGACGCATATTTTTCCCTTTTTTCGATTACCGACCACATCCATTGTTATCATCATGCAGCTCCGAACGTCTCTGAGCCATATGCGGACTGTTCGGCGTTGGAGTTAATTGCCCCTGATATCTGGGTTACGATGGATGGGTCAGTCGGCGGCTCTCGGCTATAAATCAAATAACTCAAATTACGATATCTAGATTTGAATTTGCAACAAACGAGTATGTTAACGATATGGCCATCGTGACTCTGGAAACAGCTGCGACGGAGACGGGAAAGAAAGACTTCGTAGCTGTTGGAACCTCGATTGATCGTGGCGAGGATCTTGCCGTCAAGGGAGCGGTACGTTTTCCACGCACCGTGTTTAACTTAAGCCTAAGAACCGATATCATAGACATATATTTTTGAAATTGTAGAGGTCGTTCCTGACCCAGCTGTCTCTCAGCGCCGGTGGTATAAACTCCGTTTGCGGTGTAGAGACGATGCTAAAGGACCCGTAACTGCCGTATGTGGGCTAAATGACTATCTTGTGTCATCCATGGGTCAAAAGGTGAGCCTTTGGTTTCAAACTTTATTTCTCGAATCTGTGTCAGGGATCGCAACGTGTTGCGGTGTTGGCTATTAGCACCGTATGGCTGACACTGACGCCCGTCCGTTTCCATTCTCATTTCATTTAACTTCATTACACCTTGTCTATAACTGATGTGGCTTTTACCCCAGATTTTTGTCCGTGCATTTGACTCTGACGAACGCCTTGTGGGTGTCGCATTTATGGATGTCGGGGTCTATGTGACTTCATTGCAAACCCTCAAAAACCTGCTACTGATCGGGGATGCAGTGAAGAGTGTATCTTTTGTAGCATTCCAGGTCCGTAGCACTGCATTTGGGTTTGAAAATAGTCAGCTGATCTTTTTGGCTACTTTAGGAGGACCCGTACAAGCTTGTGCTACTTTCGAGGGACACTCATCGTGTTTGCGTCACCAGCGCAAATTTCTTATTTACCGAAGATGATTTGCGGATTGTGACAGGTGATGAGGAGGGTATCGTGCGTATTTACGAGTATAATCCGCAAGGTCAATCTTTTGTCGCTACCTCTTGATCCACACTGATCATATCCTCCATATCGAATATCCTACTTGTCATTCTAGATCCTGATTCTCGTGATGGACGCCATCTACTCCTGAGAACCGAATTTCATTGCCAACGTGAATGCCGCACTACAGTCACTGTCGCTCATCGGACGAAGGAGGATCCACCGATACCCAGTTCGAGAATATTGGCTGGTGCGTGAAATCATCAGTATCGGATTCACTTCAGCTTTTGATGTATGGTTCGCTAAGGTTCGACCAACGGATCACTGTCCTCGTTGACAGTTCTAGAAGAAACTTCTCATAAGCGACTGGCACTCTTACAGGGACAACTGATGAGAAGTTTACAACATACAGCTGCGCTTAACCCAAAAGCCTTCCGGTGAGCCCCGTCTCTTCCCATGTTCAACCCATTAATGACCCATTTTAAGAATTGTGAAGAATGATCATGTTTCAAAACCGCTAACAAGAGGTATATTGGATGGGAATTTACTCAGTCACTATGAAGGTCTACCAATCAATCGACAAGTAGAGGTTACACAGCAGATTGGGACCGACAGAGTGAATGTACTACGAGATTGGATCGAGGTCAGGGGGTCCTGGTAGTACATTTTTCAATGGCGAATTGGAAAGTTTTATCCATTCTATTGAGTGAGATTATGAGGCGTATGATCCAACGGTAAGCAATTTGACCATGGGGTATATTATGGTATCACTGTTGTTGTTTTGGGCTCTCCCTTTCTTTTTCTGCTATGTTACTATGCCCATTGAATTTGACTATCCCAAGTGTGCAATTGACTGTTGATCATAGTTTATTTACGTCAGTTGTTTGGATTCAAGGCCGTAACGCATTGTTACACGTCCTACCACCACATGCCTTTCGGTGAGATCATTTGTGGTTCACCTGGAAGTGGCAAATCCACATATTGCTTCGGTAAATATCAGCTTTTCAGTGCCATCAACAGACCAATAGCCGTTGTCAACCTCGACCCTGCAAATGATACGATACCATATCCTTGTGCGATCAACATATCTGAACTTATCTCCCTGAACGAGGTAATGGAGGAATATGGTCTCGGTCCAAATGGCGGGATGTTATATTCAATGGAGTACTTGAAGACTAACTATGACTGGCTCGAGGAGAAGTTGAAGGAGCTAGGGGACGATGCATATGTCCTTTTTGATCTGCCCGGACAAGTGGAATTAAGCACGAATCATGACAGTATCAAGAGGGTTGTCAAGAGATTGGTCAAGAGTGGATTCAGGGTGCGTCATTACGCAAATCTTGCTATCATTTTCACTTATGATTCATCCAGGACAGTTAGCCGCGGTGCATCTTTGCGATGCTCACTATATTACCGATGCAGCTAAATATGTTTCTGTATTGCTCCTCTCACTGAGAGCAATGCTACATCTGGAACTACCACATATCAATGTCTTATCAAAGATTGACCTTCTTAAACAGTATGGGGAACTTGGTGCGTCTATCAATCGGCGAGAATTTCATTCATAAATCATACTTGACAGAATTTAATCTTGACTTCTACACCGAGGTTCAAGACTTATCCTATCTCGAAAACTCGTTAACATCATCTTCACCGGCCAGATTCTCAGCTCTCAATATGGCTATAATTTCCCTCATTGAAGATTTCAGCCTTGTTGGTTTCGAAACGCTAGCAGTTGAAGTGAGTTTTGGTATTACATGCCTCTATATCTGTTATCGACTATCACATCTATAGGACAAACATTCCATGTTGAACCTCACTAGGGTGATCGATCGGGCAACAGGCTACGTTTTCATCCCTCCCCCTGACGCCCAACCTCCTCCAGATGCTATAGATCAAATGGACAATGCTCCTGATTTGCGGCCTAATGCACACGGTCTTTTCTCCTCTGCAGCAGGACCACTGAAGGGCCCTCTAAGCGATGTTCGTGATGTACAAGAACGCTGGATAGATCAACGGGATGCGTACGATGCACATGAGAAACGTCAGTGGCGTAGAGAGGGAGAGACTATACGAGACAGGCTGGCATCTTCTCAGGAGCAAAAAGACGAGACAGTTAGCTAAAATGTCCAACACTTTTATTTGCCAAACTTAAGAATAGAAATAACACATTTTTCGTTATGATTCAGTATCAAAATAGCGAAACATATCATGATCAATGTATGGTAGAGACAATACATAATATGAAGCTGAAGGCGGGCACCCATGACGAGCGGGTTCTGGGCCTGCACAGGTGCAAAAGAGGGGTGGGAAAAATATAAGGAAGCGACAGGAAAGAAGTTGCATTGTCACATCAATACCACTGTGACTACTCGAGATCAGAGATCATCCTAGTAATAGAAATTTGAACAAGGACTGCTGGTGCTGACACCATATAGAACTCCTAAATGGGTTTACTGTCGACAAGTCTGGCTGGACATTCTGTCTAACATCGTCCAATCAAACTCCAAATAGATTTAACGTTTATTTTTCACATACATGACGAAGAATCCAGGATTAGTTGGGAATATGATACCATCTTCATTCAGCTAAGCATATGGTTTCCATGAATGGGCTATGAACTTCTCATATATTGATAGACGTGAGATATCGACTGACATCTGGGCCGGGATGGATTACAGACACAGCGGACAATCAGCTGTCCACTTGCCGGCCACGTGATGCTGTCCACTGATCTGTCCACTAAATCTGGATGTCACACGGTTCCGGGGCTCTACCCTCATCTAAGGCTAAATAAGTTCAAAACCCTGGAACCGTGTGATACTGTGACATCCAGATTTAGTGGACAGATCAGTGGACAGCATCACGTGGCCGGCAAGTGGACAGCTGATTGTCCCCGTGAGAGTATAAATCCCAGGGGCCCAGTCGCTTCCCAGGTTTATAATGCCCGAGCACCTCACCCTTTATTCTGCCAAAGTATGCCTTGAGCAATACATACTCTAATGATGAAATTGACTGTCCTTTCTAAACAGATCTGCCCCTTCGCACAAAGGGTAATATGATCAGAGATCCTGTTCTACTAATCACATCACTTATGGGTGATCGATAGGTTGAAATTGCTCTCAATGAATCTGAAATACCTTTTGATCGATATGAAATTGATCTTCAGGCTAAGCCTGACTGGTATGCTCCAAGGATAAACCCAGTAAGCAAGGTGTGCCAATCTACTTGCTCTATGTAAGCTACGAGTATTGACATACCCATACTTAGGTTCCAGCAGTTGTATATGGTGGACCAAAGGCTCCACCAGACCAACCCTCTTCAGAGTCCCACAAACTAGCGGAGTCTCTAGTTCTTATTGAGTTTATTGCCGATATTTCAACCTCTAAAGTCCTCCTTCCCAAAGACCCTGTCCTCCGTGCCAAAGCTCGCTTTTTCATTGAAGTATTCTCGTCCAAGTTCATTCCTGCATGGCATGCCTCGGCAACCAAGGGTGAAAGTCTGGACAATCTCCTACAAGGAATAGAAGCCATCCAAGTACTTCTACCAGCAGAGGGGTACGCGGTTGGAGAATGGTCGATTGCGGACGCTGCTGTCGCACCATTCCTGGCTAGAGCTGAATTGGCTATCAAAAACGACTTAGGTGCTTTTGACGAGGGAGATGGAAAGAAAGCATACGAAATTCTGCAAACAGACCCAAAATTTGGCAGGTTTCGAGAATACCTTGCCGCACTGAAAGGTCGCAAGAGCTTCCAGGAGACCTTTGATGCAGTAAGATATACTCTTCATCGACAAATACCGACTCATTAGGCCCCGCAGGATTATCTATTGACTAAGTACAAGGGACGCTTCCCACCTCTCAGAGAGAAGCGCCTCGCTGATGCTTCGAAAGCCTCTCTTTGATTGAATTGCGATCTTCTATGATACAGATATAAGTCATCCGTTCTGCCTATCCTTCGTGTCCTTTTGTTTATATCCGATGATCGTAAATTGATTCATTGTCCTGCTAATAAAAAACGCATTTCTAGAAAGTAACTGTCAAAGCACTAGTATAGCCGCATGGAAACTTATGGGTTGATTCGAGTATAAATATGTCGCGGGCGACGACTTTACAAGGTTCGTAGTGTTCTTCTACTATGATCACCCAACAATCAATAAAACATTGAACGCATGCCACTTTGCTATCGACCCAACGTCGCGGTTGATATTTCTTTTCGCTAGCCAGCAAGAACAACCTCGGAAAAGATGGCATTCAAGAGTGAATGATGTGAATGTCGTAAGAAATTTCCACTTCAAAGTCGTGTCTAACTCGATTCTTCGTGCATAAGTCAAAAATTCAACAACAGATGATCAAGCATAGTGATCGATAGATGGGATTGAAATTCCAAATGAAGAGGTGGTACTTGAATGTGTCATAATTGAAGTACAGTAAAGAACGATCTCAGCAGGCGATTGTACACTCAACGCCAGTAAACTTTTTCCTTTGCACCAGCCCATTCGTCCTGTTCCGTCCAGTAAGCAACACCGTAGTTGATAAATAATTCAGATCCTGCTTCAATGCGGCGATCTCGATTTAGCTAAGTCAGAGTCCGCGTCAGCTTGGTTACTCCAAAGATGACCCACCAGCAAAAAACATGATGTGATGGCAGTTGTTGACATAGACGACTATATTTCGATAAGTAAACTAGAGGAATAATCATCTGATCCGCAATTTCACCTCTTCCATGACAGTTTGCAACTCTTGTCGATTTGTTCGTGGCTTCGCTCAACATAGGCCCTTCATGATTAAGATACCGCATCTCATTACCCATATACATTGAATCAACTATCCAGCTGTCATTGAGGTCAAACTTATAGTTCAGGCCCGTGTAATAAGGAATGCTGGAGAGATTCGGAGTCAAATGGAGTAAGGTTATTCTTACAGATTACTTACGGTGAGACTTGCTCGGACGTCGCTTCCGAGTCAAGGGGTTGTAGTTCTCCAGTATATTCTGTCACTGATTTCAAATCCCGGAGTTGACATGGATTGATAGATCTTACCCCCAATAGCCTCGTTTTGGAGTATTTTCTGGGTTGTGAAAGCTCCGAGACCCCAGGAACCTCGAGCAATGTAAAGGTGCTGTGTTAAAGCTCCAATGATCATAATGTCCATCCAGAAAAATGGTAGACTTACCGGAAATTGTGCGCGCTGGCAACTGACATTGAAGCATAAATTCTGCCTCGGGGATTTCCTCCCTAAGAATTCAAGTAATCTCAAGTTCTATAACTTCTCAGAAGTATCGATGGACCTACCTCTGAGACCAAGGATAATGATTTGATTGATCACATCAGGAGGGAGGCTGGTGAGTTGATGAAGAGCTCGCACCTTGCATCACAACCCTTACACATTTCAGGATCGCACTCCCTACCGGAAGCCCGACATGGACAATCATCTGTAGAACACAATTTCTTCCTAGATCCATGTACGCGCGAGCAAGAACAACCTTTCCATCGAATCACACCTGTCATTTTTAGTGGGCCAGGAAATAAGAATGTCAGAGACTAAGATCACTCACAAGTTGGTCCACACTGGCAGTTTCTCTGACAATGGTGTTTGTTGAGAAAACAGCCACATCCAGAATCTTTACCACATGCCCCTTTGTGATGACAAGGGTTCAATGGAGAGAACCCGGCCTTTCCGTCTCTTGTACCAGATAAAGATGGATCATCCTCTTGGTGTTCATTCAGCTATCAGGAGCATAAAGAGGGACAGCACAGAAATGTACCAAAAAACCAACTGGGTTTCACATAAGATTGCTCATAAATAATATTTTCTTCAATAGTTTCGTCAGCATAGAGCTGTGTGCGGTAAATAAAGACCTTTTGTACAATATCATTCAAAAGGCCCCCCAGTGAAAATGATTGATACCAACTTACATCTCGACACTTTGCATGCACGATTACACTCAAATCGCAGGGTGAAATGTCAGGTGATATATCTAGAATCCCCTTGATAACTTGCATTTCCTCTTCATCGCACAAGCTAAGAACTTCCTGAGGATGATGATCAGGAAATTACTATACAGCATAAGGGAGTATGATGTATAAAGCACACACTAATGTAGCATTATCCAAGAGATCAAGATGTCTGAAACAATCGTTACCACAAGGATTACCCTTTGAGAGCTGAAGTTGATGGGAGGTCAGGGTAGCACTAGTCGACTTCAAGGGGAAGTCGATGTTACCTTGTACATCTCAGTACAAGTTGGGATCATAGATAGGTCATGCGTACGATGAATTCCACAAGGTGTATATATACAGTTAAGGTTTGGACAAAAGATGTTTGATCCGAGTCTGAGGTGCACAGAGATTTCAGCATCGGATGGCATTGCTTGCAAGTCGGAGATATGAAGGTCAGGATATTCTGAGAGCCTTGCTCCGGGCCATGAAAGCAGATCCCGTTGAGACGCATCCCAAAGCAGACCGCTGTCATGGCTACTCCTCAACTTAGTGAAAAAGTTCAATTCGTCGATTTGGGAATCAGAAAGACCAAAGCCATGGTATAGTCGACGGACTACCTCCAATTGTATGACTTCCACTGTGTTCAGATAATAATCGGTATGATAAAGAATAAATAAGTAACTGCTGTAGACTCACCATCAGGGTCCAAAAAATCTGACTGCCAATCAAAAGACAGAAATGCCCTTAGATATCGGCTATGATCAAAGACCACATCATCTTCGAATGGTGAGAATGCCAGGCTGTCTGATTTTACAGCTAAAGGAGATAAGTTACGAGAGATAGATGTACAAGAGAAATATCGTGGGTGTGGCAAGAAATCTGGATCTATCTTGCCTGAGGTCTGAGTAAACCCTGAGTATATGGGAACCCGGTAGGAATCGGCCTTGAATGACTGATCACACCATAGATTCTCAGATACGTCCACAAGGTCTTCTGGAAGCTCCCGATATACAGAGATCAAGAGGTGAGGGATGGCTGTCTCGGGGTCCTCAAATGCAAGGAATAGTCTCTCGCTATCAAGGCTGCACAAGTCATCATCGAGCTCGGTAGCAAGCTCGGAAGGAGAATAAGATGAGGGATAGGAGTGTTCTGAGTACCAGTCGTCCGCATCCGGGGAGTCTCGTCCATCTTTCTTAACTGCAGGAATATCTTCCGTAAGACTCACGCAGAGTTGGTTCATTTCGAGCCTATTATATTCTGCTTTCCAGCTATAAAAATGATCCCAAATGTTCTTGTATGCTTGAGCAGCTGTGAATATGTCATCAGGGGGGACAGAGCGTCGCGCGTCCACCGGTGTATTACCACGCGAAGGCAAAGGCGCTATAACTCTGGAAGCCATTGATGTGGATAGAATCAAGTACGGTTGGCAAATTAATCATTTATTTGTCAAGCTTAGCGGAGTAATTTGGTTTTCCATCAGACATTTATCGTGATTTCAGCAATACAATGGAATATTAGAACAGAAGAGCTCAGTCTGAAAAACTAGAAATATCATCATGAGTTTGCTATCCTAACAGCATCAGTAGGCAAAGTAGGTCTAGAAAAGAGGTGAGAATAACAAGAGATATACAGTGATTCGGGATGAATGAAAAAAGACTACTTAAGCCACTAGTACTGAGAAAGGAAAAAAACTAAGCAAAAGAACAATGTAAGAGAACATATTTATGAAGGTCCACAGAATAACTGCATCTGCACAATAATCGGCATGCAGGTGTAACTATAGTGAGTGACCTTTAAAATTGAAATAAATGTGAAACAAAAATTACAAAAGGATGAAATGACAAAATGGATATTACAATCTATAGATAAGAGGCTCATACTTCAACATAGGTAAGAAACAGGTGTGGACTATGTTGTGAGGACAAATGAAAAATAAATATTATATATTCTCTCTTTCATAAGCTCATCAGAAAGATAATTATTGATACGCTGAGTGATGCCCCAGGATCCTGCTTATTTTCCTGAGCACTAAAATTGTCCTTAAATGACATGGGAACCATATATACCTAAAAGTCAAATACACTCGGGGTGACACCAAGTCTGTTCAAGCATCTATAGTACAGATGGAACAGAAATCACAAGAATCAAAGCCCTAGCTTCAGATCATCTACTCCTTTAAAGATGCAATATTCTAAGAAGATTGATGAACAATGGCCTAAGACTAGCAGTTTCATGAATACAGGGAATAATCGCCCTAGATGGCACCAGCCAATATAAGTCCAAAGAATGCTACTCAACCTAGCACCATACAAGGTATTGCTAAGGTCAGTCAAACCTCACAGGTTGGCAATAGAGTTGGGGACAGTATCAGATATATTGGGGAAAGGGGGCATCACTATCTCCCGCAGTGACCATTGAGCAATTCCATGTATCAATTGCGTTTCATTGGTCACTGTGGGGGCTAGTGATGCCCCCTTTTCCCAATATGTCTAAATGACGAGGTGAGTAAACAATTGGGCGAAACAAATACCTCTATTCACCTTACAAAATAGTACTGTGAACCCTATTAGATGTCCATTGAAACAATGTACATCCAGTTGGAGAAATGTCAAGTAAAAGGGACATCTGATTTTAGCATGCATTAATTATACAAGTTTCGAAGTCGGGCTTCGACATCATCTGGACTCTGTTTGATATCTATGGCGCGGGACACACAAGACATAATCAGTCAACTACTTCGGTTTGAAGATCGTAAACAAGCTAACTCACATTTCTGCGGATCTGAGGAATCAAGTCATTAATGAGCGTCAGTTCAAGAAGTAAGGCAAAAAGTAGCTCACTCCGACTGAACTCCTTCTCTTTTTGTTTCTGTGTAAACCTACTCAAGCTAGGTATTACCACCATTACGATCTCATCGGCAACAGCCTCCCTTGCCTCCTTATCTTCACCCAAAACCCTTGCCATCCGATGTCGCTCGATAACCTCTTCAAGTAAGTCAAAGAATCTTGTGAATTTCTCCTTTGCCTGTGATTTCCCGCTTTTTTCCTTTGGATCATCACTGATGGCTTGCATCAATGGCGAGAAATTCGTATCGAAATATGCCGCTTTAGCGGTGCGCCAGTTGGAGTTGATGGTGTCGATAGTGGGTTGAGAAATAAGAGGGCCGAGGTCTGGGTGATCAGGTTGTAATATGAGGTGACGACGCAAGTATGAAATGTTGTTGAGAAGGAATATTGAGCCGAAGGCTGGTCGACGCAAGCGCGAGATGGCGTTGAGGCTATTGATAGCATTTGTTACGACATCATCTACAGATGACCAATCAGTATCACTGTGCAAGGAGAAGAACGGGGTAATTTACACAGGAAGTGGTCCAGGATAACATTCTCGTCAGTTATTCCGCCCTGTGAGGGTTTGCCAACCTGAACACCCTCACCCATCTTCCAATTTCCATCTCCTAATGCCAACAGTGCAGAGGATACTGCGGTTCGTACTTTAGGTATTCGTTCCAAATACTTGACTGTCTAGATCGGCCGTAGTGAGTGCTGACAGAATTGGGCCGTTCATTATTGTAGTTTTCTACCTGAACTGCAGGATCCACCACTTTAACGCTTGTATCCAAATCACGGTTATTGGCTCCAAGCTTGAGGTCAACAAGGAACTCCGGGAAGCTACGAAGGCAAATCTGCCGTAATGCCTGTAGTCCATCTCGAAGCTCGTTCTTGTCGTCGAAATATTCAGAGCCTCGCCTCGACAAAACTTCCTCCCATGAGTGCTGCTGTTGAAGGAGAGCGTCGTAGGCTGAGAGGGCAAGGAAATTATGTTTCTGTAATGACTTTTTGATGAGTGTGGTCAACTGATTGAGCACGGTGCCGAAGAGATTCAACATGGGCTTTATCAGAGCACCATATGATGACGCGATAGACTCTGGTTTTGTCAGAAGCGACAGTTTCTTTAGAAGCTTGTATTCATCCTACAGGATGTTTCAGAGGAACAGACACATCCATGATGAATATAACATGCCTCAGCCACGGCCAAGAGGGTCTCGACCCATTGACCAAACTCCAATCCAGTCGAAATGGGGTCCGTCGTGTCGGCTCGCGTAACGAGCCTTTTACCTTGGCCCTCAAGACATTTAACACTCCAATTACCTCGCATATCAGCGTAACCCTTCTGAGCTTCCGTCAAGGTCGACATGATGGCAGGTGCTGCAGGATGTGAAGGATGTGTTGATGGTAGGGGGAGAGTGTGGAGATAGGAAACCAGAGGTAATAAGTTCGAAAAAAGGGATGAAGGAAAACTCGTAGAAAGAGAGTCTGGGGCTGTGGGAGCGTTACCAGAAGAGCCTTCGGCAACGATAGTAGTATAGAGCTGGGTAAGCTTCTTGGCTCCAGTTTCAACGAGGCGAGCCTATGTATACAAGATGTAAGATAGGTGACAAGTCCACTGCACGACGCGTACAGTCTTAGTAAGGTCAAGATTGTGAGGATCGAACGCAATTTTAGCGTTCAACCTGTCCAAGGCCTCCTTATACAACTCTGAGTTATCCGTCTGTGGACTATTGGTGATTTTGAGAATATCTTCAAATGTTTTACGTAACATGGCTCACCCTCGAAGAATCATCGCCTCTTCTGCTGCCAAATCTTCTTGACTACTAGCCATCTCGTCTATTTTGGACAATGCCTGATCGATATCTGGTCATAAAGACATCAACAATCTCTGAACATCTGATATAAATGGCCTGCATACTATGAGATCGGCGGTTTAGGATCTGAGCAGCGGTATACAGGGGCAGAATCGACTTCTCAAGCTTAGCAAGCCGCGTATCGAAGCTATCAAGTATAGCTAATCAGGTCAACGAGAAGTTATACAGTAGACAATTATATTCGTACATGTCATTCGCTTGGAGATTTGGCGCGTTTTCTGTAGGTTTTGCTCCAGCTACAGAGGGCAATCACTGTAAAGGGGGTCATACTTTCCATGTACACATACATACCAGTTCAATTTCTGCTGTTTCATCGTCCATTCTGCTCCTATATCTTTTCGTGGCGATCCAGAGAGGTTGAGCTTCGTTTATTACTATTTGTATCTGTATCTTGCTAAAGATCCGAGATTTGATTGGGCCTTGTCTTCATGAGTTGAGTTCTGCTAGACCACACTTTCCCGAGTGGAGCCGCTTTCGAACCTAGAAATGCTCGAGAATTGCAGGCATATCCTTGATGATAATGCAGGAACTGAAGTAACTTCAAATGACACGTGGTAGAATATAAGAAACATTGTGGTTTCTTCAGGTAGGGATAAGAAAGAATATAACGAATAATCTCGTGGTCAGACATTCACAGTTCTTGAGGAGAATAGAGTCTGTTTGGGATCAAGACTGATACCTTTACAGATGGATGAATTTATATACAGGACTATGTCTTAATGGATCAACAATAGTCATATGACACTGCTCCAACAATGCACTTTCAACCATGAAAAATTCATTGAGGGTTCTCTTCTTATATCAAGATCAGTGATAAATAATAAAACAAAATAAATTATTCACAACATCACCCTTATATCAATGGCTGGAATTCCTCACAACCGCCCATGTACAATTTTTACGGTATTTTGTTTTTCGAACAGCGATGATCACATGATGCAACGAGTCCTCTCCATTATAATGCTTCAATGGAAGGATGTTGTTATGAGGCCTTGACGATCGGAACAGCATGATAGAGCATGGCTCGCCATGTTCTCACACTCATATAAACAGGCACGTAGATGCACGTTCGTGGTGTAAATATTTACTCTCGCTGTCGATCGCGTGAGTCGATCTAAAGCTGTGAGTAGACCGCCTCGATGATATGCAGACAAATGAAACACCTTGCACTTTACCCCCATGTCGACTGACCATATGTATGTTTCATCCTGTCATTTTGATCAAATCCACTGACCACCATTAACTACACGCTAGAGAAATCGTTCCTACTGCTGATGCAGGCTTTGTCTGTGGTCTGAATCCCGTTCACAATCGTGCGATGGTCTTCTCACGTTACTGTCCGTAGGCTTTCCTGGTATACCACAGAACGCCGGCGCTGAGCATGGCGCCCGAATTGAAGGGGTACAAAGATTTGTCTTTTACCATGCTAACAGCTGAAAGCCTCGATTCTTGGTTCAGGAGGTTCTCATCTCCCTCCCTTTTTTAGGTGTCCCAGCCTCTGCAGTTGAAATCGAATTCCAGAAGTCCGAGACCATCTCAATAGATGGGCAAAGTGCTGTCACCTCCGTGGAGAAACTCGAAGAAATCGTACTCTGGACAGGTAGAAAATCTAGCAACATGTATTCGGTGAGCAATTCATCCATGAAGTGAGATAAATCTATCATTGACCGTTTTACAGAGAAGATTTCCATTTTCAATAGAAATCCCAGAAAACCTACCACCTACTGTCACTCTCGATAGACCTGGTAATTAATATCTTATTGACAATATGCTCTCC
>Ga0153946_1000523_pt1 | contig 16817 bp, 15 predicted proteins | sample TSNJ030MetaG_FD_104751 | JGI IMG/M metagenome (GOLD analysis project Ga0153946, IMG submission 104751) | Attine ant fungus gardens microbial communities from New Jersey, USA - TSNJ030 MetaG | ecosystem: Host-associated > Fungi > Mycelium > Unclassified | place: USA: New Jersey, Wharton State... | reverse complement strand
TGGATTTAATGCTACCCAAGATAGATGGCATAACAATACTTAAAAGCCTGAGGAACAGCAAAATTGCAACACCGGTTCTTATCTTAACCGCAAGGGATTCCATTCATGACAGGGTGACCGGTCTCGATGCCGGTGCAGATGATTATTTAGTGAAACCATTTTCTATTGATGAGTTGTTAGCAAGGATAAGAGCCTTGCTCAGACGGCAGGGCGAAAACAAGGCTAATATTTTAACGGAAGATGATCTGATTGTTGACACGCTGACGCACAGTGTGGTTAGGGATGGCAGGGAAATTGAAATGACTTCAAAAGAATATGCCATTCTGGAATACATGATAAGAAACAAAGGGCAAATTTTAAGCAGAGAACAAATAGCGGAACATGCATGGAATTTTGATTTTGACTGCGATTCTAACATCATCAATGTTTATATCCGGTATTTGCGTGGTAAAATTGACGATGGTTTTGAAAATAAACTTTTACATACCGTACGGGGGAGTGGATACCTATTAAAAAAATAAACTTTAATAACATGACGATCCGCAAAAAGATGGCTGTTTGGTATTCTTTATTTTTTCTGGTACTTATGATTTTATTTGCGTTTATTATTTTTTTTACTATGCGCTGCTTTATGTACGAGAATGCCGAAAATACAATGCAGACAAATGCTGCAAAATTATTGGCAGCTATTGACGTTGAAAATAATCAAATGATTATTGAACCTTCTGCTGCATCGGGTTGCAATTTTACAGTTTTTACAGCCTCCGGCGAAATTTGTTATAATAATATCGAATGGGTGAGTTTAAATTACGAACCAATAGAGTGGGATAAAATTGTAGAAGTAACCGTTGACGGCGAGGACCTTCTTCTGTTGGACACACAAATTAAAGATGAAAACATAGTTGTAGGACACCTGAGAGTGATTCTATCTACTGATCAAATCGAAAGAACATTGAGTAGTATAAGTATTCTATTTATACTCTTTATACCTGTTTATATAATTATAGTTGTTATGGGAAGTCTGTCGATAGCTGGCGCAGCGCTCAAACCCATTGACCGTGTGATACAAACGGCTCAGAAAATAAGTCAGCTTGATTTATCAAAAAGAATCGATGTCCAAGGAACAGATGACGAGATCGGGCGGCTAATAAAGACATTTAATGAAATGCTTGTAAATTTAGAGTCTGCTTTTATACGGGAAAAGCAATTTTCTTCCGATGCCTCCCATGAGCTAAGAACACCCCTTTCGGTTATCACCGTTCATGCAGAAGAAGCTTTGCATGGCGAAAAAGCAGTTGTGGAATATAGAGAAGCTTTGGAACAAATCGCATTCGAAAGTAAAAAGATGAATAAAATTATAACCCAGCTTTTGATGCTCACCAGAGGATATGAAAATAAGTTGGCCGTAAGCAAAGAAAAATTCAATTTAAGAACAGTGATCTATGACGTCGTAAATGAGATGAAAGATTTTTCCGACAGCTTTGGTGTAACCGTGCATTACGAACAGCAAGATATCATAATATATGCCGACCATATGCTTATCACCCAAATGCTGATAAATTTGATTAATAATGCCTGCAAATATGGGAAACCAGGCGGCGTTGTCACAATTACCACAGCGGTTACAGACAATAATATAATAATTGCTGTAGAAGACAACGGTATCGGAATTTCCGAAGATGATTTAAGTCATATTTTCGAAAGGTTTTACAGGGCGGATAAATCACATTCCGGCGATGGTTCAGGGTTGGGACTTTCCATAGTTCAGTGGATTGCCGAGGCGCATTCAGGTAACATTGAGGTAACAAGCGCATTAGGAAAAGGAACTTCTATAAAAATAGAAATTCCTTTTCAAATTTAATGCTAACCAAAGCAGTTCATACTACTGGAAGCGATAACCAGATGTTTCACTTGTATACATTTTAATCATCTGCTCCCAGACCTAGTCCCCGGATTTTATCATTATCTTCCTTTTTTGCAGTTACAATGATAATAGGAACCTTTAAATATTCACGGATTTCTCTACAGATATCATATCCATCTACAACCTCTTTCTTACGGATTCAACCGATATCCGACTCCCCACACCGTCTCAATAATCTGGGGATTTCTTGCATCATCCTCGATCTTCTCCCGCAGTCGGTTAACATGGACGGATACAGTAGCCGCATCGGAAACATATTCATATCCCCATATTTTTTCAAACAACTGTTCTTTTGAAAATACAATGTTCGGATTCTCCGCAAAAAAGCGGAATAACTCAAATTCACGGTTGGGAAGTTTTAGTTCCTGCCCTCCCTTCCATGCCTTCCAGGTCCGCAGCTCAATCACCACATCCCGGATCTGGATTTTATCTGGATTTTCCTTCCCTTCTGTTTCTTTTCTATGCACAGACGTCAAACGCTCATACCGCTTTAAGTGTGAACGTACTCTTGCTACTAACTGAGACGGATCGAAGGGTTTTGTAATATAATCATCCGCTCCAAGCCCAAGACCACGAATAATATCTACACTCTCGCTTCTTGCAGTCACCATAAGTATAGGAATGTCAATCTCATCCCGGATCTGACGGCAGATATCGTATCCGCTGTAATGAGGCATCATGATATCCAGTAATACCAAGTCATATGCCCCTGCTTTCAATTCCGGTATCACAAGTTCCCCATCATAAATAATCTGCGTTCCAAATCCATTGATTTCCAGATAATCTTTCTCCAGCTGGGCAATCTTTTCATCATCCTCTGCAATCAGTATCTTCATTTTCACTCATCTCCTTTAGGAAACCACATCCGGATTAGAAGCCCACCTTCATTTCGTGCCGTAATCCGACCGCCATGCTGCTCTACAATATACTTTACTATATACAACCCGACACCGCTGCCTTTTTTCGTCCTTGCTTCATCACACCGATAAAAACGTTCAAATATATTTCCCGATTTGCCCTCTGGTATGCCCGGTCCATTATCACTCCACTCAATTACCATACCGTATTCATCCTCATAAATGTGGATTTTCATTTTCACTGGCACTACTTCCGCATATTTCATGCTGTTCTCCATCAGATTGTCAAAAATTCTCCTCATCTGTTCGATATCCATCTGGATTTCCGGCAGAATCTCTTCATCCTTTATAAGAGAAATTTCTATCTTTTTCTTGTCCAATCCAATTTCTTTCTGTGCCACGAAGGCATAGGTAAATTCTGCCAAATCCGCTTTTACCAGATGAGGCGGCATCTGACCGCTTTCCATTCTGGAAAAGTCAAACAGTTTTTGCAGGAGTATATTCATTTCTTCAGTAGATTCATAAGCGGTCTGCAGATATGCTGTTTTCTTTTTCGGTGTGTTCGCAACTCCATCCAAAACACCCTTGATATATCCCTGGATGGAAGTAAGCGGTGTGCGTAAATCATGGGAAATTCCAGTCACCATATCTGTTCTGGCTTTTTCATTTTTCAGGCGCTGCTCCCTGTCCTCAAGCATGGTTTTCTGCATCGCGTTAAACGTACTGCACACTTCTTCAAATTCTCCGTCCCCCTCATAGACAATCTGCTGTGTCAAATTGCCATCCTTAATTCTCTCTGTTCCCAAAACAAGAGCATCCAGCGGCTCCATAATTTTCTTTACCATTCGCTTGGTAAAAAAACTGGACAACAAAAGCAGTACTGCAATCACTGCCGCACCTGCAAGAATAAATACGGCAACTAATGCTGAAAAAGAATTACGAAAAGAGCTGATCCACCACTCTCCTTCAAAAAAACAAACTGCCATTACATATTCACCGGTTGCCTCCAAATATTTTCCTACTGCCGTTATTTTCTGGTGATAGAACAATTCCGGTGAACCATTAGCATTCACATGCTCCTTCACATCAAATTCCTGAAGTAAGTCTTTTTCCTGCCCTTCTGCTGTGCCATATACCATTTGATTATCTTTGATCACAAGCAGTTCATAACCATAGTTTTTTATCTTCTGCTCCAACTCTTTCCAATCTGCTCCATCCTCCCGGTTTATAAGTTCCATAACCGGATATACACTGGAATCCAGTTTTGCGTTATCCATAGATTCAAAGTCCTTTAAAAACGCATCCTCAAACACTGCGATAATCAGCACTGCCACCAGCATCAATGAGACCAATGCCAGAAACAGGATTTTCATATTAGACCTGAATATTCTTTTCTTCAATGACATTTTTTCGGTCCCCCTATTTGCAATCTGCTTTTCTTCCATATCTATCATAAAACATTTCCGTTAGTAGTTCAACCACATCCATAATCGATAAATACTCCTTATTGCTCTGTTCTGAATCTATTTCGTTCCAGTTCCAATTCTAATATTTTTTTCAGTTTCATAATCAAAAACAGAATAACTAATCCCATCATAAACAAAACAATCAGATACACCACCATTGTGGTAGTAACTGCCGCAATTTCAAACAGAAACGGTAAGATCAGCAGCGCCCCAAAACTTCCCATTACCATTGTTACACAGACAAAAGCTCTGAGCCTGTTAAAAGGCCTGCAGCTTTTGATTACCGCTGCTATCGTAATCAGAATTAAAAGCAAATACATAATTGTCTGTCTCTGAACCTCTGTAAAAGGATTTGGAAAACTAACAAATATTATCATACTCGTTACAATAAATGCGAAAGGCAATGCATTTCCAATCGCCTTTTTCAGAAAGTTTCCCGTTACTCTCCTGGTATCTGATTCAAAAATCGTAAGGAAGGATGGCCATGCTTCCATACATGCGTCAATCAATGTAATCTGAATTGGGATAAACGGAAACGGCATATTTACAAACAGGCAGAATAATGATACAAGAACAGAGTATATGGTTTTTATAAAAAATACTCCTGATGTCCGTGTCACATTATTGATCACCTTTCGGCCTTCTAAAACCACCTGTGGAAGATGGGTGAAATCCGACTCCAGAAGTACAATCTGAGAAATCTGACGGCTAGCATCACTTCCCTGTGCCACTGCAATCGAACAATCCGCTTCCCGCAAAGCCAACAGGTCATTGACTCCATCTCCGGTCATTGCCACATGATGTCCCTGCCGTTTCAGAGCCTTTACAAGCTGCTGTTTTTGCTTCGGTGTTACTCTGGCGAATACGGCATGTTTCTGACAAATCCGGTCAAAATCAATCTCCTCTCCCATGGTCGATAAATCCACTGCATCCATCCACCTTTTTAGTCCGGCTTTTTTCGCAGTCATGGATACCGTCCTGACATGATCCCCTGAAATTATCTTTACGTCCACCCCTTCTTTACGAAAATATTCCAATGTCCGGCGGGTATTTTTACGGATTGTATCTGTCAAAGTGATAAGATACAGCGGCAGAATATTATCCGGCAAGTATTCATCATTATTCCAGGCCTGTCCGCTGTAGCCGACCGCAATGACCCTGTATCCCTGTTCCATCTGTACTTCTGCTTTTTTCGGTATCTCCTTCAAAATACGTTCCGGTGCGCCTACAAATACAGTCCCCATATTTTCAAAGCTGATCGCTCCCCATTTTCTCTGTGATGAAAACGGAATTTTTCCAGCAGGCTGATAGCTAAGCTCCGGTAAAAGTTTCTTTTTCAAAGCCCGGATTGTGGCATTATTATCCTCGCTCGCCATCAGATAGGAACGAAGCAGACGTTCCGCTTCTGATTCTGGAAATCGTTTTTCTCCAGATGTGCTGTTTAATGGGGATATCTCCTCCACTTTCATGTTACCGTCTGTAATGGTACCCGTCTTATCCAGGCAGAGTACATCGACGTGTGCCAGTGTTTCCAGCGAATAGATGTTTTGTACAAGTATCTTCATCTTGGCCAGCCGCATCACGCCCATTGTCAAAGACACCGAAATCAGCAGGACCAGACCCTTTGGCAGCATTCCCAGCAGTGCTGCCGCAGAAGCTATGACCGATTCATCCAATGCCGTATTTCTCAGAAGCATGGCTTCCAGAAAAAGCAGCATACCAAGGGGCAGTATCAGAAAACTGGTAAGCTTTGTCACTTTTTTCATGGAACCTAACAATTCCGATTCTGTCTGCCTTTCTATTTTCACCTCTTCGACCAGCTTTGTTGCATAGTTTTCACTTCCTACATGAGCCACCTTCGCATAACATTTGCCGGAAACAACCGAACTTCCCGAAAGTAATTCATCTCCGGCTTTTTTTACCACTGCATTGCTTTCTCCTGTCAGAAGAGATTCATTTACTTCCAGCATTCCGGATAAGACAACGGCATCATTACATATCTGCCTTCCGCTCTCCAGCACCATGACATCATCTTTTACAATCTCATCCAGTTCCACCTGGAATTTTTCACCCTCCCTTACAACTGCAATATGCGGGCGGTTCAAAATTGAAAGTTCATCTACCAGCTTCTTTGCCTTTAATTCCTGAGCAATTCCAATGCCTATATTCATCACGATAATTGCAATAAAAACCATATTGGAATAGGCTCCTACAACGAAAAGCATTACTGCAATTGTAAAATTCAGCAGATTGAAAAGTGTAAAAATATTTTTGCTGAATATCTGTGTTTTTGTTTTCGTAATGGACTGCTGTACGATTCCACTTTCACCGTTCTCCCTACGTTCCATAACTTCACGAGCTGTCAGTCCCGATATTTGTTCCTGCATATTAGTTCCTCCGTTCATTACCATTTCTATAAATGAAGAATAACATTCAGGGATAAACTTTCCTCTATAAATAGTTAAACAATTCCTAAACACTAAACAATGCACTTATCTCAAATCGCCCAAAAATGCCCCGCAAATAAACCGCGGGGCATACTGTTACTTCTACTATTTCACTTTTCCTTTGGTACAAATGCTATTACAATCAAGATGCCATTAATTCAAAATAGTCGGCATAATTCTGAAACTATCAATCCTATTACTTCTTAATCTTTTCTAATAACATCTTCCCACAATCGACTTGATTAGGAATATTTCCATTTTCATCCTTTACGCGCCAGACATCCGGAGTAATTTCATCAGCTACATAAATTTTGCCGTTTTCATCATACCCCAACTCAATTTTGAAATCAATCAGAGTCAAGTTCATGCTCGCCAACTCGTCTTTTAAAACTTCACCGACTCTGACCAGTACATTCAGTGCCTCATCATACTGCCCTTCTTTTAAGATGCCCTTCATCAGGCAGAGTCTTTCACTGATCAAAGGATCACCCTGGTCATCATCCTTTAAAGTCACCTCAAGATACGGTGGCTCAAAAAGAATTCCCTCTTCCATGGTAAAACGGCGGCACATGCTGCCGGCGGTGAAATAGCGTAAGACAAATTCAAGGGGCGGCACAGTCAGATTGCGCACCTGCATAAGATTCTTCTCCAAATCCAAACCAAGATAATGAGTCGGCACACCATTCTTTTCCATTAATTCAAAAAAATAACTGGTTATTGTCAGACCAATTTTTCCTTTTCCTTCCACACTGCCACCGACGGTATTGGAACCGGGATCAAAGACGCCATTCTCGCCAGTTGCGCTATCCTTGAAAAGCAAATAAACTATATTGTTCTCCTCATTAACCAGAACATCTTTTGTTTTTCCATTATAAAGTGTTTTCATTTTACCCTTTCCCTTCCGTTACATTATTTTTTCTTATTCTATCACAAAAGATTCCGTATAAAGATATTACCGTAATTCTAATTATTCCATATACCAGTTTTTACAAACATCTATCCAACTATGATAATTTGTGTATTTCTCCAGTTCGTCAATAGAAAGCCTAATCGCACTATTGCTGCTGCCACACGCCGGGAACACGATATCAAATCTTTTGAGGGATTTATCTAAGTAAATTTCTACAGCATCATTTACTCCGAATGGGCATACCCCACCGACTGCATGACCGATATATTCAACCACTTCATTAGAAGAGAGCATTGAGGCCTTTTCTCTAAACATAGCTTTATATTTTGGATTGTCAATTTTGGCATCCCCGGCAACCACAATTAATATTACCTTATCCATATTTTTCAACTTAAAGGACAAGGTTTTTGCAATCCGACTGGGTTCACAATGCAAGGCTTTTGCAGCAAGCTCTACGGTTGCGCTGGACACATCAAATTCCTGTATTCTTTCGGAAATTCCATACTTTTCAAAATGCTTCCTGACTTTTTCGATAGCCATTATTAATTCCTCCTCACACTCTAATTTTTCATTTCACTCATATTATTAATCTTAATCTTTCATACAATTGGGATTTATCAGATAAAAGGAATCACTTTATACGGTACTCTTTTCTTATAATCTGCATATCCTTTTACCCCTTCTTCTAACACGGCTTCTTCATTACGAATACGTTTACCAAGCAAAACCGGATACAGCTTCAAAAGAGTCATTTTCTCTCCTCCAAAACTTCGGATTTATTCTTCACCCTTTTGTATTTATTCAATTGGCTATTATGCTGCTAAAAAATTTTTAACATCAACATTTCTTGCGGTTGTTCAAACGGTGTCTTATCTAAAAAAAGACTTCCTCTATCTTTGTATCCAAGCTTTCGATAAAAATGCTGGGCTCCTTCGTCAACTTGTGTTGATGTCATAATCATTTTATAGCCAAGCTCACACATTTCATGTTCCCAAAACAACAACGCTCGTCTGCCAAAACCTTTGCCGCGATAGGATTCATCCAGATAAATCAATGTAAGAAACGGTATAATGTCCAAAAACAGATTGTACCGCAAAACTCCTATAGACTTATCCCCATCGCTAATGATATATCCCCGCCTGTCTCGGATTTTTAACAATAGCTCGTTTTCACTTATATGTTCATCATACTTAAGCCAAAATGCTTTATCGGATTCTAATGCATATCGAATTTTAAACAATTTAACACCTCTTATCTCGCTTGTTGGTTCTATGTCGGAATTGCGTAATAGGTGATAAACCGGTAAAGTAATAATCAACATAGTCGTCATAAAATTCCTCAAAGGTTGGAATATACACATCGGGGTAGTCTGGCGATCCAGCATGAGATTTGGTGGTTTCTGAATGAAAGCACCATTCGTATATTTTCTGTCTGTCATCTAATGCGGCGGGAATTAAGTCAATTATTTTTCCTTTTATCATAAAAAGCCCCCCTTTCAAGGCATACTCAAACAGTACATCAAACACGGATTTCCCTTTTCTTTTTGCTGGTAATCATATAGCTTAAAGGAAATTTTGTTCTTTCATGATTACCTCTGCTATAACCAGTCTCTATGATTTTTATAAGTATATCATATTTTTCATTGATTAGTATTATCAAATTTTCCGCAAGACCATAATTCCATTCGTCACTTCTCCTCTGTAACTTCACGGCAATTTGTCGCAAAATTGTCTGCAAAGCTCATAACATAATTGTTTAGGCAGTGCCCATTGCTTTCTATTTTTCCTTCAAAAGTAAATCCTGATCGAATCAATATTCTATTTGATGGTACGTTCTCTTCAGCAGGACATGCTGTAAAACAACTGTAACCATATGTATCAAGCATATATCTCATAAACACTGGCAAAAGTTCAGACATATAACCTTGACTTTGATATTCCGGCAATAGCTCATACCCTATTTCACTAGTATTCTTATCCGAATCAAGATTCCATAAGCAGATAGTACCGATGAATTTATTGCTGCTCTTTACAAAAATAGAATAGGTATAAGCAACTTCGTTTTTATTAAAATTAATTAATTGTTGTAATTTCTTCTTACTCTCTTCATAGGATAGAGGTTTTTGAAAATAGTTACGAGTTACTGTCTCATCACTTTTCATACGATAGAAACTTTCTTCATCGTCATTTGCTATAAATTTAGTCCATAGTCTATTTGTCTGAAATACCATATCTTATCTCCTCATTAAAACATCACTTATCTTTGAAATATTTTTGAACTGTTGCAAAATTTGCAACAGTTCTTTAGTAAAATCATATTGATCCACGCTTTAGCACTCGCTTTTTGAACTCTCTAATTTTTATCATATATTTGCTTGTGAATATCACGCCAACAACTAACATTCCAAACGAAAGGCCAAGCGCAAAACTTGCAATTGCTTCGGTATATCCATTATCCGCAAGTCCCATCATATCCAGAACAACAAATACAATAAATGCCAAAGTCCCTGCCAAAAACAGTATATGCATTCTTTTTATAAGTCTTTTTCTTTCATCATTACTATAATCCGCCATCTTGAGTACCGTTTCTTCAAATTCCTTATTCATTTTCTCACTTTTCCTTTCTCCATCAAGAATCTCTCTAATTTCCACCTCATAGTAATCTGCAATTTGAATAAGAATATCCAGGTCAGGCATATTAACACCCGTCTCCCATCTTGAGACAGTTCTACTAGATACACCCATAATTTCTGCAAACTGTTCCTGCGTAATATCCTTTTCTTTGCGAAGTTCTTTAAAAAAATTGCCAACCCTTCTTTGCTCCATTGGGTATTCCTCCTTTCACATTCAGATTACATTGTATGATGGCAAAAAAACACGACATAAAGCGAGAAATGCCGATATTTTCTTTGTTAGACATAACGTGTCCAGTAAACAAATTCCGATTAAACAAAAAAGCATACGCCCTATTTAATCAAATTTATCAGTCAAATTGCATCGTCAGCCCACCTATTTGTTATTATCATATTACAAAACAATACGCCATACAATCAAATAATTGAATGGCGCACGATTTTATTTATAACTTCAAACCACCCGGTTTCCGCCTTAAAACGGCGTCCCAGCCAAATCATACGGCGTCACCTGATATACGTAATAATTCAACCAGTTCGTATACAGATTATTCCCATGCGCACGCCAGGTAAGCAACGGCTTCACACTATCATCATCACCCGGATAATAATTAGCCGGCATTTTAATATCCAGCCCTTTATCCTTGTCACGTTGATATTCTTTTTCCAGCGTCACCCGGTCATACTCCGGATGTCCGGTTACGAATATCTGACGGCCTTCTTCCGCCATCGCCAGAAATACACCGGCTTCTTCTGATTCCGCTAAAATCGTCAGCCGCTCATCAGCGCGGATCTTTTCAGCCGGCACATCGGTATGCCGGGAATGCGGTGCCAGAAATACATCATCGAATCCCCGCACCAGCGGTATTTTCCGGTTCAGCACCCGGTGCTCAAAAACACCGAACAGCTTCTGCGGCAAAGGTACCTTATCAATTCCATAATGGTAAAACAACGCTGCCTGCGCTCCCCAGCACAGATGAATGGTCGATGTGACATTGGTCTTAGACCATTCCATAATCTCCTTGAGCTCTTCCCAGTAGTCCACATCCTCAAAAGGCATCTTCTCTATCGGCGCTCCGGTAATGATAAAGCCATCAAATTTATGCTTTTTAATCTCGTCAAACGTCAGATAGAACTTATTCAGATGGCTGGTCGAAGTATTCTTGGACTCATGGCTTGACACAGTTATAAACACCACATCGACCTGAATCGGCGTATTCGACAGCGACCGCAGAATTTGCAGTTCTGTATCTTCTTTTAAAGGCATAAGGTTCAACAAACCAATCCGGATCGGACGAATATCCTGATGTTCCGCCCGGAATTCATCCATGACAAATATATTCTCATGCTCCAGTATTTCTTTCGCCGGTAAATCATTTTGTACACGAATCGGCATTTCTTCTACTCCTCCTTATCATCCTGTGAACGGGCATACTGCCCTTCAGCATTAACATAGCTTTTCTCATCATAATATTCTGAATGAGTGGGCAGTTTCTTCTTCTCCAGCTTCTGATTAATAATCATCTGCACAATATAATAGATCACCGCGAAGGTCGGTACTCCCATAATCATTCCGATAACTCCAAACATTCCGCTGCCCAGTAAAATTGCAAATACCACCCAGAACGCTGACAGTCCGGTTGTATTTCCCAGAATCTTCGGTCCGATCACATTTCCATCCAGCTGCTGCAGCAGGAAAACGAAAATGATAAAATAAACTCCCATCCTCGGATTGGTTAATAGAATTAAAATTGCACTCGGGATCGCCCCGATATAAGGTCCGAAAACCGGTATGACATTGGTGACCCCCACAACAACGCTTACCAGCATTGCATAAGGCATATTAAACAGCCACATTCCCAGAAAGCACAATACTCCGATAATGATAGAATCGATGATCTTACCAATAATAAACCCACCGAAGATCTCGTTGCTCTTCTTGGTGATATGAAGTGTCATATTGGCAATATCCGGCTTAACAAAGGCATACAATGCTTTTTTTGTCTGCGCTGAAAACGTCTCTTTGCTGAACAGCATATACACCGAGATAATGATGCCAATCAATATATTAAAGATCGTACTGACAGCAGTAATAACCCCTTCAGTGAGACTGGTCATCAGAACATTGGTCTGTTTTAACAGATCAGTTCTAAGCCATTGCTGAAAGCTTTCGGTCGTTTCATTCAAAATATTTTTAAGCATGACTCCGGTCGTTGAATCACCAAATTCAATCTCATTAAACTTATTCATCCAACTATTTAACTGCCCCGGCAGGGTCACAACCATATCACGAATACTCCGGTATAATTCCGGTATAACCATATTCCACAGTGCGGCGATAATTACCATCATAACCAGCAGTGAAACTCCAATGGCCGCCCCTCTGGATAATTTCTTTGCCTTTTCCTGTTTCTTCATCCGTTTTGAAAAAAACGGCAGGATAAATTTCTCAATCTTCTTCATCATCGGATTCAAAAGATAAGCAATTACAATCCCGTAAATAACCGCCCGCAGATCAGCTACAATCTTCCACAGTACACCAGATAAATTGGTCATGCGCAGCAACGCAAAGTAAAAAACGAGGCTGGCGGCAATGACAAAGAAATAGACCTTCCCTCTTTCCCAGGTCTCTCTAAGTTTGGATGGTCCTCTGTTTACAAAATTCGGTTTTTTATCATAATATCCGCTGCCTTCACGGATATCTTCATTCATTTCATCAGAACGATTTTCCATATTATATTGTGCAGCGCAGACTTCTCCGCCGCACACTCCTTTCCAAGCATATACAGACATTATACCTACCAAAAGAATTGCCGTCAATAAAATAAATATGAAAAGAGCGGGATTCACAATTTGCGAATCCCGCTCTTTCTTCTTTTGCTATCCTCAACAAGTAAATGTTGCACATTCGGTTTCACGGTTTTGAGAGGCATCGCTGCCCTCTACGCTGATCTTACCGGCATGACATTTACGCTGCTCATTATAATCGCAATCAGTAGCTTCACAGCGAATGCTGCAGCGATCGGATGCATTCCCTGCTGCATTTGAATATCTGTTTCCGGTTCTCTCCTGGAAACTGTCGCAACAGGTATCTTCTGGTTCTTCAGCAGAGGAACCGCCTACCTGAATCGAGTTCAACTGACATAAATTAGATTCATTATGGGTGCAGGTTATTACAGAGCATTTTAATTCTGGCATAAATACATACCTCCTGTTTGACACATCCTCTTTTTATATGACGTGCTTTTTAGTTACTGGATTAGTATGTCTTATTTACCTTCGATTTATTCTTTAAGGCCTATTCCTCATTTTCTTTTTCACGGATTTCTTTGGTATCAATTTCTTTTTGAATACCAGCGATAAAATCAGCAAGCGGCTTCTGTCCTTCATCACCGCCAAACCGGCTTCTCACCGATACTACACCCTCTTCTTCTTCCTTACCGCCGACCACCAGCATATACGGAATCTTCTGCAATTGCGCTTCCCTGATCTTATAGCCGATCTTCTCAGCCCTGGTATCCATCTCCACACGCAGTCCGGCTGCATTTATTTCATCCTTGACTTTTCGTGCATAATCAAGATATTTATCCGAAAGCGGAAGTACCTTTACCTGCACCGGTGCCAGCCAGGTCGGGAACGCACCGGCAAAATGTTCGATCAGGATACCGATAAAACGCTCAATCGATCCAAATGCTGTACGATGTACCATAATTGGACGGTGCTTCTCATCATCCGCTCCGATGTATTCCATGTCAAACCGCTGAGGCATCTGGAAATCTAGCTGGATCGTTCCGCACTGCCAGGTTCTGCCCAGCGAATCCTCCAGATGGAAGTCGATTTTGGGTCCATAAAATGCACCGTCACCTTCATTAACGATATAATCCAGTTCCAGCTCTTCCAGCGCATTACGCAATGCATCGGTTGCCATATCCCAGTCCGCATCAGAACCCATACTGTCTTCCGGCCGGGTGGATAATTCCATGTGATATTTAAAGCCGAATATACTATAAATACTGTCAATCAATTTCACTACACCTTTTACTTCATCACCAATCTGATCATTGGTCGCAAAGATATGCGCATCATCCTGATAGAAGCAGCGGACACGCATTAATCCGTGAAGCGCTCCTGATTTTTCGTGGCGGTGTACCAGACCAACTTCTCCCATTCGGATCGGCAGATCGCGATATGAACGCGGTTCTGACTTATATACCAGAATTCCGCCCGGGCAGTTCATCGGCTTGATTGCATAAGGTTCTTCATCCACCTCTGTAGCATACATATTTTCTTTATAATGATCCCAGTGTCCTGAATTTTCCCAAAGTTTACGGTTCAGAATAATTGGTGTGGATATTTCAGAATAACCTGCTTCGGTATGAACCTGCCTCCAGAAATCCAAAAGGGCATTTCTGAGTACCATTCCTTTAGGCAGGAAGAACGGGAAGCCCGGTCCTTCTTCCGACATCATGAATATGCCCAGTTCACGCCCCAGTTTCCTGTGATCACGCTTTTTCGCTTCTTCAAGCATGGTCAGATACGCTTCCAGGTCGGCTTTCTTCGGATATGATGTTCCATAGATTCTGGTCAGCATTTTGTTCTTTTCATCTCCATGCCAGTACGCACCTGCAAGGCTGGTCAGTTTATATGCCTTCACTCCTTTGGTACTCATAAGATGCGGTCCTGCACATAAATCGACAAATTCACCTTGCTTATAAAAACTAATCTCTGCGCCTTCCGGCAGATTTTCAATTAATTCTACTTTGTATGGTTCCTCATTTTCTTTCATATATGCAATCGCTTCTTCGCGAGGCATTGTAAAGCGTTCGATCGGCAGCGCTTCTTTTATGATTTTTTTCATTTCTGCTTCAATTTTCTCTAAGTCTTCCGGAGTAAACGGAGTTTCACGATCAAAATCGTAATAGAAGCCATCGGCAATTGCAGGTCCGATCGCCAGCTTGGTCTCCGGATACAATCTCTTCACTGCCTGTGCCATAATATGAGTGGTTGTATGACGGAAGGTCTCTTTTCCTCCCTCATCGTTAAATGTCAGAATCTGAAGCTCACAGTCCTCTGCGACCATTGTTCTTAAATCGACTACCTCATGATTGATTTCTCCGGCCATTGCCATTCTCGCAAGGCCTTCGCTGATATCTGCCGCAATCTCAATTATAGATTTTGGCTCTGTATATTCTTTGATTGAGCCATCCTTTAAACTAATTTTCATTTTTTATTCTCCTTTTCTTTATTTTAGTTTGTTCTGTCGGTTTTTTACGATTTTGTTTTGCTGGTTCACTGTATTCCATAAACAGTTCATGGAACTCCTTAAAGTCTTTCTTCAAAAACACCGGCTGCATCTTTTCATTTAAAAAGCAGTGCTTCGACTCCCCGATACAATGAATCAGTCCCGTTTCCTCGCTTTTGACCTGGTAACCGACAATCAGCTTAATTCCATTATAGGTCTTTATGGTTAATTTTATCTGCACCGTATCACCGAATTCTACCATTCTTAAATAATTAGCATTGATCTCTAGTACCGGACAGTAAATCCCTTTTTTCTCCATTACATCATATCCCATTCCTACTCGTTCCAGAAAGTCGGTTCGTGCTTCTTCGAACCATTTGATGTAATTAGAATGGTGTACGATTCGCATCTGGTCCGTTTCATAATACTGCACTTTATGCTCGTATGATCTTATCCTCTTCATCTCTCTTTCCCCCATAACTTTCTAAATTAATTATAGAAGTTGTTTCGAACGCGAAAAGACCCGCCCCGTGCATAACTATTGTCCTGCAAGGGACGAGTCTGAATATTTTAACTCGCGGTTCCACCCTAATTGTACTGACATGTGTCAGAACCACTTCATTGTGATGATAACGGTATCTGCCGGACTGGTTTACAGTCGCTCAGAGGTGGTCTTCGGATGTTTCTCTCATAAGAAGCTTTCAGCTCAAGGACTTCTCTCTCTGCATGATTCCACATCTTACTCTTCTCATCTTCGCTTTTTCTAAAATTATTATAGCATTTAAAATAAATTTGTCAATTATTACTTCAGCGGTTGGGGATAAATTCTGATTGAAATGTGATAATGTCCTATTAGACGTAAAAATTTTACGCTAACCGTATAAAAAGGTGCTGTCGCACAAAATTGGTAATGCGACAGCACCTTAATTTCTTATAATATAAACTACCCAAAGACTGTTCTCAGAGCTTTAGCGATTGTTTTTCTGCTTTCTTTCTTCTTATGTGCGTAATCCACACAGTTATCAGCAGAACAAGTGATATACCAAATACACTGATCCATATTGTAATACTACTCTCATCCCCGGTACTAATAGAGCTTCGTGAGATCTGGCCTGCTTTTCTCTGATCCGACGCCTGCTTTTTTGCAGCTGCAACTGTCCATTGGGCATAAAGTGTAACATTAGCATCCAATGTCAGCGAATCTCCAGAGGCATATGCAACTCCGTTTCCGCCTTCATCAGTATTCCAGCCCGTGAAATTATATCCGGCACGGCTAATCCCTGCATCATCTGCTGACAATACAATATCAGTCTCACCGAGGGCGATATCTGTACCTATA
>Ga0153946_1000521_pt1 | contig 16836 bp, 13 predicted proteins | sample TSNJ030MetaG_FD_104751 | JGI IMG/M metagenome (GOLD analysis project Ga0153946, IMG submission 104751) | Attine ant fungus gardens microbial communities from New Jersey, USA - TSNJ030 MetaG | ecosystem: Host-associated > Fungi > Mycelium > Unclassified | place: USA: New Jersey, Wharton State... | reverse complement strand
AAGAGAAATAGAAACGATGCAAAATGACTATAGAAAAAGGCAGGGGATCGCCATGTCGGCAGTCAACAGTATCTATGTGGAAAAACGCCCGGAGTTTGCGGTGGAGGCCAAGGCCGTGTGCTCCGACATCCGCTCGGCGCTGCAAATTGCCTCGGTCACCGGGGTGCGGCTTATCAACCGCTATTTTGTGCAGCACATCACAGCCGGGGATTTTCAGCGCGCCCGGTCCACCGTGTTCTCCGAGCCACAGGTGGATTTGGTGTACGACGAGCTGCCCGATCTCAGCGCGCTGCGGGTGGTGGCGGTGGAGTATCTCCCCGGTCAGTTCGACCAGCGGGCCGACAGCGCCGCCCAGTGCCTCTCGCTGGCGTCGGGCTGTGAGCGGCCCACGGTAAAATCCGCCCGAATTTACGCCCTTGCGGGGGATATCTCCGACGAGGAGTTCCTCCGCGTCAAGTCCTACCTCATCAACCCCGTGGAAAGCCGCGAGGCTGCCATGGACACCCCCGCGGACCTGACCCAGCGCCAGGAGCCCCCGGAACAGGTGGAGGTGCTGAAGGGGTTTGCCCGCCGCCAACCCGGGGAGCTTGCGGACATGCTGCGCGGCCTGGGCCTGGCCATGGACCTGGACGACCTCCTGTTCTGCCAGCGGTACTTCCGGGACGAGGAGGGCAGGGACCCCACCCTCACCGAAATCCGCATGATCGACACCTATTGGTCGGATCACTGCCGCCACACCACCTTTTTGACCAGCATCGAGGAGGCGGATATCCAGCCGGCGTACATCCGGGCGTCCTACGAAAAATATATCTCCTGGCGGGACAAGCTGGGAATCAGCGCGAAAAAGCCGGTGACGCTCATGGACCTGGGCACCATCGGCGCGAAAATTCTCCGCTCCCAGGGGCTGCTGAAGGAGCTGGACGAGTCGGAGGAGATCAACGCCTGCTCTGTAAAAATCCCCGTGGATGTGGACGGCGTCACCGAGGAATGGCTGCTGCTGTTTAAAAACGAAACCCACAACCACCCCACCGAAATCGAGCCCTTCGGCGGCGCGGCCACCTGCTTGGGCGGCGCCATTCGCGACCCGCTCTCCGGGCGCAGCTACGTGTACCAGGCCATGCGGGTCACCGGCGCGGGAAACCCCCTGGAAAGCGCCGGGAACACGCTGCCCGGCAAGCTGCCCCAGCGCAAAATCTGCCAGACAGCGGCGGCGGGCTATTCCTCCTACGGCAACCAGGTGGGCATTGCCACCGGCCACGTCCACGAGATCTACCACCCCGGCTACACGGCCAAACGCATGGAAATCGGCGCGGTGGCGGGCGCGGTGCCCGCCCGCCATGTGCGCCGCCAGCGCCCCCAGCCGGGGGATTTGGTCATTCTGCTGGGCGGGCGCACCGGCCGGGACGGCTGCGGCGGGGCCACCGGCTCCTCCAAGTCCCACAGCCAGCAGTCCCTGGAGACCTGCGGCGCCGAGGTGCAAAAGGGCAACGCGCCGGAGGAGCGCAAAATCCAGCGCCTGTTCCGCAACCCCGACGTCACCGCCCTCATCAAGCGCTGCAACGACTTCGGCGCGGGGGGCGTCAGCGTGGCCATCGGCGAGCTGGCCGACGGCCTGCGCATCAATCTGGACGCGGTGCCCAAAAAATACGACGGCCTCAGCGGCACCGAGCTGGCCATCAGCGAGAGCCAGGAGCGCATGGCCGTGGTGGTGGAGCGCGGCGACAGGGACCGGTTTATCGCCCTGGCCGACGAGGAAAACCTGGAAGCCACCGTGGTGGCCGTCGTCACGGAGCAGCCCCGGCTGGTCATGGACTGGAACGGGGGGGAGATCGTCAGCCTCTCCCGGACTTTCCTCAATTCCAACGGCGCGCCCAAGTCCACCCGCGTGCGCATTCCCGCGCCGCCGCCCCTGGATGAACCGGAAAAGCCGCTCACCGGGCAAGCGCTTGCAGCGATGATGGGCTCGCTGGAGTACTGCTCGCAAAAGGGCCTGGTGGAGCGCTTTGACTCCACCATCGGCGCGGCGACGGTGCTCATGCCCTTTGGCGGCAGCCGCCAGCTCACCCCGTGCCAGTCCATGGCGGCGCTGCTGCCGGTGCCGGGGGGCAAAACCACCACCTGCTCCCTCATGGCCTGGGGCTTCGATCCCCACCTGTCCCAGCGCAGCCCCTACCACGGGGGCATGTGCGCCGTGGTCCACTCGGTGGCAAAAATTGTCGCCTCCGGCGGCACGCGCAGCCGGTGCTGGCTCACCTTCCAGGAGTATTTTGAGCGCACCCGAAACGACCCGGCCCGCTGGGGCAAGCCCGCCGCCGCGCTGCTGGGCGCGCTGGAGGCCCAGCTGGAGCTGCAGTGCGCCGCCATCGGCGGAAAGGACTCCATGAGCGGCAGCTTCGAGGACATCGACGTGCCCCCCACCTTGGTGAGCTTTGCGGTATCGGTACAGGACGCCGGACAGGTTATCAGCCCCGAGTTCAAGGCCGCCGGAAGCCCCGTGTATCACATCGCCCCCCGCGTCCGCGGGGACGGCACAACCGATTTTGCCGACCTGCGCCGCGTGCTGGACCAAGTGGAGGCGCTGATTGCGGCGGGGCGCGTTTGCGCGGCGTGGGCCGTGGGCTCCGGCGGAACCGCCGAGGCCGTGGCAAAGATGAGCTTTGGCAACGGCATCGGCTTTGCCGGCGCCGCCCCCTTGGGGACGGCGCCGGGCTTCGGCGGCTTTGTTCTGGAGGCCGCCCGGGAACTGCCGGAGCTTGCGGAGCGCCTGTTGGGCCGCACCACCGCCGCCTACACGCTGTGCTGTGGAGATGAGGTCATCGATCTCGGCGCCGTACAGGCGGCCTGGGAGGGAACCCTAGCCCCCGTATTTCCCTACCGGGACCTGCCCGGGACAGATCCCGCCCCCATAAAGCCCTTGGCGTGGAGCGCGCAAACGCGCGCGGCCCCCGCCCTGAGGCATCAAAAGCCCCGGGTGGTCATCCCGGTCTTTCCCGGCACCAACTGCGAATACGACACCGCCGCCGCCTTTGCGCGGGCAGGCGCGGACCCGGAAATTTTTGTGTTGCGCAACCTCACCGCCAGCGCCATCAACCAATCGGTGGAGGAGATGGCAAAACGCATCGACAGCGCGCAGATCATCGCCCTTCCCGGCGGCTTTTCCGGCGGCGACGAGCCGGAGGGCTCGGGCAAATTTATCACCGCCTTCTTTCGCAACCCCCGGATTTCCCAAGCGGTGCACGAGCTGCTGGACAAGAGGGACGGCCTGATGTGCGGCATCTGCAACGGCTTTCAGGCTCTTGTAAAGCTGGGTCTGGTGCCCTACGGCGAAATCCGCCAGATGGACGCGCATTGCCCCACCCTCACCTACAACACCATCGGCCGCCATCAATCCACCCTGGTGCGCATCCGGGTGGCCTCAAACAAGTCCCCCTGGCTGATGCACGCCGCCCCCGGCGACATCTACACGGCGCCCGTCTCCCACGGCGAGGGCCGGTTTATCGCCGGCGGGGAGCTGCTGGAGGCCCTGGCCGCAAACGGACAACTGGCCACGCAATATGTGGACCCGGACGGCGTGCCCACCCTGGACCTGCGCTACAACCCCAACAGCTCCCTGTGGGCGGTGGAAGGCGTCACCTCTCCCGACGGACGCGTCTTTGGCAAAATGGCCCACGACGAGCGCCGGGGCGAGGCGCTGTACCGCAACGTGCCGGTGGCGGGGGAAGCCTTAAATATCTTCCGCGGCGCGGTGGACTACTATCGGCAGTACTAAAGGCGGCACACGCCGCGGAAACGGGGTACTCATGAAATATATACAGGTGGATATCTCCACAACCACGGCGGGCGTGGAGCCGGTGGGGGCCATGCTTTTGGATTTGTGCATCCCCGGATACTCCGTGCGGGATCCGGCGGATTTTGAGAGCTTTCTGCGGGGCGGGCAGGGGCGCTGGGATTATATCGAAGAGGATTTGATGAAGCTGCGGGACGGCAAGACGATGGTGACGGCGTATCTCGCGGACAACGACCAGGGCGCGCGGACCCTGGAGGAGCTGGGAGCCGCCCTGGAGCGGCTGCGCGGCCTGGACGCGGACCGCGAGTGGGGGGAGCTTGCGCTGGCGGTTTCCGGCGTGCAGGAGGAGGACTGGGCCCACGGGTGGAAAAAGTATTTCACCCCCACCAAGGTGGGGCGCAAGCTTGTGGTGTGCCCCTCGTGGGAGCGATACGAGGCAAAGGACGGCGAGACGGTTCTCTCCCTGGACCCCGGAATGGCCTTTGGCACCGGCACCCACGACTCCACCCGGCTGTGCCTGTTGATGCTGGAGGAGGCGCAGCCCCCCGGCAAGCGGGTGCTGGATCTGGGCTGCGGAAGCGGCATCCTCTCCATCGCCGCTCTGCTGCTGGGGGCCACAGAGGCCCTGGGCGTGGATATTGAGGAGGCGGCGGTAAAGACCGCGGCGGAAAACGCCGCCCGCAACGGCGTTGCGGACAGGGCGCAGTATGTTCTGGGAAATCTGGCGGAGGGCGCCCGGGGGACCTTTGACATCGTGCTCATGAATATTGTCGCCGACGTCATCATCCCCTTTTTGCCCCAGGTGCCGGATCTTCTGAACAAGGGGGGCGTTTTTCTCGCCTCCGGTATCATTGACGACCGGGCGCAGGATGTGCTGGCCGCCATGGACGCGGCGGGGCTGTCCCCCCAAAAAAACCTGGAGTCTGCGGGGTGGGTGGGCATCTGCGCCGGGGTGCGCTAAAGCAATCACCAAAAAGGGGATGAACGGGGCCTGTTTGGCAATACTGTTTATGAGGGACGCCGAAGCAATACTAAGTGGCCGCATACCCAAAAAGCTTAAAATTCGACACATCTCGCGGTTGGGGTGTGCTATTCCGAAAGGAGACAGGCTTATGAAATCCAAGACCCGCTTTGCGGCGGACGCTGTGAGCGCGGTATTGACGGCGGCGATTATCCTGCTCTCCACCACGCTCATGGCCCAACAGGTGGCCAAAAGCTCTATTTACCGCCAGAGTAAATTTATCTCCATGCTTGTCTCCCAGGATGAACTCCAGGTGGCCGACCTTTTAAAAAGCGCCGAAACCGTGCGCTTCGCCGCCAAGTTTGCCTCGGCGGTAACCGAAGCCTACATCTCCTTTGAACTCATCCCCGTGTACGAGGTCAGCACCTTCATGGCGATTTTCGAGGGCATGAACGAGTCCATCGCCGTAGATCGCTTTGCCTATGACCGCAAGGACATTATCATTTACGGCGAGGCGGCGGACAAGGACGCCTACGACGATTTTCTTGCGGCACTGCAGGAAACGGAGCATTTTTCCGGGATCTCGGGCCGCTATTATATCTCCACCGACAACACGGTCAAGTTTGAGGCGGTGTGTTATGCCATCACCGCCGTATACCCGGACTTTGTCCAGCAGTGACCCACGACAAACGCATGAAAATTGAAAAAGAAGGTGAATGATGAAAAATGAATGATGAATGAAAAAGTAAATGGGGAACTACTGTTTTATTTTGATTCATCCGCGCAGCGGATTCCATAATTATTCATTATTCATCATTCATTTTTCATTCATGCATTTGTCGTGGGATGTATAGGGACCAAATCGTAAATGCCTGTAAATTTCAGGATTGGGGGCTGTAACAAAAGTCCTACAGACAAAAATATTGCACAAAAAATCCACTCAATTATCATCTTACAAAAGGTTTTTGAGTGGATTTTATTGTTTTGTGGCGCTGTTTTTTGTGCAATTTGCTATTTAAATTTATTTTTGTTACAGTCCAAAGCCAGTATCATAGCCTTTCAGGCTTTGTGCATGCCACCCCTTTTAGGGGTGGTCATAACTGTGTTGGGGCGCAAAGCGGATGGGCGTGGAAAGGAGATTCCCGATATATGGTATCGATTCCATACAAATCATGGCGATGCAAGGTGAAATTCCGTGCAAAATGTAGAAATAGCGTCTTTCACATTGTGAAAACTGTCGAAATTTCTCCAAGTTATTGACGGATGCTCGGGGAAAAGCTATAATGTCCATAAGGAACCGGTTCCATAAAATACGAGGAGGAAAAGCATTCGACTTATGATTTATGACATATGCGAGCTTCGATCCCGGGCGGCTACCGCGGAAAACCCGGGCGGTGAGAAGGGGGCCGGAGGAAAAAGCCGGAATGGACGAAAGGGGAACCCCTGCATCGAGCACTTTTTGCCCGGCGGCAGAGCCGTCTTGCTGAACACCGAGGGACCGGGAATGATACGGCATATTTGGGTTACCGTTCCCCCGGGCAATCCCCTGCATATGCGAAACATCATCCTGCGCGCCTATTGGAATGGGCAGACCACTCCCAGCGTAGAATGTCCCCTTGGCGATTTTTTTGGCGTGTCCCACGGTGCTCAAAGACCTCTTCTGACGCAGTATATCAGTATGCAGGAAGGCAAAGGCTTTAATTGCAGCTTTCCCATGCCGTTTTCTCACAGCGCCCGGATCGAAATCGAAAACGACTCGGAGATAGAGGTTGAACTTGTCTTTTACCAGATTGACTACACCCTGGGCGATTCCCTGGGTGAGAATACCGGCTATTTCCACGCACAATTCCGGCGTCAAAACCCCTGTCCCATCCACACGGACTATACCATTTTGGACGGCGTTTCAGGCAAGGGACATTTTGTCGGCGCCGTGCTCGGCGTTCGAAACCTCTACACGGCCCACTTGGCTGAATGGTGGGGCGAGGGGGAGGTCAAGTTCTATCTGGACGGGGATAAGGACTGGCCAACCGTGTGTGGGACCGGCACCGAAGACTACATCGGCAGTGGCTGGGGGACGCAGGAGACCATCACGCCACACCAGGGCGCCTGTATCATCGACGATGACAAAGGGTATTACTCCTTCTACAGGTTCCACATCATGGACCCCGTGTATTTTTCCCGGGACATCCGGGTGACCATCCAGCAGTTGGGCGCCGGGAAAGAGAACTGGGCGAGAGAGTTCTATGGCGACGCGGGGGGCTATTACCGCGCCGTCGGAACCAAGGAGGAGGACGGTTTTTGCATCTTTGAGAGAAGCGACGATTATGCCAGCGTGGCATACTGGTATCAGACACTGCCAACCACCCCATTTCCGCCGTTGCCATCCAGAAAAATGAGAAGCGCATATTTAATGGACGACAAGAACAAGGAGGAGACAAAATGAAAAAAATTACAGTTGGTCTATTGGCATTTGCCTTGGCGCTGGTGATGCTGGTGGGTTGTGGCGCGCCGGCGTCCTCATCCCCGGCGGCCGATGCCGGGCAGCCTTCCTCAGATGGCGCCGCCTCGGCCACAGCAGAACAGAGCGGGGACGACATAGAACTCACCATGGTGTATCCGTCTGACCCGGGCGCGGAAGAGAAGTTCGACGTCATCCTGGCCGATTTCAACAAAGAATACCCAAACATCCATGTGAACATCGAATACATTCCCTTCACCAACTGGGGCGACTATATCACAAAGGTCAAGACCATGATTGCGGGCAACCAGTCCATCGATGTAATACGATTGGCCACGGAGGGGGTACACACCTTTGTGGAGGAGGGGCTCGCCATTCCTTTCAACAGCTTTTTTGAGGAGAATCCGGAGCTGCTGGAGGAGATTGGCGCCGATCAAATCCACGAGAACATCAATTCCACTTTTGAGGTGGACGGCAACAAATACGGCTTGGCTTGGGAGTGGAACAACGCGGTGGAGTTCATCAACACAGACCTGCTGAACGAGGCCGGACTGGATATGCCCGCCGAGGACTGGACGCGGGATGATATCCTCCGCTATGCCCAGGCGCTCACCGTGGAAAAGAATGGCTATACCCAGTATGGCATCGCTGTCTCGCCGGACTTTTTCACCATGTCCAACTGGATTTACGCCAACAACGGCTCCATCCTGAACGAGGACATGAGTAAATGTGTGTTGAATGAGCCGCAGGCCGTGGAAGTGGTGCAGTTCCTGTATGATTTGGTGTACACGCACAAGGTGGCCCCGGTTCCCGCCGGTCTCGACAATTTGAACCTGTTCATGGCGGATCAGATTGCCATGATTAGCTACGGCAGGGGCGGCATCAATGCGCTTCACGCAAACGACTTCACCTCCTATGATGTGCAGTATATCCCGGGGCAACTGTCCGGAAAAATCGCATTCGGCGCTGCGGGGTTTGTCGCGCTCTCCTCCTCGGAGCAGCAGGAAGCCGCCATGCTTCTGGCCAGCTGGCTGGCGGGCAATAAGGCGTCCCAGGAAACGTATATGAGATACGATTCCATCCCCTCCAGAATAGATGTCATGGATGAGCTTCTGCCCAGTATGGAACCGGAAAACGGCGAGATATGGAGGGCGAGCGCCGACAACGCCGTGCCGCTCCAGGCGCCCTCGATCTATGCGGACATGATGACCGTTTTCGACAAGTATATGACCCTCATTTTCGCGGATGAGATATCGGTGGAGGAAGGCTTGGACAAGGCAACGGAGGAGATCAACCAGTTGCTCTAAAACCTAAAGCAAAATTCTCCTGTTTGCGCAGGAGAATTTTGAATTGCAAAGGGGCCCAACTATGGTAAAAAACAATGAAAAGGCAGCCTATCTTTACATAGCGCCGGCCATATTGCTCTATCTCGTTTTCTACGGGTTTCCGATCGTGATCTCCTGCGGACTCATGTTTTTCGATTATAATATCGTGAGCGCGCCCGTCTTTGTGGGGTTGGACAACATCAAATCGGTTTTTTCCAATCCCGATATTGGAACCGTGTTTTTGAATTCCTCCAAATTACTGGTCCTGCTGGTTTTCTCCCATGTCGTGTTGGGGCTGGCGCTGGCGTTGCTGGTCAACGCCAGCGGCAAAAGGATGTCCGCTGTCATGCAGACCGTCATCTATATCCCAACGGTGCTCACCACGGCCTCGGTGGGGGTGGCGTGGCGGTTTATGTTCAACACGGATTTGGGCGCCATCAACTATATCTTGAGCCTGCTTGGTCTGGAGAAGGTTCCCTGGCTCACCTCCTCGAAATATGCTCTGTTTGCCATTGTCATTTTCAGCATTTGGAAATTTGTAGGCACGCCGTTTATCTATTACTTTTTGGGCCTGCAAAACATCCCTCAAAGCCTGTATGAGGCGGCGCAGATTGACGGCGCCGGAAAGCTGCAAATTTTCCGCCGCATCACCCTGCCCATGCTGACGCCCACCATTTTCATGGTGCTTGTGCTGTCCTTCATCAGCTATCTGCAGTGCTTTGACGAGCCCTTTATACTGACGTCCGGCGGCCCCGGGCTGAGCACCACGACAGTGAATTTGCAAATATACAACTACTTTAACAGCGGTAAAATGAGCCACTCCAGCATTTTGTCCATCGTCATGCTGGTCATCGTCATCGCCATTACGGCCCTTCAATTCAAGATGTCGAAAAAGTGGGTCAACTATGATTTGGAGTGAAGTGTATGAGTAAGGGAAAGCAAGTACTGTATAAGGGGTTGCGCGTTCTCGTTCTGATCATCGTTGCCGCATTTATGCTGCTGCCCCTTTGTTGGATCGTCTCCACCTCTCTGCGCATGCCCAAAGATTCTTTCAAATTGCCCCCGTCATTTTTCCCCACCTCGTTCCGAATTGAAAACTATGCCGAGGTTTTCAAGCTGATTCCGTTGGCCAAATACTTGCGGAACAGTATAATGGTAACTGTCCCGGCGACCCTGATCCAGTGCGCCGTGTCCTCCTCGGCCGCCTATGCCTTTGCCCGCATGCGGTTCAGGGGGAGCAATGCTTTACTGCTGCTGCTCTTGTCCGGCATGATGATCCCGGTGCAAGCGACGGTTGTGCCCCTGTACATACTGTACAGCAAAGTCGGACTTGTGGACACGAGGCTTGCCATTATTCTCCCCTTGCTGATCAACCCACTCGGCATATTCATCATCAAGCAGCAGATGCAGGCCATTCCAAAAAGCTATGATGAAGCGGCGATCATTGACGGCGCGTCCCGGTTCAAAATCTTCACAAGGATCATTTTGCCCATGTCGAAATCGTCCATCATTGTGGTGGCTATGCTGACCTTTGTCTCCTCCTGGAACGATTTCTTCAGGCCGCTGATTTTTATCACCTCGTCAGACAAAATGACGCTTCCCATCGGGATGACCGTGCTCAACTCGTTGTCCCGAACATCCAGCATTTCCGTGATACTGGCGGGGGTGGTGGTGTCTTCCCTGCCTCTGGTGCTGGTGTTTATATGGGGCAAACGGTATTTGATTCAAGGGATCAGCCTTTCGGGCATCAAAGGCTAGGTAGTGTAAAACAACTGTGATAGGGGTGGTTTGTATGGCGAGTAACAAGGATGTCGCCAAAAAAGCGAATGTGGGTGTGGCCACGGTTTCCCGGGCGATCAACAACACCGGCTATGTATCGGCAAAAACCAGGGAGCGGATATACAGGGCCATGGCGGAGCTCAACTACGAGCCCAACCAGCTGGCCATCAATCTGTCCCTGAAACGAAGCGGTATCATCGCCATTCTGGTTCCCGATATTATGCATCCCTTTTTCAACGAGTTTATCAGTTATGCTGAACTCACGCTAAAAAAACTGGGATTCAAAACGATGATATGCAACGCGAACCAATATGAGCAAAATGAAATTGAATACCTCAAGATGCTGAAGCGGCACACCGTGGACGGGATTATCACGGCAGTGCACACGCTGGACACACACGAATATCAGAGCATCGACAAGCCCATTGTGGCGCTGGACAGGTTTATCAACAATGACATCCCGCTGGTCGCCGTGGACCACGAGAGCGGCGGCATCCTGGCGGCAAAGGAGTTCATCCGGTGCCGGTGCAAAAGGGTGCTGCAGTTTGAAAGCGAGAGAACCATCACTTCACCCGTGCAGGAGCGCCACGAGGCGTTTCGGCGGTACATGGAGGCCAACGGTGTGGATGTTGTGTCCCGTCCGCTACAGTGGAATCATCTGGACAATGCCTATTTTGAAAAAGTGGCGGAGGCGGCATTCGCCGCGCATCCAGGCATTGACGGCGTCTTTGGGACCGATCTGATTGTGCTGAATTTCATAAAGGTTGCCCTGCGGAACAATGTTCGGGTGCCGAATGAAATAAAGGCGGTTGCCTATGACGGGACATATATAACCGAACTGACCAATCCAACGGTCACATGCATCCGGCAGCCGATTCAAAGCTTGGCCCAAAAGTGCGTCGAGGTTCTGATGGACAAAATAGAGGGGCGGGAAGAGGCCCCCACATTTGTGCGCTTGGACGTAACGGTTCACAGAAGGCAGTCCACCAGTATGGAGTGAGTACTTATCGCGTTTGCGAAAAACTTTAAGATACTCCCCATACTAAATTTCGCAATAGCATGCAGCAACTTTAATTACGCTTGTCCTATTCATTATTGAAGTTGCTGTAGAATTCATGGCAGGCGCAGCCTGTAATAAAGGCAAAAAACATAGGGGATTATATGACGGAGAGACACGCTCAAAACATTGAGAAGGCAATGCAGGCGCGCCGCAAACTGGAAGCCGCCGCATCCCGGGGCCGATGGCGCCAAAAATATCACTTCATGGCTCCGGGGGGTTGGATCAACGACCCCAATGGATGCATCTATTACAGGGGGCAATACCACCTGTTCTACCAGCACAATCCCTACGCGGCGGTTTGGGGCAGCATCCACTGGGGCCATGCGGTGAGCGGCGACCTTGTCAACTGGAGGCATTTGCCCATCGCACTTGCCCCCAGCGAGCCCTATGACGATCACCCGCAGGGCGGGGTGTTCTCGGGCAGCGCTGTGGAAGACGGGGACGAGCTGGCCGTTCTGTACACGGCGACGACCGACTTCGGGCATGGCTTTGAGCAGAGCCAGTGCCTGGCGAGGAGCGCCGACGGCGGCGTCACTTTCGAAAAGTTCGAGGGAAACCCCGTGATCGCACACCGCCCAGAGGGCGTCTCCTCGGACTTTCGCGACCCCAGGGTGTTGCGGCACGACGGCCACTGGTATATGGTACTTGGCGGCGCCCTGGGCCGCGGCGCGAAGGAGGGCGGGGAGGGCTGCGCCCTGCTCTACCAGTCTGATGATTTGAAGGTCTGGGAGTACCGGGGCATCATCGCCCGCTCAAACGGGCGCTACGGGAGCATGTGGGAGTGCCCGGACCTCTTTTTGTTGGATGGGAAATGGGTGCTCTGCTTTTCCCCCATGTGTATGGGAGAGCAGAAATCGGTCTACCTCGTAGGTGACATGGATTTTGAGAATGCGCAGTTCACCTGGCGGCAGGAGGGAGAGCTTGATTGGGGCAGCGAATACTACGCGGCCCAGTCCATGCGGGGGCCCGATGGGCGCACCGTGTTGATGGCCTGGCAAAACGGCTGGGACTGGATGCCCTGGTGGCGCGGTTTTGGCCCTGCGCAGGAAGAGGGCTGGCGGGGCTGTATGGCGCTGCCCAGGCAGATTTCGCTGGACGCGCAGCACCGCATTCTCTCTGCGCCTGTGACACAGCTACAATCACTGCGCGGACAGCCCCGTGCGCTTTTTGATGTGGCACTGTCACAGACGCCCCTCCCTGTTCCCTGTGAGGATGCGGAATGCTTCGAGTTGCTTGTGCAAATAAGCACCGCGGAAATAGGGGCGTCCAAAGTGCACATCGACCTGCGCGCCGGAGAAGAAAAACGCACGCGCCTAACCCTCGACTTTGCGGACAGGTCTATGCGGCTTGACCGCAACGATGCCGATGAGGGGCACTCGGGCGGCGTGCGCCAATGCTCCCTCTCGCTGGAGGAGCCCATCCTTGAGGTCCGTGTTTTTTCAGACACATCCTCCATTGAAGTGTTTGCGGACGGCGGAAGGGCGTGTATGAGCAATGCCATCTATCCGGCGCATGCCCACCAGGAAATTTGCGTTCACTGCGAGGGGGGCGTCGCGGTGTTGCGGCGCGTCGAGGTGTGGAAAATGAATGCCGCGAAGGAGGCGGAGTGGCTTGGAGTATAGCCATGAAGAACTCTCATTGCCCTATAAGTATTCAGATTTTCTTCTATAAAAAAGCTTGGAGCCAACCAATCGGTTTGCTCCAAGCTTTTTTCCCTTTATCCGGCGGTCATGTTAAATTGTCCTTATCATGCTCCGCCTTTCGGCGGGGGGATATTGCATTGCAGTATTACAAACCCAGAAACAGCTGCGCCACACCCACGCGGACCGAGTCGCCGTTTTGCTGGATATACACGCCGATGCCCACTTGGACAAACTTGTCGCTAAACATGTTCAGGGAGTGGCCGGAGCTGCTTTTTAGCTTGTCAAATATAATTTGCGCTATCTCCTCGTTGGTATAGGTGTGTCCGGAAAACTGGAAGGTGGCGATGTTCTCGCCGTGCAGCTTCCCGGCGTACCCGAAGCCCACATCGTCGAAGGCGGTGTTGTAGGGCATGCCGTTGGGGCGCGTGTGCATCAGGAGCACCAGCACCTCCTCCGCGCGGATGCGCGCGGCCCATTGCATGCTGTCCTCCAAACCCAGCTGCTCAATAGCCATTTCCTCCCGGTCTATGTTGACCAGCCGCAGCAGCTCCCGCTCCACGGCCCCGGTATCCAGCTCCGCGCCCGAGGCGTCCGCCTCCACCGCCGGCTCCGGGGCGCTGGTGGGAACGGAGGATTGCGGCACGGGAGGCTTGAAGGACGGCTGCGAGCTGACGGGGGGCGGCGCCGTGGAGAGTTCCGGCACGGGCTCCGCGTCGGAGGAGGGCTCCTCCTCCGAGGATTCCGGCGCACTGCCGGAGGAGGATAAAACGGCGGACGTCTCCTGGACCACAGAAGTCTCCGGCTCCTCCTCCACGGACTGCTGCTGCCCATCGGTCTTTTTGCAACCCGATAGGGCACATAGAAATACCATCAGAATCAAAACAGGTTTTAACTTTTTCAACGGTTCACCTCATAGTGCATAACGCGGGTCAGGCGGCCAAAGGACTTGGGGCCGGAATAGCCGCGTGTGCGGGGAGTTATGTCGTCGCCTTGCTCTCTTATAATCGTTTGCAAATATTCGCGGGGTTATGCAACGGGGGAGAATTTTTGCGGCCACGGCGGACTTATTCTCCCCGGGAAATCCGGCGCAGGGCGTCCAGATCCAGGATTGTGACCTGGCTGCGGTTAAAGTCAATCACTCCCTGATTTTTCAGGTTGATCAGCTCCCGGGAGAGGGATGGCCGCGCGACATCAAAAAACTCCGCCAGCCGGTACCGGTTCAGCGGCATGTGGAAGGACGGCGTGCAGCTCACCTCGTAGAGCTCCCACAGGTACATGGCAATTTTGGTTTTCAGATCGCTGGCCGTGAGATACGCAATTTTTTTGCTCAGCATAACCGACCGGTCGGCCAGCAGACGCAACAAATTTTTTGTCACAGTCTGGTGCGCCTCGCGGTTGCAACACTCCTTGCTGCACAGGTTGATAAAAAAATCCCCCGAGAGATAGAGTACGGTGGAATCCCTTTGGGCCACAACGGAGTTTGGCATCACGCTTTGACTGGAGAAAGCGTCCACCTCGCCGAAGAGCTGGTTTTTTTCGATGAAGGAACGCGTGTTGGCGGCGCTGTCCAAATTCTCCTGGCACAACAGCAAGCGGCCCTCCAGTACGACACCCAGACCCAGCACTGTGTCCCCGCGCATGTAGACGAAATCATCGGCGCGGTAGGTTTTTACAGCGCGCAAAATACAGGGAAGAATCTCGTCAATTTGCTGGGTGGTAAGGCCTTTGAATATGGAGTTTTGGCGCAACGCGTCCATTTGCTCCCTTTCCCCCGCTGGTTGCATACAAATGACCATTCCGTTTCTTATTTGAAATCACTGTAGTTCCACTGATTTTGTTATAATTATAAACCACTTTCCCCACAAAGTAAAGGACATGCCGGACGTCCTTTTCCCCAATGTGTGCAATATGTGCAGGAACAACGCGAGGACCCGTGTATATGTTTGCCCATTCACCGAAAGAAACGGCGCAACGCCCACCCAGCGGGCGTGCTGGGCGGGCGTTAAAAAAATGTGCGGGCATCATAATACCAATTCGCGTTTATGCAAATTCGTATAAGGGGAATTTTCTGTCAGGATGCTTTTGCTATTTTGTCCAGGGGATCCACCCAGGCGCCGTCGTTTTTCATGGCAAAGTGCAGGTGGCTTTTCTCCTCGGACTCGCTGGGGATTGCGCCCAGCTTGCCGATGACCTGCCTTACCAGCACCGTGTCGCCCACGCTCACCGGCAAATTGTTGTCCAGTCCACAGTAGATGGTCTGGTTGCCGTCCAGATGATCGATGACCATCACGGTTCCCCACAGGGGATCGTTGGTTATTTCGGCGACGGTACCGTCGGCCGCAGCCAAAATTTCTGTTCCCTTTTCGGCGGTGATATCCACGCCATTATGGGTTCGCCAGTCGTTCATTGTGGTGTTGCGCACCAGCTCCTCGCCGCTGAAGACGCCGATAATATCACCGCTTACCGGCAAGGAATAGGCCAAGGTTGGCAATTTTTGCGATGCTTCCTGCTGTTCGGATTGCGCGGGCGCTGCGGAAGATGTGGATGCCTGCCCGGATGACGACCCCGACACTGAAGAGGAGGTAGAGGGCGTTTGCTGCTTTGGAATATCCTGCTTCTTTGTTTCTGCCTCCTCTATCTGAGGGAAAGCGGTAAGGGTGTCCTCTTGCTTTAAGATCTGGGCGTTGTTGTCTTGAATATCAGACATTGTGCGGTCCACGGCCAGCCAGGTAGCGGCGCCGGCGCCCACCAGACACACCGCCAATGCCGCGTAAAACCCCTTGGACGAAATAAACTTGCTAAATTTGCCTTTAGAAAAATTTAGTTTGCTCATGTTTCTTTTGCACCTCCGTTAATAGTTTGAACCCATGTGTTCCTATTTATTCCAAACTTGGCGCGGGGAAGTAAAAAAATTATTTTGTCTTTTCCGCGTTTTTTTCCATATCTTTTGCCGCCAGCTCCCGTACGCCGATAATAAGTAAAAACACGCCGAACAGCTTGGAAAGAACCTCTGACCCTATAAAGGTTGCCAATTTTGCGCCAAAGTATACACCAATTAATCCAAGAATTACACTGGGCAGCACAATTTTCCACTGAATCAGCCTGTTTTTGGCGTGAAGGGCGATGGCCACCAGCGCTACCGGAACAAAAAAGACCAGGTTGACGCCCTGGGCCGAAAGCTGATCCATCCCGATAACCACTGTGAGATAGATGAGCATAATCCCTCCGCCGCCCATACCCAGGCTGGAGAGAACCGCCCCCGCGAAGGAGGCGGCGATGGCCCAAATCCATGTCATTTCCATAGGAGCCTCCCCGCCGAAAACAAAATAATCACCCCAAACGCGCGGCGCAGCCAGACGGTTTTTATGCGGGGCAGCAGATATCCCCCTAAGAGCGCGCCCGCCACGCCCCCGGGCAGGTATATCCACGCGTCGGCGAAATGAAAATGCCCCGCCTGGAAGTACAAAAATCCCGACGCAACGGCTAAGGGGAGGGTAATCGCCAGCGAGGTGGCGTGGCTTTTGTTGCCCTGTACGCCCATTGCCCGCAGCATGGGCACGGCAATCATCCCCCCGCCCGCGCCAAACAAGCCGCCCAGCAGCCCGATGGCAAGCCCCAGCGGGTACACAAGCCACTTTTTTTTCAGCCTTTTCCAAAACCCCATCCCAACGCCTCCCCGCCAAAGTATTGCTTTATACTAAACACTGATTAAAAAGCGACATAACTTGCGGTCTATTTTCCGCCCAGCGTTGTCATCCTCCTTGCCGGGCGTCAGCCCGCCTGCGTCGTCTTCCTAGCTGGTCCAAAAATATCCTCGCAATTT
>Ga0153946_1000519_pt1 | contig 16846 bp, 16 predicted proteins | sample TSNJ030MetaG_FD_104751 | JGI IMG/M metagenome (GOLD analysis project Ga0153946, IMG submission 104751) | Attine ant fungus gardens microbial communities from New Jersey, USA - TSNJ030 MetaG | ecosystem: Host-associated > Fungi > Mycelium > Unclassified | place: USA: New Jersey, Wharton State... | reverse complement strand
TTCCATCAAGGCGCCCGAGGGCAGCAGCTTCCGGCTCATCGGCCAGGGCACCGTGGGTTTTCTGGCGTCGCCGGTACTGATTTTTCTGGCGCTCGCCCTGATCCTTCAGCTCATGATGAGCAAGACCCGGTCCGGCCGCTCCATCTACCTCACCGGCGGCAACAAGGAAGCGGCCCGGCTGTGCGGTATCCCTGTGTCCTGGTACATTGGGGGTATGTACGTGATCACCGGCCTTATGGCCGCCGCCGGAGCCATCGTTCTTTCCTCCCGCACCATGAGTGCCACCCCCACCATGGGTACCGGCTACGAAATGGACGCCATTATGGCGGTAGTCATTGGCGGCACCAGCCTCAAGGGAGGCCAGGGCAGCGTCACGAAGACCATCCTGGGCGTAGTGCTTGTGGGGGTCATGAGCAACGCACTCAACATCATCGGCGTCACCCCCTATATGCAAAGCATCGTCAAGGGGATGATCATGATCGCGGCTGTGTGGCTGGACAGCAAGAAAACCGGAGGAGGTGCGGCATTTGCCAAGCAAAGCGTTTAACCTGATTAAAAGCCAGAAGGCCCTGGTGGTACTGGCCCTGTTGTTTGTGGCCATGTGCTTTGCCAGCCCCTACTTCCTCACCGCCTCCAACCTGATCAACATCCTGGTGCAGTGCTCCATCAACGGCATCATGGCCTTCGGTATGACCTTCGCCATCATTGGCGGCGAATTCGACTTGTCCATCGGCTCCACCATGGCTCTGTGCGGCCTGGTCAGCGTCATGCTCCAGCCCTATCTGTCCATTCCCATGGTGCTGCTGCTGGTGGTGGCGGTTGGCGGGGTGGTGGGCCTGCTCAACGGCTTCCTCATCGCCCACCAAAAGGCCAACGCCTTTATCATCACCATAGCGTCGGGGGTGCTGGTCAAGGGCATCGCCCTCACCATCTCCGACGGATCGCCGGTTATCGGCAGCAACGCCGCCTACTCCACCATCGCCAACGGCACCATCCTTGGCATCCCCCACGCGGTGACGTTGTTTTTCCTGCTGCTCATTGTGGCTCAGTGGGTATTGACCCGCACTGCTTTCGGCCGCAACCTTTACGCCGTGGGCGGCGACGCCACCGTGGCCGCCTACGCCGGGATCAAGGTGCGGTTCTATAAATGGAGCATTTTTGTCATCACCGCCGTCACGGCGGCGCTGGGTGGGATCCTCCTGTCCTCCAAGCTAAACACCGGCTCCCCCATCCACGGCGACAGCGTGCCCCTCACCGTAATCTCCAGCGTGGTCATCGGCGGCACCGCCCTGTCCGGCGGCGAGGGCAGCGCTTTGCGCACCGTGGTGGGCCTGCTCATCTTCAGCGTGCTGGACAGCGCCCTGAACCTGCTGAACATCTACCCCTACTACCAGCTGGGACTCAAGGGGCTGCTGGTCATCGTCATCGTCGGGTTCGATTGCTATGCCCGCAACAGAAAAAAGGCGGTGGCCTGACAGCCCTGCGGCAACGGCAAACACCACAGGGAAAACAGAACAATAAAAGTCCCGAAACGGCGTCGGCTTACCGTTTCGGGACTTGTGATTTTCTATTTAAATACGACTGGGAAATAGAAAGCCTCAAACGGTGGCCTTCAGCGAAACCTCGGTGGCCTCAGCCCCCTCCAGGACACACCCACAGATAAAATCCACCACGTGGTCGCTGAGGTAGGGGTGCAGCGGCAATGCCAGCATCCGCCCCGACACCAGTGCGGCGTTTACCGGCAGCGTCTGGGCGTCGTTCATCACGGGAAACCGGAAGGGGATGTGGTTTTGGCGCAGCACCCGGGCCATTTCTCCCCGGGCGCGCCTGTGGCGGGCCAGCACGATAAACTGGGCGTAGGCGCTGGTATATCGCCCCATCTGCTGGGTTTTTACGCGGCCCTCCAGGCCCTGTATATACCGCGCGGCCACCTTTTGGCGGCGCTCCAGCTCCTCCTCAAACCCCCGGAGCTTGCCGTTTACCACCTGGGCCTCGGCGTGTTCCTCCACCATGCTTGCGGCCCCCAACTGCCGCGCGCCGCCCCGGCTCAGGCGCAAGGTTTCCAGTGCGCCGGCGTCCTCCTTGGTGTGGCAGAACACCGCTCCCCCGCCCTCCAGGCCGCGCAGCGGCGCCGTGCGGGCAAAGGAGGTGACGGCAAAGCGGCCGAAGCTCCCCGTCCGGCGCCCCTCGATTCCGGCGCCGAAGGACTGGGTCATGTCCTCGATGAGTGTGATGTCGTGCTTTGCGCACACGGCCTCCAGGGCCTCGTAATTGCAGGGAAGGCCAAAGGCGTCTGTGACCACAACCGCCTTGGGGATGGGCTCCTTTTGCCGGATGCGCCGCTTCACGGCGTATTCCAGGCAGACAGCGTCCAGATTCAGCGTGTTGGGGTTGATATCCACGGGACACAAGCGCGCGCCCACCTGGGCGATTCCCCGCAGCCCCTCATGACAGTCCAGCGCCGGGCAAAAAACCGGTTCCCCCGGCAGTACGCCGCAGGCAGCCAAGGCCAGCGCAAAGCCCATGGCGGCGTTGCCGACGCTGACGCAGCAGGGCGCGCCGACAAATTCGGCCAGTTGCCGCTCCAACAGGCAGATCTCCTGCTCCAGGATGATCCCACTCCAATTCTCCACTTCCATCGCCGGTAAATTTATATTGGATATCGGTGCAACAAACAGCTTTCCCCGCCTTATTTGATCCATTTGGCAACCTTCCTTTTTTTGCATCATTTGGAATATACTACCAGTATAGTTGTTTACCGCGCCGACTCCTGTCGAAATACCTCGACGCCCTCCTCCATACAGTTCAAAAATAAGTCAGCTAATTTTTGGTAATTGTGGCGTTCCCGCACATACCGTTTTCCGTTTTCCCCCATCTGCCTGCGGCGCTCCTCCGGCATAGCCTTTAGTACCCGCACCGCCTTGGCCATGGCGCACTCGTCCCGGGCGGGAATGGTCAGGCCGCAGCCCGCGCTGCGCACGGGGTTGTCCGCTCCCTCCACACCGTAAATCACCGGCTTTGCCGCCGCCATGTAGTCCAGCAGCTTGTTCATGCCCACGCCGTAGCGGTTCAGCGGGGAATTTTGCGCCCCCACATACAGCACATCCGCCAGCTCCAGAATCTCCGGTACCTGCTCCTTTGGCACGGTGCTGCAAAAGGTGATGTTGCGCACCTCCTCCCGGGACGCCTGCTCCCAAAGCGCGTCCTTGCAGTCGCCGCCGCCCACCGTCACAAATTGTACTCCGTCATTTTCCAGCAGCTTTGCCGCCCGCACAAATGTCTCCAGGGAATATGCCTTGCGCAGTGAACCGCAGTAGAGCACAATCAGCTTGCCCCTGTCCCGGTGCCTTTGCAGGCAGGCCAAGTGGCGGTGGGCCCTTTCCACGGGGGCGGCGGAAACCAGGGGCACGCCAACCGGGATGTGGACAAAGCGCCCCTGGGTGACAAAGCCGCGCTTTTGGATGTAGCGGTCGGTGTTGGGCAGAATCGACACAATTTGAGCGGCCCGCGCCAGGGCGCGCCGCTCGGCGGACTGCATGGCAAGCACGGCGGGGTGCAGGGGGCTGTAGCCGTTGAGGGCCGTGGAGGGCAGCAGCCACAGGGTGTAGAGCTCGTACACCAGCAGCGCGCCGCTCTCCCCGGCTATTTTCTCAGCGGAGGCGAAGTCCAGGGGATGGGTGCTGCCCGCGATGACCACATCGGGCCGGAATTCCCGGGCCAGCTGTCTGGCGGCATGCCGGAGCCTGCGCACAAAGGCGCCGGTGTTCCGCGCCCATCCCGGGCCGCTTCCGCTGTGGGCGGGGGTGCGCAGAAAATAGTACTCCACGCCGTCTGCCTCCGCCTGGTCCACGCCGCTTTCCACCACGGGGTTGCGGGTGCGCAACAGCGAAAAACTGGCGGCCACCACCGCCACCCGATGCCCCCGCTCCTGCCAGCGCAGGGCCATGTAATAGGGCCTGTCCACCCGGCCCATCTCCGCCGACCCGGCAAATTGGCTGATATACAGAATATTCATGATTTCCTCCCTGTCCGGATCCATATCATCATTCTATTTACAGTATGTGGAGTTTTTGGGAGAATATTCTTTTTCAACCATGAAGTAGTATAACAACATTCGCGCCGCCTTTGGCGGCCATATTCCGCCCCAAGGCCCGCTAAAGGGGCTGTTGCCCCTCCACCCGCTTAGGTGTTGGTGCAACAGCCCCTTTGTGAAATAACAATACAATCCCCGCCGCGCCGTATGTCGCCAAGTTAAAACCCGTCCAAGACAGGTGGGTGCCCTCCTGCGGGGTTCACGCTCCCTTCGTCCGGCCCAAGGCCGGGAGGTCTGCAATCATCCCACAGAGTCCGAACTCCCGATAACTCTAAGTGTTGGATTATAAATAGAGCAACATTTACGCGAACACAGCAGGGAAACTGTATTCGAAAAAGGGAGGAATTCACTCCTCAAAATCAAAGATGTCGCTGAGGCGCTCCACAAAAAACTCGCCCATCTTGTCAAATTCATCCTCGTCCTCAATGGCCTCCAGGAATTCCTCGCCGTTGTCTTCCACAACCTTGAGAATTACCAGTTCGCCGCTGTCCTCCAGCAACTCCTCGGGCTTATCGAAAACAGGAACCAGCGCCACGTAGTTATCGCCGTCCAGCTCGGCCTGGTCCACAATCTCAAATTCGTGTTCTTCCCCTTCCTCATCCACCAGCGTAAGGATGTCGGGGCCCATTTCCAATTCTTTGTTTTCGTCCATGTTTTAACCTCTGTTTCCGCCGCTTGTCTTGCGGCTTTAAGAAAAAGAAAGGATTCTTTATTTCTATTTTATATTACTTTACCCAATAAGTCAATGGATACGGGAGTCTTGGTAAGGATTTCATTACTTGTCTATATTTTATACCCCACTCCACAATAATTTTCTTTTTCTATTGACAACTGCTAAATATGTGCTATACTATAATTGTAGAAAGGGATCAAACGTTCCTTTCAAAATCAGTCAAGAGTTTGCGTCGAAGGAAAGGCGGTGTTTCCGATGTACAGTGAAGGTGACAGTGAATGGACATGTGGGGCACTAGCGCCAGCCCCGAAGCCAAAGCGACACGGTGAATGACGATAGTAGTAAGAAATATTTACGACTAGAAATCTTGTAACTAGATATTTGTAAAAGGACTTCTGTATCTTTTTGGCGGTTAGCCAAAGCATGTGTCCTTTGGGAAACTTCAAATGGCGATGCGATAAATTTGGTAACTTGTGATTGCAAAACCCGACAGGAACCGAATTTATACAAAGAGGAAAGAGTGAGTCCCATGAAATAGCTTGGCTGTTTCAAAAAACAAATTTTAAAATAGTATAATGGTAAAAGCGGGCCGCATCCTAATAAGGGTGCGGTCTTTTTTTGCGCCGGGCCGCGGTATCCGGGTTGCAATCACCTTGGGAGTATAGTATAATGAAGCCAATGTCTTTGTTGGGAAATGAAAAGAAGAAAGGACTGTCTGATTCTGTGAAAAATATACTAGCTGTCACATGCGGTATTTGTATAGCCGCCGTTTCCTTTTCCGGCTGTACGGATCGCTCCAATATATTGGATGAAAGCTCCACTGTTCCGGAGTCCTCGGTATCCCAGGTAACCGAGGAGGAGGCCGCTGAAAATAACGCATTGATTGGAGAGACCAACGTGGATTTAGTGCAACTTAAAGCAGGAACCAATCCAAATGCCGAAATCGCCGTGATGAAAACCTCAATGGGGGACGTCACCATTGAACTGTACCGCGACAAGGCGCCCCTGGCGGTGGATAATTTTGTGACCCTGGCCAACAGCGGCTATTACAATGGAATTATATTTCACCGCGTCATCGACAACTTTATGATCCAGGGTGGCGATCCCACCGGCACCGGCCGGGGCGGACAGAGCATTTACGAGGACGAACAGGGAAATCCCGTGCCCTTTAAGGACGAATTCAGTCTGGATTTGTGGAATTTCCGGGGCGCGCTCTCCATGGCCAACAGCGGGGCGAACACCAATGGCAGCCAGTTCTTTATTGTGCAGACCCCCTTTGTCACCGACGATATTGTGGAGGCCATGAAAAAACAGAATTTCCCCGAAACGGTGATTGCGCATTATCAGGAGGTGGGCGGGACGCCCCATCTGGACTGGAAGCACACCGTCTTTGGTCAGGTGATCGACGGTATGGACATCGTGGACGCCATCGCGGGCGTGGATGTGGATAATGCCTCAAAGCCGGTGGAGGACGTGGTGATTCACTCCATCACAGTGACCGGTTCCCCCGAACCCGACTCTTTAGAGGAGCCGGCGGAGTCCGCCGCGGAATAATACAGTAACACAGCATTGGCCTTGGCCTCGACCCCTCCGGGAAAACCGGAGGGGTCTTTTTGTCGGTAAATCAATATAAAATTATTGAAAAACAATAATTTTATATTGATTTACGGAATTGACTGTGTTATACTTCTCTGGGAATATCATTTTAGGGAGGATTAAGGAATGAGAGAACCTCTGGTGAGCAAGGCGCTGAAAATCATATTGTATATTATTTTTGTACTGGGCGTTTTGGGAACGGTGACACTGCCCCTTATGCTGGATACCTACACCGGCGTTCTGTACGACGCCTACTATCTACAGCCCGGGTACCGGGGCTTCATTATCTGCTTCCTTATGGTGGCGGCCGTTTTTGGGCTGTGGGCGGTGTTGGAGATGATTCTGATGCTGCGTTCCATCCCCTGCGACCCCTTTGTGGCAAGGAATGTGCGGGCGCTGCGGCGCCTTGGAATCATACTCCTGATACTGGCTGCGCTGTTTATCGCCAAGTGCCTCTACTATGTCACCTTCCTCACCCTGGTCTGCGGACTGCTGTTTTTTGTGTGCGGGCTGTTTGCCTTTACGCTTGGCAGCCTGTTCCAACAGGCCGTGGCCTACAAGGAAGAAAACGACCTGACAATATGATGATATAGTGAATCAACTTTAAAATCGAAAAAAGAAAGAGGAAAAAGTTGATTCCCATTCGGTAATTCAACTTCAAAATAATAGTATTTTGAAGTTGAATTACTATAGTACAAGAGCGAAAGGAGCAGCCATGATTGTGATCAATCTGGACGTAATGATGGCCAAGCGGAAAATTGGTCTGGCCGAGCTGGCGGCCCGGATCAATCTCACCCAGGCCAATCTGTCAATTTTAAAAAACGGCAAGGGAAAGGCCATTCGCTTTTCCACCCTGGAACGGCTGTGCAAGGAGCTGAATTGCCAGCCCGGCGATATATTGGCATTTGAAGAAAGTGAAGGTAAATGCGATGAATGAATATCCCCCCGCCAATGGGCATAACCAACCGGCTGCACCCTTTTATACAAACCCGCCCCAGCCGGCTCCGTATCCCGCCGCTCCGCCAACCCCGGGAAAGCCCCCCCGGCAATACGCCGCCCCGGAGCGGGCGCTGGTTTTTGTGGCCCTGGCGGTCGCGATTCTGTACGACCGGCTGCTGCTTGCAAATATGGGGAGAGCTTTTCGGCACCTGCCGTTTTTCTCCGCAATCTTTTGGCTTGTATTTTTGGTGGTCCTGTACCTTTTTTACTGGAAGCGCTTGCGGGCAAACAAGATCCTGTGGCTTGTGGGGGGGCTTACAGCGTCCCTTTGCAGTTGGAACCTGTTTTTTGATTATCAAAGCAGCTACGGAAGTCTCACCTGCCTGGTGATCCCCGCCGTGCTCATGGGTCACTGTCAGTTTCTGGCTGGGGGCCACAAGCTGGGGGATGTGGCCGCAATGGCCCTTTCCTGGCTTGCCGGCTGGGTTGTAAAGCCCTTTTCGGCCATTCCCGCACTCTTCGGGGCGTCCCGGTCCATGCTGGCAAAGGGAAAAAACGCCACCGCGAAAAAGGTGTTTATTGGCGTGGGCATTGCGATACCCCTGCTCCTCATCATTCTGCCTCTCCTCAGCAGCGCCGACATGGTGTTCGGCTATTATCTCGACGAGATTTTTTACGGCTTTCAGCTGTCCTCCTTTGTCGGCCATTTGTTGCTGGTGGCCGTGGGCACGCTGCTGTTCTACTCCTTCCTGTGGAACATCGGCTTTGCTGAACCCAGGCAAAAATCCCCCGCCAAGCGGGGGAGGCAAATCGACGGCATTATCTCCGGCATTGTGCTGGGAGCGGTGCTGGCGGTTTATCTGTTCTTCTGCACGGTGCAGTTTACCTATCTTTTTGCCGGGACGGGCCTGCCCGGCGATATGACCTATTCGGAGTACGCCCGGGAGGGCTTCGCACAGATTATCGTTATCTGCGGCCTGAATTTGGTGATTTTTGGTATCTTCCTGCAATATGGAAAAAAACGGCGGGTGCTTGCCGTGTTGCTGGGGGGCCTGCTGGCGCTCACCGCCGTCATGCTGGCCTCGGGCTTTGTGCGCCTGGGACTGTATATCGAAAACTACGGCCTCACATGGCTCCGGCTGCTCTCCTTCTGGTTTATGGTGTATATGGCGGTGGTGCTGATCCTCTGCGCTGTTCGGATGGCGCGGGAGCGCATTGCGCTGATAGCGGTCTGCGCCATTGTGTTGTTGGCATGGTACGCGGCGCTGGGCTATGTAAATCCAGACGCCCTGATACTGCGCTACAACCTCAATAACAGCAAAAATGCCGAGGCGTGGCTGGAGGACAACAACAACTATGTCTCCTACCTGTCCGACGACGCCATGCTGGTTCTCTTGGAGCAGGACTTGAGCCCCCAGGCGATGCAGACAATTATTGACAGCCGGCGGAATGCGGTTCCGGGCTACAGCCTTGCCAGCCACCGGTTGGCAAAGCGGCTGGAAGAATAATGCGAAGCTGCAATCACTCGAAAAACTCCCGGCCTTATTTGAGCCGGGAGTTTTTCCATATGCCACCGAGTCACTTGCTTCCCGTATTGGCAATCACATGTTTGCACGTTGTGGAATAACATAAATTAGGTTAAAATATTCCCGTTCTCAAAGCGTATTACATAGAAGGAGGCCTATGAAGAATATGGATGACAATACTTTGCAGTTTTTTCTGGGTGCAAACACGCCCCAGGGGTTTGTATCGAGATTTGATCAGTTAGCGGACGTGAAGGACGGCTGGCGGGCGATGGTGATTAAAGGGGGGCCCGGCAGCGGCAAATCCACCATGATGAAGAAAATTGCCGCGCATGTCAGCGATTGCAATAGCTATGTGGAGAAAATTCACTGCTCGTCGGATGCGGATTCGCTGGACGGCGTCATTGTGCCGGACTACAAATTCAGCATTGCCGACGGCACGCCGCCCCACGGGAAGTGACTTAATTCAATAAGTTTCAAAATACCCTATAGCACATCGTCCCGCAGCGCCCCGGCCAGATTCGTCCGCCGCTGCTTTCTCCGGGCATACGCCATGGTGGCAAAGGTGAGCGCCAGCACAGCCACCACACTGATCAAAATACTGTCCACCGGCCAGAGAAAAGGAAAATCCATCACCGAGGTCATGGCCTTGTACAGGAGCCCACAGACAGCAAGCCCTAGGGGAATACCCAGCGCCAGGGCCTTGATCCCATACAACAGGCTTTCGTAGTTGAGCATTTTGGCGATGGCCCGCTGGCACATGCCCACGGAGCGCAGCATGGCCAGCTCCCGGCCCCGCAGGGCGATACCGGTGGAGATAGTGGTGATGACGCTGGTGACGCCGATGAGGGACAGCATGGCGATAAAGCCATAGACAAAGGTCATCACCAGTACGCCGAAGTTCCGGTTGTTGCCTGCCATTTCCTCGTAATTCAAAACGCTGTAGGTGTCGTAGGGGAGATTTTGGGAGAGGAATTCCTCCGCCTCCCGCGAAAAAACCTCCGCGTCCTCCGCCATGACGGCGGCCCACAGGCTGTCGGCGTCCGCTTCCCCCCGCAACGAGAGCAGCACCTCGTCGGTCACCACCAAATTCAGCGCGCCCGCGTAAAACCGGGCGTAAACGCCGATGGGGATCTCGTCGGTTTCCCCCTGGATTTCCACGGGTGCGCTTTGCGCGCTGGCCGTGACGAAAACCCATGTGCCGGGGGGGATGCGGTAGGGTGTAAAGCTCATGCGCCTGCCCTGCTTAATGTAGGTTCCGGTGGTGTTGAGGAGCAGAGCTTTGGGCCGGGCGGGGTCCCGGTACTCCGCCGGGTCCACGCGGAGCTGCCTGCACAGCCGCGCAAACTCCTCGTCCCCCATGCTGTACAGGCGCACCGGCCGTTCCCCCTGGGCGAAGGTCTCGCGAAAGGTTTGGGTCATGTAGTCCCCGGGCAATTGGGTTGTGGCGCGCAGCTCCCGGGACGGGTATACCCGTGCGCCGCCCCACCCGGTGATTTCCTCCAACAGCGCGTCGTGGCGGCTGGCGGTATCCCCCATCATGGTGAGCAGCACATTGCTGCCCATGTCCTCGTACACCATGCCGGTGGCCTGGAGAAGGATTTGGCCAAAGCTGGATACGCCGATAAAAAGCACGATGCTCACCACCAGGGCCAGCATGGTGGTGCGGTACTTGCCCCGGTTGCGCTTCATGGTTTTTGCGGCCAACAGGCCCTCAAAGCCAAACAGTCTGGCGGTGAGGGGGGAGACGCGCACCCGGCGGGGGGACAGCTTGACGCTTTTGGTCTGGCGGATGGCTTCCACCGCGCTGACCCTTGCGGCCCGCACAGCGGGCCCCCACGCGGCAAAAAAGATGGTGATCAGCGCGGCCGGCACCGTGACCCCCAGTGCCGCCGGGGAGACCACCACGCGGAAGGACGCCACAAAGTTGATGGCGGCGGTTTGCGCGAAGATGGAGTTGGCCACGCTCAGCGCCACCCATTCCGCGAAGAAGCCCGTCAATATGCCCAGGGGAATGGCCAGTGCCGCCAGCGCCGCGCCCTCAAAGAGCACCATGCCCTGGATTTGGCTTCGGGTGGCCCCCGCGCTTTTCAGCAGCCCGAACTGCAGGCTGCGCTGATCCGAGGAGATGGCAAAGGCGTTGGAGATGACCAGCACCGAGCCCAATGCCACCAGCACCAGCAAAATCCCCGCGAAGCCGTACAAGGCGTTGTAGTAGGGGCCGGGCAGGATGCCCTTGGCAATGAGCAGATTGTTGTGGTAGGACACGTCCTCCGCCGCCACCCCGTAGCGCAGGCACACCGCCTCCGATTCGTCAAAAACGCCCCGGTGCAGACGGGCGAATTGCAGGGAGAGGACGGCGCCTTCCTCGGTTTCCACCCACTCCCACTCCGAGAAAACCGGCTCCTGCACCAGTTGTCCGGCGGCCACCGGGTCCACGTTTTTGTAGCGCACATGCCAGAGACCCTCCTTGAGCACGCTGTCCTGGTAGAGCATGTCCTGGAAGCTGGCCACCATACCGGACACGGCGGTGACCATGGCCACCGACAGCACAATGCCGACGACGGTGATGACGGTGCGGCTGCGGTTGCGCTTTAGATGGCGTATTGTGAGCTTTTGCAATATGTTCACAGCCGAATCACCTCGTCCCTGGCGACGCGCCCGTCCTCGATGGCAATAATGCGGTTGGCCCGGAGCGCAATGCTTTCATCGTGGGTGATGAGCAGCAGGGTTTGGTTGTATTTTTTGTTGGAGAGCAACAGCAGATCCAATATCTCCCCGCTGTTCCGGCTGTCCAGATTGCCGGTGGGCTCGTCCGCCAGAATCATTGCGGGGCGGTTGATGAGGGCACGGCCGATGGATACCCGCTGCTGCTGGCCGCCGGACAGCTGGTTGGGCAGGTGACCCAGCCGATCCCCCAGCCCCAGAGTGGCGATGATCTCCCCCAGATGGTCCCGGTCGGCCTTGCGGCCGTCCAGCAGCTGGGGCAGGGTGATGTTCTCCTCCACATCCAGCACCGGGATCAGGTTGTAAAACTGGTAAATAAGCCCGATATGCCGCCGCCGGAAGATGGCCAGGCTGTTTTCGTCCAGGGCGTAGATGTCGTTGCCCTCAACGGATACCTTGCCGGAGGTGGGCCGGTCCACGCCGCCCAGCATGTGCAGCAGGGTGGATTTCCCCGAGCCGGAGGGGCCGATAATGGCGACAAACTGGCCCGCCTCCACCGAAAAGCTCACGTTGTCCAGGGCGTGCACAGCCGTTTCGCCCTTGCCATATACCTTGGACAGATTGGTTACCTCTAAAATTGCCATAGTGTTTCATACCTCCCATGCCCATGAGTATAGCGGACGCAGGTGACTGCGCGGTGACTGTGTGTGTGACAGTTTTGTCACACAACGGCGCCGCCGTACAGCTTGAGGGCAAAAAGGGCGCCCCCGCCCGGACGGTTTTGGGCGGTGATGACGCCGCCCTGGCTTTGAATGATGGTTTTTGCCAGGGCGAGGCCGATGCCGACGCCGTCGGCGGCCGCGTTTCTTCCCCGGTAAAACCGCTCAAAGAGGTGGGGCAGGTCGTCTTTGTCGAAACCGGGGCCGTCGTCCGACACCGCAATGCTTGTGTACAGGGCGTTTTGAGCACAGGACACAAGGATATGCCCGCCCGCCGGGGTGTGCTCCACGCAGTTTTTCAGCAGGTTTCCCACCGCCTCCGCCAGCCAGTGTTTGTCGCAGGGGAGAACAATCCCCTCGGCTCCCTCCAAACGCAAGTTCTGCCCCTTTACCTCCAGGGGGATGCGCAGGGGGGAGGCCGCCTGTTCCAGTAGCGCCGCCAGCGCAACCGGCCGGATGTTGAAGGCCACGGCGCCCGCGTCCAGACGGGACAGCTTGAGCAGCGAGGCGATGAGCCACTGGATACGGTCCGCCCCCTGGCGGATACCGGCGAGGAATTCCGCCCGCTTTTGGCCGGTGAGATGGGGGTCGGACAGCAGCTCGCACATCATGGCGACGGAGGTCAGCGGCGTTTTCAGCTGATGGGAGATATCCGCCAGGGAATCCGCCAAAAATGCTTTGTCCCGCCGAAGGCTCTGCGCCTGGTGGGACAGGGCTCCGGTGATTTTGAGGATCTCGCTGGACAGAATGCTCAGCTCCCCCTCGGCGTATTGCCCGATGTCCATGACGTACTCCCCGGCGCAAATTTTGGCCAGCTGCCCCGAGAGCTGCTCCAGCCTGCGGTACCGGTAGCGGGTGAACAGCAGGGATACAAGGAGCGCGTTCAGAAACAGGGCGGATGCCAGGAAGCCCGCCGCCTTATTGAGCCAAAAGCAGAGGGGAAGGCATAAAAGTGCCGGTGTACACAGCGCCAGGAGGTACCGCCGGACTTCCCGGTTGTACAGTAATTTACCCATTGAGCTTGTACCCCATTCCCCGGACAGTTTGGATAAGGCACGGGCTTTGGCTGTCGTCCCCCAGCTTTTCCCGCAGGCGCTTGATGTACACGGTGAGGGTGTTGTCCCCCACAAAGCTGCCCGACACATCCCAGATGCCCTCCAGCAGTTGGTCGCGGGTGAGCACCCGGCCCCTGTTGGCCGCAAACACCAGCAGCAGCCGGTATTCCAAGGCCGTGAGCGCAAGCTCCTTGCCGCCGCGCAGCACCCGGGCCTGTAGTGTGTGGATGTGAATGTCCGGCCCCAGGGTGAGGACGGCGTTGGGGTCCTCCGGGCCGCCGTTCCGCCGCAGCACCCCCTTGATGCGGGTCAAAAGCTCCCGCAGCCGGAAGGGCTTGGTGATGTAGTCGTCCGCCCCCATCTCCAGCCCTTGTACCACATTGCCCTCGTCGTCCACCGCCGTCAGAAATATGACGGGGACGCCCTGTTCCTTCAGCGCCTTGCAGATGCCGTACCCGCTGCCGTCGGGCAGGGATATATCCAAAAGGCCAAGGGAAAAGACCTCCGCTTGAAGCAGCTCCATGGCGCCGTGCACATTCCCGCAATGGTTGACCGCGTACCCCTCCTGGGACAGCGCGTAGTTCAGTCCCGAGGCGATGAGCTCATCGTCCTCCACAAACAGTATCCTCACCATTTTGCCGCTCCTTCCGCTTGTCCGTTGTTTCTTAATGATACCACACCACCCAGGACGTGAGCAAGATAGAAGCCATAGGCAACTACCAATAAAACTCACGTTAGAATACGGCGGATTGTCCTCTTCATAGAATGGAACAGGGAAGACGAAGATGGACAAAACCCGGCTTGTGGTCACGGAATGCTTTTGCTCCGCATCGGAGGGGGAGCGCAAGGAAAGCTTTCAACGGATCCTGGATCGATATATTCTTCTGCAGATAAAAAACGGGAACCTGCCCACGGACGATACGCCGCCCGGTGAGCACGCCCACAGGAGGTGAAGCGGGGACGATGATGTGCGCGATTTATTGCCGTTTGAGCAAGGAGGACGGGGAAAAGGCGGAGGAGAGCGAGAGCATCCAAAATCAAAAGTCGCTGTTGATCCGGTATGCGGAGGACCGGCGGTGGGATATTTACGCCATCTATAGCGATGAGGATTATTCCGGCGCGGATCAGGAGCGCCCCGGCTTTGGCGCCATGCTGAAGGCGGCCCGGGCGAGGGCGTTCCAGATTGTGCTCTGCAAAACCCAATCCCGCTTTACCCGGGAGCTGGAGATGGTGGAGAAGTACATCCACGGCCTGTTTCCGCTGTGGGGCATCCGTTTTGTGGCGGTGCTGGACAATGTGGATACCGACGTCAAGGGAAACAAAAAGGCCCGCCAAATCAACGGACTCATCAACGAGTGGTATTTGGAGGACCTCAGCGAGAATATCCGCGCGGTACTGGATCAAAAGCGCCGCCAGGGAAAATACATCGGCAGCTTTCCGGCATACGGGTACCAAAAGGATCCCGGTGACCACAACCATCTGCTTGTGGACCAGGAGGCGGCGGAGGTTGTCCGCCAGATATTCCGCCTGTATCTCAGCGGCCTGGGAACACACGCCATCGCCGGCCGCCTGAGCGGGCAAGGCGTGCTCAGCCCCGCCGAATACAAGCAAGCCCAGGGACTCCATTATGTCAACGGCAACGCTGCCGGGCGCGGCGCGCGCTGGAACCACACCAGCGTGGCGCGGATTCTGAAAAACGAGGTGTATTTGGGGAATCTGGTGCAGGGAAGAAAAAGGAAGGTCAGCTACAAGTCCAAAAAGCTCTGCGATGTGCCGTCGGATCAATGGATACGTGTGGAGGGCACCCATACCGCCATCATTGACAGGGCGAGCTTTGACGCCGTGCAGCGCAGGCTGGGCGGGCGCGTCCGCGCCGACGGCAGCGGGAAACCCCATCTATTGGCGGGCAAGGTGCGGTGTATGGACTGCGGCAGTGTGATGCAGCGCCTGACCCACACCTACAAGGGTGTCCCCAAATCCTATTTGCAATGCAAGCGGTACGCCGCCACCCGCAAGCAGCCGGAGTGCTCCGGGCACACGGTGCGCTTGGATTTGCTCACCGACGCGGTTCGGGAGCGCATCTGCGGGTATGCGGCGGCCTGCTATGAGCTGTCCGGCGTGCAGCGCTTTCGGGTGGAATTCGGCGGCGGGCAAAGGGGGGCGCGGGTCAAAAAGGAAATTGCGTCCCTGCAGCGGCAGGAGGCCCGGCTCCGTCAGGCGGTGACATCCCTGTATCTGGATAAGGTGGACGGTCTTTTGACCGGGGAGCAGTTTGTGGAGATGAACGCGGCTCTGCAGCAGGACAGACAGACGGCCGTCCGCCGCAGGACCGCGTTGGAAGTGCGGCTTTTGGAGTCAGACCGCGAAGAAATTGATGAAGATTCGCTTTGCAGAGGGATCGGCGAGCTGTTGCGGTTCCGTACCCTGGACCGGGAACTGGTGGATATGCTCATCGACACCATTGAGGTGGGCGAAAAGGATCGGGAGACCGGTGAGCAGCGCGTCAATATAAATTGGAACATATAATACTACTTGGCGGCGGGAAACGCGGATGATACCTTTCGCCGACATATGCGGTCAATTGATGACGGTTCCGCCGTTCACGTGGAACACCTGGCCGGTGATGTTGGAGGAATCCCCACAGCTTAGAAACACATAGATGGGTGCCAGCTCATAGGGCTGGGCCGCCCGTTCCATGGGCGCTGTGGAGCCAAAGGTCTCCACCATTTGAGGAGAAAAGCTGGAGACAATGAGCGGGGTCCACACCGGCCCGGGGGCTACGGCGTTGACGCGTATCCCCAGACCCACCAGCGACAGCGACATGGAGCGCGTAAAGGCCACAATGGCGCCCTTGGTGGAGGAATAATCGATGAGCGTGGGCTTGCCCTCAAAGGCGGTGACCGACGTTGTGTTGACGATTGCGCCGCCGGATTTCAGGTGGGGCAGTGCCGCCTTGGTCATATAGAAGCAGGAGAAGAAATTGCTCTCGAATGTGTTTACCAGTTGCTCCGCCGTGATGTCCCCGATGCTGTTTTGGGGGAATTGCACCCCGGCGTTGTTGATGAGGACATCCACGCCGCCCATGTCCTTTACCGCCCGGGCCACGGCGTTTGCGGCGTTTTGCTCCTGTCGCAGGTCGGCGGCGATTTTGACACAGCTGCGCCCCAGCCCGGAAACCGCCTGGGCGGTCTGCTGCGCGTCGCCCTCTTCCCGCAGGTACACAATGGCCACGTCGGCGCCCTCCTTGGCGCAGGCCACGGCCACGGCGCGCCCGATGCCGCTGTCGCCGCCGGTTATCAGCACCTTTTTCCCCTCCAGCTTGCCGGAGGGCCGGTAGTTGGGATCATCGTACTGGGGAAGGGGAACCATCTCCGCCTCGCGGCCCGGCTGGCGGTTCTGGGGCTGCGGTGGAAAGGTGCTTTTGGGTTTCGGCTGCATAATACCACTCCTTGTCAAACATTTATACTGAACACTGATTAAAAAGTGATAATAAATTGCGAGGATATTTTTCGACCAGCTAGGAAGACGACGCAGGCGGGCTGACGCCCGGCAAGGAGGATGACAACGCTGGGCGGAAAATA
>Ga0153946_1000516_pt1 | contig 16929 bp, 26 predicted proteins | sample TSNJ030MetaG_FD_104751 | JGI IMG/M metagenome (GOLD analysis project Ga0153946, IMG submission 104751) | Attine ant fungus gardens microbial communities from New Jersey, USA - TSNJ030 MetaG | ecosystem: Host-associated > Fungi > Mycelium > Unclassified | place: USA: New Jersey, Wharton State... | reverse complement strand
CTCCGCCTTTCTCCAAATCAATGCTGTAAGAATAGAAACATCCCTCAGATGAGATAACCATAACTTGGGGCATCGTCCTGTATTTGAGCTGCGTGAATAGGAGTCTAGTGTCAGACAAGGCAAATACAAACCCAGAAAGCGCAACAACTGTTCGAGCACCGGAGGTTGGGAGCTTCAAGGATGCAAACCCCCGGGTTGGTTCCCACATTTCCGCCAGTGTATTTGGAAGATATCCTCCCACAGAATGCGACAGGCTCTTAGTCATTTGGAGGGATTTCCGCCGCAGACTCGACCTGAAATCATTAAATTATCAAAATCACAATTCAAGAGCATTCTAATCACGTACGAAACACTATTGGATTTCATTTTTTCCACGAATGCGTCATACCCTCCATCAAGACCTTGGACGCTTTGTTGAGTGTCCACAGATTCAGGCGAGCTAGTACCATAACTTGATGGCGACCAAGTGCCATCCTTTTCCCTCACCCCATTACCTCGATTACCCAACTTAAATATATGGACTGTATCGTGAGCCGAGCTGACAGCCAGAAGGGTACCAACGAGGTTGAAGTTCATGGAGTATATTTTCGCTTCTCTTGTTCCTCGTCTGAACTGATAGAGCTTCTCTGCATCTGGTATACTCCATACGCGAATCACAGTTCCTTTTTCAGAAGATGTAGCAAGGATCGTGCCAGTGGAATCTATTGCAAGGAACGAGATGGGTGCTTTGTGTGCTTGAATGACGTTTGCGACTGTTAAGGAACGGGTAGAGAAGAGAAGAACGTCTCCGGACTGATAAGGTGAACCATTCGAGGAAGCATATGTTGTGTGTGATACATTCTCGGCTGAGGAACTACTTCCAGCGGATGATCCACCGTGGGTGGTAGATGATGATGCAAGAGGTGAGCTTGGGGAAGGAACGAGGGAAGGATAGGCGAGATACGAATTGTAAGGAGATGGAGACAGGGCACATATTGCTTCAAGAACTTAAATGGGCATGAGCACAAAAATGACTGACTCACCCTCGGGGTTTGGCGGCGTCTCAATAACGTGTAGTAATCTCATGTTTGATATGTCATAGATATAAATTTCCTTCTCTAACACGATAATCAATGTCTTGCGGTTCAGCTTGACAGCAAGTATTGATGATGGAAATAGGAGTTCGCAAATTATAGACTGACGCTTCAGTAGCGGGATAAAGTCAGCGTCATGACTAATTCAAGTGCAAGAAATAATCTCCATGCCTTTGTGTTAACGATCTGAAGCTTGCGAGGACTGGACTGTGGTTGGTCGGCGGCACCGACAAGGGCAATGAGTGATGTACAAAACAGCATCTCAACTATCCCTCGGGCACCATCATCTGTATCACATATTTAGGACGGATATACGAGAGATTTTTGAAACTACACGTACTCATCGTGTAGACTCGACCAAACGGGTCACAGTTAGTAATGCTGTAGCCTTTCCTCGTCCCGACTGAGATACATCTATCATACAAAATAAGGATATATTTCAAATAATTGGGGGAGAATGCAAGTACGAAAAATCCTGATTGAAATTTGCGAAAAGCATGTTGGAGTGTGTGCGTTCAACCATCGCGGTCCAGGCAGAACATCAGAGGCTTAGTAATCAAGTGATCAATGAGCGTAATCATCCTCACTAATGATGGCATCTTTGGCTGAACAGGTGACAGCGGAGAAAAATATGGTGCTGCGACCAAAAAAATAGCTCAGACATCAAGATGGAGGGACTCCGAGTCAAGAAGCTGTTTCTGAACTGAGGAGTACTGGATCTCGAGAGTAGAAATGGGGTCCAGCTTATATCCGAAATCAACCATGGCTTATGTGTGGGAAAAAATCGCTGGTTAGCATTCTGCGATGGGGAGGATCTTTTTGGATACCCTGAAATACCGATAAGACATCTGCTGGTACCAATTGGATCCAAGTCTGGACATCAACAGAAAATGTTGATCTTATATGTGTATACCGATCCTGCGACTGTCTCCTTCGACCCTGGCACTCGTTCGTTGTCATGGCTTCCACGAGCTAATATTCAGAAACCACCCACACATATGCTGCATTACTTCCAGCATGTCATACATGGATTCTTCAATTGTTCGTTTACCATGGCCCACCTGTTATTCCGGCAGGCCGAATTGCCCGATGTCACTAGCTGCAGTCTATCAATATGGAAGATTATCAAATTGACTAGAAGTATGAATGTTTCTACCCTCCGTCATCAATGGCATAGACTCTCCTAGGATAAAGCTCAAAGGGATAAGGGATTCGGTATTTCACGAATAGCGATATCATATAATCGTATTCCTGATGTCATCTTCAAGTCATTTGATCTGATTTATCTGCCGACCTCGCGGCCGCTGCGTGAGAAGTCCAAGGTACATCTGACTTCAATACAAAGACTAAATCTAAATCCAGAGTTGATTGCCTAGCCAGAGATGAAACACTGCATTAAAAATTATATGGCCATATCAACCGGACATATGCGCCGAAATTGGGGGTGCCGTTATGCGTCTCTTCCCTGGGATTGTTGTGTTTGACCTTAGAATGACAAGCGCTACTGACCCCATTTCTGCCACATGCACCGACAGTTTCGTTCCCTGGATGTCAAGTGAATAATATGGTCTGTCGCACAGCACAATAAAATCACAACTTCAGTGTAATATGACAGATTAACTCGAGATACACCGTAGTCGGTTGATGAGGGTTGCCCTTTTCGACTAGTATTGGACACGCGATAAATTGTTTCGTAAGTCCAGTGAAACGCTTGTTGTACACAAGACACATCTATTTCGGTATAATAGCCCGCTTTGATCTATTTCAAGGCTAATTTGTTGCAAGGCCACGTACAAAAATTTTTTTCAGTCCCAGAAGAAATGCCGGTAGCGCGCAAGATCCGTAGTTCTGTTCTTCAATAATTCTCCTTGTGAGATTTGATGGAAGCATGTGTCAAGTACATGTATTCTGCTATCGAGTCACATAACTGGAAGCACCCAGCATAGCAATACTGAGGATTCACACCATCTGCTGCGTTTATAAGAGCTGAAAGTTGGACAACAATCCTTCCCAACTCACCCAGGGACATGAGCTTCTACCAGCTATTGCAAGCTATCTCTATTCTTATTGTCATTCAAGTAATACGCAAAGCCCTCCCCCACAACTTGATTTCTCCGCTGCTCAGGATACCGAAGGTCATATCCCAAAAGCTTGCTCCATTGCAGGGACCTGCTGGCCTTCCAATAATCGGTACGCCTGGCCTATCAAACGCTCAAGAGGATTTATTAACCTTTGTCTGCTGGTTAGGCTGCCTGGCACAATTTCTCGTAACGAGGAGACCCGAACTTATTCTCGACAGATGGGCAGAGAAGTATGGTCCAATATATTCGTTCTGGCTCGGAAATCAACGATTCGTCATCCTCTCCGATCCCAACGTCGTGAAGGATTTGCTTGTCTCTCAGAGCGCAATATTTTCCTCCCGGAAAGACTTCCATATTAAATCTCATACTATTCTAGCCGGACGTGGGATCACGGCTACACCGTACGATGCAAAATGGCAAGTGTTGTTTTTTCTTATTTCCCTGCCAGCTGACAGCCAAGATACCCAGGAGAGCACATCGGGCTGTTGCAAAGAAGTGGCTTGACAAGAGTCCTGTAAAACATAGGACAGACGAGCAAGTTCTTGAATGCAACAAGCTGCTTCAACAACTTTGTGTCGCCACTGAGCCCATCCGTGTCATAGATCGCTACGTTGCGAACAATATTCTGCGAGTGGCCTTCGGTACAGATGAGGAAGGCCTCGGTATAGCCAAATATAATGAAATGCTTGAGATGATTTGGGATTTTGTGTAAGTCCAACTGTGATTCACCACATCCGAAAAAGTCAGGTGTTGACTGAAATACAGAGACAGCACGGGTCCTATGTCGAATGCAGTCGACTTTGTCCCATTTCTTCGATATCTACCGAGTACAAGTACCACAAGAGCCCAGCACCTCCACAAGAGGGTTGTTGGAATTATAGGTGGGATTCTGAGTGATATGGATGAGCAGCTTCAAGCCGGAGAATTGTTGTCAGACTGCTTGGCAAAGTCGTTGCTGGAGAACAGAGACAAAGAGAACCATGATTGGCTAGACATCATTATGCTCTGTGCTGCCTTCATAGTGCCTGGATTTGCTTCGGTAGGTGCCGAAACTTGGAGGTGGCATGCAAATACTTAAGTTTCAATGATAGGTTACATCAGTTGTGAGAGCGTTTGCCATGACAATTTCATGTCATCCAGAGGCGCAACAACAGGCACATGAAGAGCTTGATAGGATTGTGGGTAGGGACCGGCTACCGACAGTGGTGGATGAAGAAGAATTACCCTTCATCCGCGCAATCATCAAGGTAGGCAGTGATGAGCATTGGGAATATGTTCCACACTCACCACGGATTCCAGGAGGTGGAGAGGCTGCACAACCCGCTTTGGCTGGGGACACCACATTTGAGTACACAAGACTTTGAATATCGGGGTTATTTAATTCCCAAGGACTCTGTGGTTGTTATGAATACGGTATGGAATACCACATTGTTGAACGGATTGAAATTGATCTCCTGGCATTTAGTATACCATGCACCATGATGCTCAGAAGTATCCAGATCCATATTCATTCCGGGTAAGTTGTTGGTTGGGAATACGAGAAATAGCCCTTACATGGTATTTTAGCCCGAGCGATATCGTGAGGACAATGTTCCTTCTTCGGAATCTGTGAACGCGCAAGATCCAAGGAAACGTGATCATTGTACATTCGGCGCTGGGTAAGTGAATGTTTATTGCGTTGAGATTCTGATTGCACAAATTACATAGAAGGCGTATCTGTCCTGGGATACATTTAGCAGAAAAAGAGATATTTTTAGCCGTTGTCCAAATTCTCTGGGCGTTCCATGTTGAAGCTTTGTCTGGCGAACAAAATGTTCAAGAAACACGGGAGAGTGATTATTCGATACTGAGACGTGAGATAAGGATAAGGATAGTGCCCCGCATTGAGAATCTGGGTGATGTACTTGATATTGATACGTGATTAATTAATATTATCCCCACGTTTTGGGGGGCTCGTCAGGAAATCTAGACGATCAAACCGCACACACCTTCACTAAGTGTCAAGTAGAGGAAAATTACGTGAACGATATATATAGTATATATCCTGCATTCGCAACAGGCAAACTGTTGCTAAAATGGGAAGGGCCTTGTCTGTAAGGCACAGCATAAGGAAGGTATCATATAAAGGTAAAGAGAGAAGTTTCCAAGTATACGGGTGGAGTGGGATGTGTGTGAGAAAGAATGTGAAGAGTAGATAAAAAAAGGCGTATATAAATATCCTCATGGATGACGTATGTAACAGTGACCATTTTTCAAGGACTCTTTCTGGGTATGTGTCATAGGTAGTTAGTATGCGTCGGGGCCCGTCCCCGATTAAGGGGAGGCGGCCGGGCTGCGAGTATTCTTCCAGGCTGCGATCTAGGCCTCTGTGACGTGTTCTCAGAACCGAAATTGCATGTGTGGGTCAGATATTCTTGACAGGGATGTTTATATTTTCGTCAGCTCTGTCATTACTATAAATATTCGAGTGACCCGGACACGGGGTGATTGTGAAACAGAGGGAATCGATCTTGTATCCGGGATATCAAATACCGGTTTTGATAGTTGGCACGAATGCATTACGACAAGTCAAAAAACAGCTGTAATTGTCGTGTTGGTTATCGTTTGACTGATCGGTTTACCTAGGATAATGTTCCGACAGTAGCAGAGTTTGAAACCAAAGAAGTAGGCAGGACAGATCAGTATGTGTTCTCCTGTCTTCGCAATTCCTATCATGGCCACTCGGGCCGCAACGCACTTGGTTCGTTCCTCTACAAAATACCCACCGGGTATTCAAGACAAACAAGATGGATATGACTGATCAATTGTATTTGACAGCTCATATTCCGAAGCATCATCTAGATCTCTTCAAAATTAAAATCCGTAAGGAGTATTCCTTCCTGCGTGGCCATTTATTGTATCGTTCCCACAGGATGTAGCAATGATAAATTACACCATCATTTGCAAAAAGGGGACTCATACTTTGATTGACACAGATACGGGGATAATCCTGAAAGATTGGCCTGGTGCCTGGATCGTGGCAGTAGTCAACTTTCTGCTGTTGATATTGATTATGTTTTATGTTTTGAAAAAATCAGAACCGTAGTCAAGTAAGAGTTCTGTTCCCGGTTTGATGTCTTTACATGCGAAAATGCCAATACGATGTTCGCTGTTAACGAGGCGGACTGTCAGGAACAGACAGATTCAGATCAGTTTTTTCTTTGTGAATACCCAATGGGTGAAATGGGAGTTTATACCATAGGCACGGACGTTGGCATTGTCTCCGGAAGCGTGGTTGATGTATTTTGATTCGTTGCCTGTTGTAGTTCCGTCGATGGTGAACAGGGAGTTGAGTTTGAACATGTATTGTCGGTTTGTATGTGCTGCAACAGCACTGTGGATATAAGGGATGAGAATAGATGAAAATGCGGGGAAAGCTGGAGAGTGGATAGACGTACTCGCGGGAGCGGACAGTCGGATCATAGATTATATCACCGACGTATTCTAGTGGACATTGAACCTACGTCAGCGGAGAGATTGATGGGACATGTTGTACCTATGATAAAATCTCCTTTACGAGCGCATTCGACGAGATAGTAGCCCAAACCCCATTTGCTTCTGTGTACAAAACCTTGCTGTCCGGGCTATGAGCATGGGTGCCTGTGGAATTGTTCGAATCAAAAGCGTACCTTATGTTGCATATGCTGGATCGATGAATTCCTGCATGCCTCTGCCAATGGATCTTGAAAAGAACTGCATTTAACTCAAATTGCGGGTTGCGGGAATGGGATGACATGAACTTGCCTTTACTCTCGCATTTAACACACAATACTGGGTCGCATTCTCTCCTCGCTCTGAGACACGGACATCGGTCGGTTCCACAGGGTTTGTTCACTGTTGTATTCCCACCGTCATCTTGAGTACTGGCAGATATGCTAGATTTATCTGCGTTTCTGGACTTGGTACACTGACATCCGCGCCATTTGCGTATACAAGGCGACAAAGAATCGGTGGCGGTGTTAGGACATGAGCAAAAACCGGTACAATGAGCGTTATTAAGAGCGCAAGGACATCGATTGGCTAGTGTACAAGGACCGGAGTGTGTACATGGATAATTTGGTATGAATGTCTCTGAACCCAAATCTAAGGGGGAAAAGTATAGTCAACGTATGAATTGAGGAAGGGGTGGAGAGAAGATACCAGCAAATTCTATCTTGATGCATTTTCGCGGATGGCTTTGTTGGCTTTGTTTCAACGTAGCAAGAGGGGGTTGTGTTGCGAGCCATTGTTGTCGTCTAGATGCTATCTTGGACAGGAGTTAAGATTCAAAGTCAAATTAGAGGTGAATGAAATGTACTTCGTTACAAGGTTTTTGAATAATGATAGACAAATCACAGGGAGATGTATCAGGGCCGTATCGCAGAGTCGTGTAGAGGATGTTGAGGTCGTCTTGAGACCAATAGGATAACTGTCATGATTGAAATTTTAGAAGGAAAAAGAGAGAAGGACAAGCGTACTGTTTGCGTACGCCGCCGTGCAAGGATGAAACAGTGTTGACTGCATGCGTTTGCGATTGAATTACATATATCCAGATTTGAGAGTGTTGGTGGGATAGATGGAGGAAGTGATCTTGGTTCGTCTGTAACCAAGCTTGAGAACGGCTTTGAGAGATTATTGAAGGCGTACAGTTATGAGTATTACAATACCCATAAAAACAGTCCGATACACAAAAGTGCTGCAACATGTCAGTCAGAGTCTGAAAAGGAGAGAGGTGGGAGGAGTGGTGCGGTGAATAGGGCACCGATGTTGGGAGGAGTGGATTGGAAGCCGGCCAGTTGGGGTAGTCACTGGGTCGTTTGGATCGGTAAGTTAGACGAAAGATGGGATGGAGAGAGAGGGTACCGTCGGCGAGCGCCAGTGTAGAGATGAATGTTTTCTACGAGCTGGGGAGGCATGACTCGCGTAGCCAGGATGTTTTCCAAGGTCATGCTGAATTTTTCGCCCATTAAATCCTTAACAGTTTGCACGCAGATGACCTCTACTGGTTCAATGAGGATTAAAATAAACGACTTGAATAGTTACTCACAATCTGGATCAAAGAAATTGACCTCGTGCCAAGCAAATGATTCGTAGTGTTCGTCCATATGAGACTCGTGAGGGAATGAGGGATCATCTGAAAAGGGGATGAATGGCATTGGATTCAAGTCATCGCCGACGAGAATGCTTCGTCTGAGAGGTGTAGAAGAAGTGTAGTTTGGGTAGGGTTCAAGAATGAATTGGATGCTATTTTCAATAGCAGGGAGGATAGTGACAATTTTCGACGAAGAGGAATATTCAGATACAGTTATGTGATCAGCCTCAGAGATTAAAAGAGTATCCTCCTCCTCGTCTGAGGAAATATCCGACCAATCCGCGTCTTCCTCCTGTTCTGGAACCAGCAACGAAGCCAAGGATTCTCTTGCATCGTGCTCTTTCCATTCATAGAAGCTGAGCCAATTTGAGCGAAATACATGGGCAACAAGACTTGCAGATGACATGGTAGAGACGATATTACATAATACTGCGAGTTTTCACAGAAACAGTCATGGCCGGACGACCTCCTGGAAAGCCTGATCTATCTGGTTACAACTATGGCGCTATATCGTCTCTTGTTCTCACTGCAGACCGTTCAGTTCTTCCACGCCGCGACAAGGAACCAGATGGCGCCCCAACTTCCCTTGTCGGTCGTATAAACCCAAATGAAATGGGCTCACGCGTCCTCCGTGCACAGCCCAAGGACATGGACAAGAAGAAGAAGAAAGCTCTTGCAGCTGCAGCAGCAGAAGGCCACGATGAGCAGAGAAGGGAGAGGAAAAGGGCTATGGAGAGCGGTGGATTCGGGTATACCGATATCATCGAGGCCACCCAGGGCGTAGAGGGTTTGACTTACAGACCACGGACCGCGGAGACAAAGGAGGTCTATGAACTCATGCTGTCTATTGTCCATATGGCCCTCGGCGATCAGGCCCAGGACATTGTACGGTCTGCAGCTGATGCAGTCCTCGAGTCCTTGAAGCAGGAGAACGTAAAGGATTTTGACAAGAAGCGAGAGGTCGAGGGGGTGCTTGGCCCAATTACAGGAGAGCAGTTCTCTCAGTTGCTCACTCTGTCAAAGAAGATCACGGATTGGGCGGGCGATGGCGACGAGGATGCAGGCGTCGATCCAGACATGGAGAGGAAGGACGCGCAAATTGACGATGAGGTTGGGGTTGCCGTTGTTTTCGACGAAGAAGAGCAGGAAGAGGAGGAGGATGCAGAGGGCTATGAAGTTCGTGAAGAGTCCTCTGGCGACGAAGATGATGGCGACAACGACGACGGACACGAAACGGACGCCGACGCTCCCGTAGATGACTCTCTCCTCATTGGCGGAGAGACCCGTGACAAGGCCCAGAATTCCCAAAAAGACATTATTTCTCCCCATTCCATTGATGGTTTCTGGGTCCAGCGGCAGATTTCAGAAGTATATCCAGATCCTGTCACCGCCGCAGATAAGGCTGCCTCTGTCCTCTCTATCCTTGGCTCAGAGTCTAGTCTCCGTGACTGCGAAAACCAGCTTATGGAGCTCTTCGACTATCAGAGTCATCACATCATCCAGGTTTTCATCAAAAATCGTGACGCTATCGTATGGTGCACAAAGCTCATGCGCAGTGATGCCGACGAACGGGTTAACGTTGAGGTCGCTATGCGCGAAAAAGGAGTTGGATGGATTTTGCGCGAGCTCGCTGGCGGTCAAGAGACCAAGAGAGAGTCAGACGCGATGGACATCGACAATACGGCTAAAATAGAGGTACCTAAGACCGCAACACTAGCTCCTGGCTCGACTGTCCAACCCAAGCGTATCTTGGATCTAGAGAGTATGGCGTTCAGCCAAGGAGGGCATCTCATGTCGAACAAAAAGTGCAAACTTCCCGAAGGCTCCTTGAAACGTTCCAAGAAGGGCTATGAGGAAATTCATGTTCCTGCCCCCAAGTCTAAGCCTGCCACTGACAGTGAGCTTGTGCCCATCACCACCCTCCCTGCTTGGGCTCGTGCGGCATTCACAGTCCCTCGTCTAAATCGTGTCCAAAGCAAACTCTATCCAGTCGCTTTCGGAAGTGAAGAACCGATTCTTCTCTGCGCCCCTACGGGCGCCGGAAAGGTGTGTTTCTAAATGTATTTCTCTTTGTTCGTGTCACTCATATCAATTGCAGACTAACGTTGCCATGCTCACTGTTCTCAACGAGCTCGCCAAGTGGCGGAACGAGGATTCAGGCGAGTTTGATCTCGATGGCTTCAAGATCGTCTACATTGCTCCAATGAAGGCCCTTGTACAGGAAATGGTCGGCAATTTTCAAACTCGTCTCAAGCCGTTTGGTATCAAAGTCGGCGAGCTCACCGGTGATTCTCAAATGACTAAGCAACAAATCGCCGAGACGCAGATTATTGTCACCACACCAGAAAAATGGGACGTTATCACTCGCAAGAGTACTGATACCAGCTATACTAACCTTGTTCGCCTTGTCATCATTGACGAAATCCACTTGCTCCATGATGATCGTGGACCTGTTCTCGAGGCCATTATTGCCCGCACCGTTCGTCGTATGGAGCAGACCAATGAATATGTCCGTCTCGTCGGTCTCTCTGCTACTCTTCCCAATTACCAAGACGTTGCCACTTTCCTCCGCGTGGATGAAAAGAAAGGCTTATTCTATTTCGACGCAACTTACCGGCCTTGTGGTCTCCAACAGCAGTTCATTGGTATCACGGAGAAGAAGGCTATCAAACGTTACCAAGTCATGAACGAAGTCTGCTATGAAAAGGTTCTCGATCAGGCTGGCAAGAATCAGACCCTTGTCTTTGTTCACTCTCGCAAGGAAACTGCGAAAACTGCTAAATTCCTCAGAGATATGGCCGTCGACAAAGAAACCATCACCCAATTTGTTAAACCCGAAGGTGCAACGCGAGAAATCCTTACGGAGGAGAGTGGAAATTGTAAGGATTCAAACCTCCGTGATCTGTTGCCCTTTGGCTTTGCCATCCACCACGCTGGTATGTCACGCGAAGATCGTACGCTTGTTGAAGATCTCTTCGCGGAAGGCCATGTTCAAGTCCTCGTTTGTACTGCTACGCTTGCTTGGGGCGTCAATCTTCCTGCACATACAGTCATCATCAAGGGCACACAAATATACAACCCAGAAAAGGGTCGATGGGTGGAGCTCTCGTCGCAGGATGTATTACAAATGCTTGGCAGGGCTGGGAGGCCACAGTACGATACATTTGGTGAGGGTGTGATCATCACGAACCATGGCGAGCTGCAGTATTATTTGAGTCTGTTGAACCAACAACTGCCCATTGAAAGTCAGTTTGTGAGTAAGATGGTGGACAATCTGAACGCTGAGATCGTATTGGGCACGGTGAGGAATAGGGACGAGGCAGTACAGTGGTTGGGCTACACATATTTGTGAGCTTTTTCTTTGGCTCTCTGAGCAGATTCTGATGCAATGGCAGGTATGTGAGGATGCTGAAGGATCCGGGATTGTATGGTGTCGGTGTCGATTATCGAGAAGAGCCTGGACTTGTACAAAAACGCGCCGATATTGTTCACTCCGCTGCGGTGCTACTCGAAAAATGCCAGCTTATCAAATACGAACGTGCATCTGGGCGGTTCCAGAGCACCGAACTTGGGAAGATCGCATCGCATTATTATGTGACCTATAATTCGATGATGGTATATACGAAGCATTTGAAGCCGACCATGTCAACGTTGGAATTGTTCAAAGTTTTTGCCTTGAGTAATGAGTTCAAATTGATACCTGTTCGTCAGGAGGTAAGTTTGATGTGTTTTCTTGGATGGATAGCATGTAATTAACTGGGTTCTAGGAGAAAATGGAGCTTTCAAAGTTGTTGGAGAGGGTTCCAATTCCGGTCAAGGAGGGTGTTGAAGAGCCAGCAGCAAAGATAAATGTGCTATTACAGGCGTATATTTCGCAATTAAAGCTTGATGGGTTCGTACTCGTGGCAGATATGGTGTTCGTCCAACAATCAGCTGGACGGTAAGTCTTTGTGGTCCGTTTCCCTCATTTATCTGCAGTCTAATGGTGGCGCTGGCAGGATCCTGAGAGCAATTTTCGAGATTTGTTTGAAGCGTGGATGGGCGGTACCTGCAAAAGCCGCTTTAGATTTGTGTAAGATGGTTGAGAAGAGGATGTGGGGAAGCATGACACCATTGAGACAGTTCAAGGGCGTGCCAAACGAAGTTGTGAGGAAAGCGGAAGGAAAACAATTCGTAAGTTGTTTCTGTTGTACTGTTATTCGTTTGTGCTGATGTTTTTGATTTCATAGCCTTGGTATAGATACTTCGACCTCTCGCCACCCGAGATTGGAGAATTGATTGGGATTCAGAATGCAGGCAAGCTCGTGCATCGGTTGGTGCATAACTTCCCCAAGCTTCAGTGAGTTGTAACTTGACTTCGGTTGCATGTTGTATCTGATATTTGTGCCTTAGGCTTCAGGCACAGGTTCAACCTATCACGCGGTCACTCCTCCGCGTTGATCTTTCCATTGTGCCCGATTTCCGCTGGGATGAAAAGGTTCATGGATCTGCGGAAACCTTTATTATTCTCGTCGAGGACGTCGACGGAGAGATCATCCTTTTCCATGACAGCTTTGTTTTGCGACAACGTTATGCCGAAGATGAGCATAACGTCACTCTTACCGTACCGATTTTTGAGCCTGTCCCCCCAAACTATTATATATCTATCATTTCGGACAGGTGGCTACATTCCGAAACAAGGTTGCCAATTTCATTCAAGCACTTGATTCTCCCTGCCAAGTTCCCTCAGCCCACGTCACTCCTCGACCTTCAATCATTACCCATATCCGCATTGCACAATCAAGAGTTTGAAAATATTTATACGTCGACCATTCCATCTGTAGGCTTCAACAAGATCCAGACGCAAGTGTTCCAAGCACTGTACATGTCTGATGAAAATGTGTTCATTGGGGCGCCGACAGGTAGTGGTAAAACTGTATGCGCGGAATTTGCACTGTTAAGGTTATGGAGCAAGAGAGAGCAACCGAGGGCGGTTTGCATACTGCCATTCCAGGAGATGGTAGATATGAGAGTGGAAGAGTGGAAGAGGAAGTTTGGAAATGTGCAAGGAGGAAAAGAGGTTCTTGCGCTTACTGGGGAGACGAGTGCGGACTTGAGGTTGTTGGAGAAGGCAGATGTGGTAATTTGTACGCCAAATCAGGTGGGTGGGTTTGTCGTCTTCAGAAATATCGTTTTTCGATTGATTTCTTTTTGTAGTGGGATGTGTTATCAAGACGGTGGAGGCAGAGGAAGAACGTGCAGAATATCGGGCTATTGATCGCTGATGAGATTCAGCAGGTTGGAGGAGAAGTTGGACCAACGTATGAAGTGGTCATCTCGAGGACGAGATATGTGTCGTTCCAGACAAAAATTCCGACGCGTATTGTTGCATGTGGTGTGTCGCTCGCCAATGCGGAGGATTTGGGAGAATGGATTGGTGCCAAGTCACATACTGTCTTCAATTTTTCTCCGAAGTGAGTTTATCTCTTTTCATGATCCCGACTTTGTTTAAGATGCTGTGTTATAGTGCTCGGCCATTAAATATGGAAATACATATCCAATCATTCACAATCCCCCATTTCCCGTCTCTTATGATTGCCATGTCAAAGCCTGCCTATCTCGCTATACTCGAGTACTCGCCCACAAAACCAGTACTGGTTTTTGTGCCATCACGAAGGCAGTGCCGTCTCACAGTCGATGATCTCTTCACTCACTGTGCCGCTGATGATGAGCCTGATCGATTTTTGAACATTGAGCTCGAAGAGCTTGAGAAACATCTTGCTCATGTGAAGGATAAGGAACTTGCAGAGACGTTGAAACATGGTATCGGTTTCTTCCACGAGGCACTCGATAGACAGGACAAGAAAATTGTACAGCGTTTGTTTGAGAGCGGTGCTATCCAGGTTTTAATCGCGTCAAAGGTAAGTGATTACCAGTTGAAGTATCAAAATTATTATTCACGTTGTCCAGGATACTGCGTGGAGTCTTCCTGTTGTGAGCCACATGGTCATCATCATGGGTGTTCAGTCATATGAAGGCAAAGAACATCGATACGTTGATTATCCAGTTATGGACGTTCTCCAGATGATGGGACGTGCGTGTCGGCCGAGCGAGGATGATAATAGCAGATGTGTCCTTATGTGTCAACAAGCGAGGAAGGACTTTTACAAAAAGTTTTTGGCGGAGGGATTACCGATCGAGAGTCATTTACCCACACACTTGTTGCATGATTATTTCTTGGCGGAGATTGCGGTGAAGACGATTGAGAACAAACAGGATGCAATGGTCAGTTGAAGAAGTACTACAACGGAGTCGATACTGATGAACTTGATAGGATATTCTAACGTGGACATACTTTTACCGTCGAATGACACAGAACCCAAATTACTACAATCTGCACAATGTCAGTCATCAACATCTGTCGGATCATCTTTCGGAGTTGGTCGAAACTACTTTGAATGATCTCGTCAACTCGAAATGTATCGCGATAGGTAAGTTAATTAATTGCTTTTTGTTTTGTTATGCATTGAAAATGATTTAGAGGATGAGATGGACGTTTCTGCACTGAACTTGGGCATGATCGCAGCATACTACAATATTTCTTGTAAGTGATTTACGAAGGGCGGAGCTGTGTTTTTTATATTTGTTGTAGATGTCACTGTTGAGGTGTATACTCTCTCCCTGAAAGAACGGACTAAACTCAAGGGTCTCCTGGAAGTCGTCTCTTCCTCTGCGGAGTTTGAAACGATCCCCATCCGTCGTCATGAGGATGTCTTACTGCGTCGCATATACGACCGTGTACCCGTAAAACTCGACCGTGCTGATTTTGAGGCTCCACATTTCAAGACGTTCCTCCTACTTCAAGCTCACTTTTCTCGCCTACAACTTCCTCCTGATCTTGCTGCTGACCAGGTGCTCGTATTAGAGAGAATTCTGAATTTGTTGTCGGCTTGTGTTGATGTTATGTCGTCGAATGCATGGCTGAATGCACTTGGTGCGATGGATCTGTCACAGATGTGTGTGCAGGCAGTGTGGGAGAAGGACTCGCCATTGAAACAGATCCCGCATTTCGAGTCTCAGGTGAATTTTCTGCTTGGTTCAATATGAGGATCAATGCTAACTGATATATTACAGGTCATTAACAGGTGTAATGAGGCTGGAATTGAGACTGTATACGATGTAATGGAGATGGAAGATGACGATCGTACCAAATTACTACAGATGACGTCGTCTCAGATGTACGTTGACAGTATCACTAATTTTTGGAGATTCAGCTTACCATTGACTTAGGCGTGACGTCGCGATGTTCGTAAACTCGTACCCGACCTTGGAAGTTTCCTTCGAGCTTGCGAAATACGACTACACAGCTGGGTCCCCAATCCTGCTCAAAGTTACGCTCTCACGAGACATCGACGAAGACGAAGACACAGAGCAATCGGTTATTGCCCCATTCTATCCTTCGAAAAAACTTGCCAACTGGTGGATCGTACTTGGAGATCGGGATAGTCGACAGCTTTATGTCATTAAGAAAGTTACCGTCACAAAAAGTCTCACAGTCAAGCTTGAATTCACGTTGCCGAAGGGTACTCATAAACCACGACTTTATGTTGTCTGCGATTCATATATTGGAGCTGATCATGACATCGAGTTGGAGCCGATTGAGGTTGCTGAGGGCGAGGAAAGTGATAGTGACGAGGATATGGATAGTGATGATTCTGATGATTAGTATGGTTACTTTTAGTTTTGCATTCACTCAGTTATTTGTACTTTGCCTTTTTTTTCGCGCGTAGTGCTACTTTTTACATTTGTTTTACCATCAGAGAGCGGATCTTTAGAAGTAGCTAGGAAAAATGATATGCTCTTAAAAAAACATGGAGGATCTTTCCAATGCAATCCCTCTCCATCTGGCAAAAATATGTTTTTGAAAAAAAAACAGTCAAGGATCTACTTCGTGATCACAACTTCATGATCATCTGCTTAATGGCTGGCATCCAGGTGGTGATATTATCTGTTGATGTTCCGCGCGTGAGAAGGTCAACATGAATGGCCAGCGCAGCGGGTCGGTCACGAGCAGCCATCGCTAGTCAAAAAAACATTACATCCGAAATTACATGACCAAAAACTACAAATAGTCTTACCTTGAGTCAGGGGGATCAGCTGCTCTAGTACCGGCTTCGATAGTGTCTCGCAATTGAGAGCGTCAAATAATGCATTGAGACGGCGGTCGAGGTCTTCAGCTAATCTTCGTTGTTGAGGCTAGGGTAAGTGCAAGGTCATCGTCAGGTAGCTTTCCTTGAAAGAAGGCGTGGATAACATACGGGCATCATCTGTTTCAATCTCTCCAAATGCTCACTTAAGACTTGGTATACGGGTTTTACATCATCTGGGATATGACTCCGATCTCCAGGTGCTAGGAGCCATTAACAACGATAATATCATGAAGTGGAGAATACATACGATATTTTGGTGGAGGCGGTTGGGCTCTAGTCGGTGCAGCAGAAGCAGCAGGAGGTCCTGAAGCTCTCGGGGGACCACTCATACCAACAGGAGCAGGTGACTGAGAATGAGTACTAGGAGGAAGCGCATAAGATCCAGAATGAGACGGAGCCATCGATACTCTTGCAGGTGGCGCATACGGTCCAGAATTCACTTGGGAGGTAGGTGGAGGGGCATAGGGGCCTGGATT
>Ga0153946_1000511_pt1 | contig 17038 bp, 20 predicted proteins | sample TSNJ030MetaG_FD_104751 | JGI IMG/M metagenome (GOLD analysis project Ga0153946, IMG submission 104751) | Attine ant fungus gardens microbial communities from New Jersey, USA - TSNJ030 MetaG | ecosystem: Host-associated > Fungi > Mycelium > Unclassified | place: USA: New Jersey, Wharton State... | reverse complement strand
TTTACGATTTAAATAACCTGTATCTGTAATTGAAACAATTGATAATCCTTGATATTCGATTAAAAAATTTCTAGAATCACTAACATCATGACTTGTTCTGATTGTCGTTATTTTTAGACCATTGAAAATAATTCCATCTTCATAGATAATAACTCGTTCATAACTTTCTAAGTCTTTTAAATCATAAAACATTTGTGGGGTAAGATAAACGATTGGCTTATATTTTCTGGAGAAGACATCTAATCCCGCCACGTGATCTTTATGCGTATGGCTAATTAGAATGGCATCAATATTTTCAGCACTTTCACCAATGCTCTCTAATTTTGTTTTAATATATTTGGCATTTTTTCCAATATCAATTAAGATGCGATGCTGATCTGTTTGAATAAATGTAGCGTTTCCTTCTGAACCGCTTGCTAAGACTGTTACTTTCATCATCTGTACAAACTCCACGGATTAAACCAAGTATTATTTCCAGCTATCGGATGTCCTATTGAAGTACTAAAATGGAGATGAGGTCCACTAGAAGAACCACTACTACCCATTTTCCCTATTTGTTCTCCTGCATTAACATATTTTCCAATTGTGACTATCGCTTCTTTTGTAAGATGGGCATAAAGGGTATAATAATTGTTTTCATGTTTAATAACTACATAATTTCCATAACTTCCCCCACAAGTATTTCCAATATAACCATAATTCCCACATGTATAACTTGTTTCAACAATTTCTCCTTCTCTGGCTGCATAAATTGGAGAATTAAATCCTGTTCCAGAAATATCAAGGGCGTAGTGCATTGTTCCCCAACGGTATTCATACCCTGTAGTAATAATGTAGCCTGAATTAGTTGGCCATTTCCAGTCAAGACCAGTATCCACATAGGATCCTGAAATTATTCCACTGCTAGACTTCTTTTGACCAACTGTAGTAATTTCTTCTACTGCATCTCTAATTATAATTTTATTTATAATAATAGCATTTTGATTTCTTACTCCATTAATAATTTTAATTGCTTGTGTAACCCGATTCATTCCTGTTACACCAGTTTGTGTTACTTCGCTATAATTAGCTCCTTTTGTTGAATCAACAATAGTTGTTTTTTCTAAAACTTCTTCAATATCTGAAGTATTGGTTAATTCTTGAACTAGTGTTAAAACAGGATTAATCAAGGAAATAGCGACTTTTTCATCGATTGCTAATAAATTATCTTTTGATTTGAATTTGGGATTCGCTATTAGAAATTCATTTACATTTAGTTTATTTGTCTCGGAGATGCTTTCAATGGTATCTCCTCTTTGCACTGTATAAGTTAAAGTTTCTTGATTTGTTCCAAATAATAAATATTGACTTAATTCGCTTGAATTTAAATATATTTTTTCGTTAATGCTAATATTTGTTTCTTTGATTGTAGTATCTTCTTCAAAATACATATGATCAATATAACTGCCAACATCTTCAATTTCTGACTGTGTATTATTTATATAATTATTATAATCAGTTTCATTAATAAAGGCCTTTACTACTTTTTCTAAAGCTTCTTTGAATACATTATCATCAAGTACATAAATATAACTTTTTTCAATTTTATCTTCTTGACCTTCTTCTAATGCTTCAATCGGTTTATTTATTGTAATAGTATAGCCTTTGACTGTAAAATCGCCTTTTTCTTTTATTTGACTATAAATTGAATTAGCCGAACTTATTTTATCATCATAGGTTATATATTCTTGTATCTCAAAGCCATTAGGCGGGTATACTGTTTCAACGCTATATTTTTCTTTAATATCATTTTGTTCTTCATTAATTAATTGATATAATTCTTCTTGATTATTTACAAGTCCTACTTTTGCTCCATCTAAATAAACTTGATACACTGTTTTTGGTATCTTTTCTTCTTTTGTTTTTAGGCATACAAAAATAAGGAAAATACATGTAATTATTCCGAATGAGTAACTAATTGCTTTTGCTTTTGAATTCATGTACTTCCCTCCGTTTTTAATAAAGTATTAGTGGATTTTTATATGTTCCTTGATCAGGATAGCCAATAGATAATGAAAAGTGCAAGTGAGTTCCGGTTGATACTCCAGTTGATCCCATCTTACCAATAATATCGCCTTTATTTACTTGTTGTCCACTACTAGCATTTAAACTATTCATATGAGCATATAAAGTGTATATATTATCGCCATGATCAATAACAATATAATTACCGTATGACCAGTGACGCCCTGCCGTAACAATAGTTCCAGCTTTTGCAGCATAAATTGGTGAATTCAATCCATTTTGGACAATGATGTCAATGGCATTGTGGTGTTCCCCACCTCGCCAGCCAAAAGGTGAAAATATTTTATATGGTTGAACGGTTGGCCAGCCCCAGTCACCACCCATATCAATATAAACGCCGCCACCTGTGTAACTTTGACCCACTGTAGTAATTTCTTCTACTTTTTCACGAAGAGTAATACTGTTAATAACGATAGTACCAGTTTCTTCCCCATTAATGATTTTCATTTCTTGAGTCCAACGTTCGATTCCATTAACGCCTATTTGTGTTACTTGCTTGTAACTTGAAGATTTTGTAGTGTCAATCACTGTTTTTTTTGTATATGCTTGTTCTACATCTTCAACAACATGCATCTCTTGAATAAGAGTTAAAACCGGATTGATTAATCCTATTGAAACTTCTTCTCCAATTGCCAGAATATTATTTTTTGATTTAAATTTTGGATTGGCAATTAAGAATTCGTTTACGTTCAATTTATTAGATTCTGAAATACTTTCAATCGTATCTCCTTTTTTAACGATATGAGTTGAGGTTTTTTGCTCTGTTCCAAATAGTAAGTATTGACTTAATGCACTTGCATCTAAAAATATTTTTTCTTTAACACTAATATTAGCTACTTTGATTGTTATGTCTTCTTCAAAATACATATGATTAATATAACTGCCAACATCTGCGATTTCTGATTGTGTATTGTTAATGTAGTTTTTATAATCAGTTTCATTAATAAAGGCTGTTACCACTTTTTCTAAAGCTTCTTTAAATATATTTTCATCAAGTACATAGATATAACTTTTTTCAACTATATCTTCTTCGCCTTCTTCTTTAGCTTCTATCGGTTTATTAATTGTAATAATATAACCTTTGATTGTAAAATCTCCTTTTTCCTTTATTTGATTATAAATCACTTCAGCAGAACTTATTTTTTCATCATAAGTTATAAATTCTTTTATCTCAAAGCCATTAGGAGGATATACTGAATCAACATTATATTTTTCTTTGATATCATTTTGTTCTTCATTAATTAATTGAAATAATTCTTCTTGGTTATTTACAAGACCTACTTTTTCTCCATCTAAATACACTTGATAGACATTCAAGGGTATTTCTTCTTTTTTAGTTTGTAGGCAAACTAAAATCAAAAAGACACAAGTTATAATTCCTAGAGTACTACTAATAATTTTTTGATTTCTATTCATATTAACTCCCTAATTCTCTTCTGTTTTTAAAAAGTTTTTAAAGCTACCTTTATCCATTTCAAATAGTAAATCTGATACTCCAGTACTACCTTGACGATGTTTAGCAATAATTATTTCTGCAGGCACTACGCTTGTCTGATTCTCGCTGGTTTTTGCCTCATAATAATCAGGACGATTTATGAAAATTACTAAATCGGCATCTTGTTCAATTGATCCTGATTCACGCAAGTCAGCAAGTTTTGGTTGATTTGATTCACGACGTTCAGCATTACGAGATAATTGTGATAAGGCAATAACGGGAACTTTTAATTCTAATGCCATTGTTTTAAATGCACGGGAAATTTCTGATACTTCCACTTGTCTAGATTCATTTCTTCCACCGGTTGTTACAAGTTGTAAGTAGTCGATTACAACTAATCCTAACCCTTGTTCACTTCCAGCAAGTCGACGACACTTCGCTTTAATTTCTGAAGAAGTAATTCCTGCATTATCTTCAATATAAATATTAGTTTCTGATAACTGACTCATCGCTTCATTGAAACGCTTCCAATCATTATGATTTAGTTTTCCAGTTTTTAATTTATCACCTTCAATTTGCCCAACAGAACCAAGCATACGATTTGCTAGTTGTTCTGCACTCATTTCTAAGTTAAAGAGGGCTATTGCTTTATCAGTTGTAAAAGCAGCATTACAAGCAAGGTTTAAGGCGAAAGCAGTTTTTCCCATTCCTGGTCGAGCAGCGATGATGATTAATTCTCCTTCATGTAGTCCAGTTGTTGTTTTATCTAATTCAAAAAATCCTGTTGATAATCCAGTAATTGAAGTCTTATTCTTCGCTTTTTCTTCAATTAAAATTTGAGCTCTCTTTAAAACTTCTCGAATCGGCAAAAATTCACTTGTTTGTCTATTTCTAATAATATTCAAAATGTTTTTTTCGACATTATCTACTAAAGATGTTAAATTTTCATCTTCTTCATATGCTTCGGTAATAATATCGGTTGCTGTATCAATGACTCTTCTTCTTACTGCTTTATCTTTTATAATTTTAATATAATGCTCTAAGTTTGCTGAAGTTGCCACGGAATCAATAACTTCACTTAAATATTCAATTCCACCAATTGCACTTAGGTTTTTTTGTTTGTCTAATTCGTTTTTTATGGTAGTAATATCAATAGGTGTTTTTGCTTTATACATTTCTTGCATTGCTTGATAAATTTTTCGATTAGCATCACTATAAAACCAGTCAAGTTCAACATCTTCCATAATTTTATATAATGATCTCTCATTTAAGAATGCAACACCTAATACACTCATTTCTGCTTCTAAATTCTGAGGCATTTTTCTTACTGCCATAAAATCACCTTATTTCTTTAATACTATTTTTAATTCTGCGATTACTGTTTTATGTAATTCGATTTTAACATTATGCGTGCCTAAACTGTCCAATGTATGATCTATTATAATTAATTTTTTATTTACTTCAAAACCTTTTTCCTTTAATTTTTCGGCAATTTGTTTTGAAGATATACTTCCAAATACTTTATCTGAAGCTCCAGTCTTCACTTGAAACTCTAACGTTGTTTTTTCTAGTTTATTTTTAATTTGTTTTGCTTCTTTGATTAATGATTCTTCTAATTGGCGACGACGTTCTAAATCAGTTTCTAATACTTCTTTACTTCTTTTTGTTTCTAGTACTGCTAATCCATTCTTAATTAAGAAATTATTCGCATATCCATCTGATACATTAATGATTTGGTCTTTCTTTCCTTTTCCTTTAACATCTTGAGTCAAAATTACTTTCATTTTTATACCTCCTCTTAACGGTGTTTCTATTATAACAAAAAAACATAAAAAAAAGAATAGCTAACCAGAAATTGGTAGACTATTCAGTTTAAGTCTTCGCTTGTAAATGTATGAGGACATAATTCTTTTAATTCAAAGATTTTTTCTTCCCCAGATTTAGACATACAAATTACTTTTGCATCTAATTCCATAAACTCTAAAAGCACTTGTCGACATGCAAAACAAGGAGTTATAATTTTATCAATACTATTCGATAAAATATGAATTTCTTTAAAATCACCTTTTTTATAACCTTGAGTTACGGCATTTCCTATCGCGGTTCTTTCAGCACAAATACTAGTTCCGTTAGCATTCTCTACATTGACTCCATTTATTTCTTTGCCATCTTTCATAGTGATTATTGCAGCCACATTAAAATTAAAATATGGACTATAACAATTGTTGCAAAGTTCGATTAATTTATTTTTCATATCTTTCACCTATTAACAGTATAACAGATTTTTTATGAACAAAAAAAGAATACTTTAAATTGTACTCTTATTTTACGAATGGAATTAATGCCATAAATCTTGAATGTTTAATTTGTTGTGCTATGTGTCTTTGATGTAGTGAACATGCTCCAGTCATACGTCTAGGCATAATTTTACCTTTATCATTAATATATTTGTTAATAATCATTACATCTTTATAATCAACGCTTTTGCCAGCACACATTTGGCATATTTTTTTCTTTTTACGTCTAAATTCAGCCATTTTTTAAGTTCTCCTTTCTCCTAGAATGGTAAGTCATCATCGCTTAATGCGATTTCATCTCCAAAATCCTTAAATGGATCTTCAGTTATATCTGCACCTTGGTTTTGAGAAGTATTATCAAATGGATTATAATCATTAAATTGATAATTGTCTTGATTGTTAAATGATGACCCTTCACTAGTCCCTTTTGGGCTTAAGAAAGTTACGTTATCAGCAATAATATCTGTTGTATAACGTTTTGTTCCATCTTGAGCATCGTAACTTCCAGTTTGAATTCTTCCTTCTAAAGCAACTTGAGTTCCTTTTGTACAATACTTAGCAATATTTTCAGCTTGACGACGCCAAGCAATACAGTTAATAAAATCTGCACCACGTTCTCCGTTTTGTCCTGTAAATGGACGGTTAACAGCTAACGAAAAGCGTGTTTGAGAAATTCCGCTTCCGGTTGTACGTAATTCAGGATCTCTTGTTAATCTTCCTATTAATATAACTTTATTCATTTTTTATTCCTCATCTTTTCTAATGATTAAATGTCTAATAACGTTTTCATCTAATTTGATTTTACGATCAAATTCGTTAATTGCATTATTGTCAGCTTCCACAATCATTAAATAGTAACTACCTGTAGTTTCCTTTTTGATTGGGTAAGCTAATTTCTTATCACCTAATTCTTTGAATTCAATAACTTTCGCTCCATTGTCAGTTAAAACTAATTTTTGAGTTTCAGCTACTACTTTAGATTCAACATCAGCAGTATTCTTAGTGATAAACATAATTTCGTATTTTCTCATACCTTACACCTCCTTATGGTCTAAATGGCTTCAATTCATTTTGATTGAAGCAAGGAGTAAATTTCTTACTCGTTCCTTATTATAGCAGATATATTTTTTTATGTAAACTCTTTGTTGTCGTTTAAATTATATGCTTTACTATGTTATAATACCTTTGAAAGTTGGTTTGCTATGGTAATATTAGACGGAAAAAAGATTAGTAATGATATAAAAGAGGAAATTAAGCTGATTGTTGATAAGATGAATAAAAAACCAAAACTAGTTGTTATTCAGATTGGTGATGATTTTGCTAGTAATAGTTATATAAAAGCGAAACAAAAATTTGCTTTAGAAACCGGTATTATATTTGAACATAAAAAATTAGATAGTGATTTAAGTGAAGAGGATATTATCAATATAATTACAGAATTAAATGTTAATAAATCAGTAGCCGGTATTATGGTTCAACTTCCACTTCCAAACAATTTAAATACTCATAAAATTATAAATTCAATAAATCCAATTAAAGATATAGATGGATTAACCAATGAAAATTTAGGAAAACTATTTAATTATTTAGATGGTTATTATCCTTGTACTCCACTTGGAATTATGGAATTACTGAAACGATACAATATTGAGTTAAAAGGAAAACATGCTGTTATTCTTGGAAGAAGTTCGTTAGTTAGTAAACCATTATCTCAGATGCTTTTAAAAGAAGATGTTACTGTTACGATTGTTCATTCACAAACAAAAAACTTAAGCGATGTTATAAAACTTGGAGATATTATAATTTCAGCGATCGGCAAACCTAAATTTATTACTAGAGAAATGATTAAGAATGATGCTATTATTATTGATGTTGGTATTAATTATTTTGAAGATAAATTATGTGGAGACGTAGATTTTGATAATGTAAAAGAAATTGCTTCTTATATTACACCTGTTCCTGGAGGTGTTGGACCTATGACTGTAGCAATGTTATTTCAAAATATAATAAAAAGTTATTCAATAAAAGAATAACTTTCCTAAATTGTAATCTCAACCTTGGTATTGTAGTTGAGATTACAATTAAAAATCATTTGGATTACAAATGATTTCTTATTTGTTTTGGCACTAATTTTAATTGTTGCACAACCTCTGAATTTGATTTTGCTTGTTCAAAGTTACTATTTATTTCTTCAAGTGCTTCTCTGCGTTCTTCTGGGTCTGAAAAAGAACTATTAACTATATTATGATGTTCTTCAATTGTACTTGGATATAATACACAATTATAATATTTTTCCTCACTTAATATTGCCATTGAAAATGCTTCTCTAAATGCTGCCATATCTGGATAATATGTTTTTATGAATATGTCTAACATATATGGTTTTTCTGATAAATATAAACATAAATTTGCAAATGCTTGTTTATCTTCAACACAACTATAAAGTGATGCCAAACTTTCAGTATAAATACTATTTGTTTTATATGCTAAATATTGTTCTTGTAATTCATCAAGATGCGGTTGTCCCCAATTATGTGCTGATTTTTTATTTAAAAATGCCAAAGTAAACGGAGTTAAAAACGAAATTTCTTCTCTACTTATTTTTTGAGCTATAAGACCATCTTCCCTAAGCTCTTTACTGCTTTCTATTCTTCTTCTGATAATTGGAGAATAGATATCATTTGGAGTTGAATAGCTATAAGAAAATTCTATTTCCTCATCAAAACAAGGAAATTCACTTTTTTTCAATATAATTGGATTTTTCATAAGTTCTTTAATTTTATTAAAAATCACAATCTTATCTTTTGTTAAAAAACTAACATTATATTGTCTAATAATATTAGGATTTTTTTCATCTAACAAAAACATTAATTTTCCCCCTTTACGAATATTTAGTATGTTACACCATTTCCATGTAAATTGCAACAATTTTGCCTAAATTTCTATATCAAAATCATCAAGTAAATTCCAAATTAAGAAAAATTAATGGAATTAAGTCATACACCATTCTAATTTATTTCTTTGTCAACAATCTGAAAGTTATTCAATGAAGGGATAACTTTTTTTCTTTAATAATTAAAATATTTTATTATATTTCATATGGGAAGTAATTCCACCGTCAATTAGAATATCTGTTCCATTAATAAATGATGCTTCTTCAGTACATAAATATTGCAATAGTTTTGTAATTTCAATTGGTTTAGCCATACGTGGAATTGGTGTATTTTTGACAAAAGTTTCAATCACACTAGTATCACTAGCATCTGTAGAAGACATTGGAGTTTCAACTGCTCCTGGTGATATCGTAATGATTCTAGTATTTTTTTTAGCGAATTTTCCTACTTCTTTTTCTACTAACATAATCATTCCCTTTTTGGCAAAGGCATAAGCATTCGTTCCTTTTCCTTGTGTAAAAAATTTCATCTTTTTTAAGAATTTTTCATTTAATGGATCAAGTAATGTTTTATTATATAACTTACTGTCTGGAACTAAATGTCCCGTCATTGAAGCAATTAATAATAAAATACTATTGTCACAGATTTCATAAAAAGAATCCATTAAATATTTTGTTCCAATTAAATTCACTTGATAAATTAAATCTGTATTTGGATTGGATTCTGGTAATCCAGCCATGTGGATAAGGGTTTTAAATTTCCCTAATGATTTTGTGAATTCAACTAAGTTGTTAACACTATTTTTATCAGAAACATCACATACACAAATTTCACTATTAATATCTTTCTTATCTAATTCCTTTTTTAATGTTTCTAATTTTTCTTGATTTAAATCTGAAATAATTAAAATTCCATCATGTTTGAAATTATGAGCATAATCAGAACCCATACCGCCTGTTGCTCCTGTTAATACATATATATCTTTCATTTTATAATTCTCCTATCATTTTCATTTTAGGTTTTTATTTGTTTTTTGGCAATAAAAAACAAGAAATAATGAATTTCTTGTCAGACAATTTGACAAAAAAATAGATTTCTTGTCATTTTTACTTTAATCTCTGTTTCTAGCTATTAGTTTTAATAAATTTAGGAATAGATTAATGAAATCTAAATATAATTCTAGAGCGCCATAAATTGCAAGATTTTCTTCAGGAAATCCTTGTTCTTCCAATGCAATAATTTTTTTAATATCGTATGCAGTAAATCCAATAAAAATAATAAGTGATATAATTGTAATAATCAAATCAAATGATGAATTTTGCATAAAAATATTTAAAAATAAGCATAGAATAACTGCCAGTAGTCCCATTCCAAGATATGATCCCATTTTTGATAGATTCATTTTGGTGAAATATCCAAATAAAGCAAATATTCCAAAAACCGCGGCGGCAATCAAGAATACAAACATAATTGTTCCTAGATTAAATGCTGCAAATATAAAACCAAAAGTTATACCCGTTACAAATGAGTATATTAAGAACCATGTTTGTGCTGATGTAGCACTCATTTTTGTAATTCTAGATGCTAGATAAAAAACGATTCCTATTTGCAGTAAAGCAAATATAATATAGAAGTCATTTGCAATTGATAACATATTAGAATTTGTTGAAATAAAATACCCAGTTCCAAATGTTATAAGTAATCCTATAAACATCCACATGAACACTTTTGGTAACACTTTACTTTTTTCCATATTATCCCTCCTTATAATTAATATTATAACACAAATGAAAAAATACTTTAATTATAATTTATCTATGATAAAATGATAATAGCAATTAGAATTCTATAAAATAAAAAAAGATGAATACACACGCTAATGTTAGTCATCTCATTACCAAAACTTAATCTTGTTCGGTAACTACATTTTAACAATCATAACCAATTATAGCAACTAAAAGAAATTATTTATAATTAAATCGGTTTAAACAAAGGGTTTGTGTAGTTATTAGTATAGATTAATACTTAGCAGTAGTGAGTTTTAATAAAAATTTTATAGAGAGGTGTGAAGTAGAGATGAAAAAATGTAGACATTGTAAGGAAGACATAAATAAAAAAGCTAAAAGATGTCCAAATTGTGGAGGTAAACAAGGATTACCATTTTTAAAACCAATAATAATTATAGTTGTTATTATTGGGATAATCATTTTATTGATACAAAGCTGTGCTAAAGCGATAAATGATGCTGTTGATGAAACATTCAATAATAGCGATAGTTTAGTATTAGAAGAAGGACATAGTGGTTCTTTAGACGAGTATGGTTTTTCATATTACATTAGCGGTTATGTTAAAAATACTGGCGACAAAAAGTATAGTTATGTTCAAATTACTTTTACTACATATGATGCTGAAGGTAATACTTTAGGGACTTGTCTAGATAATAATTCTGGTCTTGAAGCTAACGGTCGTTGGAAAGTTAATGCAATTTGTTTATCAAGTACAAATGAAATCGCTAGTTACAAAATGACAGAAATTACTGGATGGTAGTATTATGAATACTAAAAAATGTAAATATTGTTTAGAAGATATTCATATTAAGGCAAATCGTTGTAAATATTGTAAAAATGAACAACGTGATTTATATATGCGAGGAGCATTAATAATGTGTACTTTAGCAGTATTCTTAATAATAGTGATATTAATAATAATGTTAAATTATCAAACCGTAATAGATTTAATTAAATAAAAAAGAGCCTCACTGCAATGAGGCTCAAGGAGCATAGAAATGCTCTATAGAAAACCACAATCCACCATAGATTGTGGTTTTCTATGCTCTTATTTTAACAAATAACATTTAAAAAATAAATTTATAGAAAAAATATAGCAAAAAAATATTTCTGTAAAAAAAACTTTAAACATTAAATCTAAAGTATACAATATCTCCATCTTGCATTAAGTAGTCTTTTCCTTCTAAACGAAGTTTTCCTGCTTCTTGCACTTTTTTTTCATTTTTTAATAAAAAAATATCTGAATAGCTCATTGTTTCAGCTTTAATAAAGCCACGTTCAATATCACTATGAATTAATCCTGCGCATTGCTTGGCAGTCATACCTTTTTTGAACGTCCAAGCTCTAACTTCTTGTTTGCCAGCAGTAAAGAACGTTTCTAATCCTAGAAGATAATATGTTTTAAAAATTAATTGATCTAGTCCACTTTCTGTAATTCCTAGTTCTTGCATAAAAAGATCTTTTTCTTCTTTTTCCATTGGTGCCAATTCACTTTCTAATTTAGCACACATGACGATAACAGTAGAATTTTCTTTAGATGCATAATCATTTACAATTTTAGTGTATTCATTTTCTCCTGCAGCAATATCATTTTCTTCTACATTTGCTACATATATAATTGGTTTTAAAGTAATAAAGTTAAACGCTTTTATTACTAATTTATCCTCATCAGACCAATCAATGGTTCTTAAAGCTTTATTATTTAATAAAGTTTCTTTTGCTTGTTCTAATAATTCTAATTCTTTAATGGAATCTTTATCTTTAGTTGATTTTGCTTTTTTAGCAATTTTATCAATTCGATTCTCAATAATTTCTAAATCAGAAAGAATTAATTCGATATTAATAATTTCAATATCACGAATTGGATCAACGTGTCCTTCCACATGAATAATATTTTCATCTTCAAAACAACGTATTACTTCAACGATTGCATCTACTTCACGGATATAAGATAAGAATTTATTCCCTAATCCTTCTCCTTTTGATGCTCCCTTTACTAAACCTGCTATATCAGTAAATTCAAATGTTGTTGGAACAACACTATCAGGTATGTAAATTGAAGTTAAAAAATCTAATCTTTGATCCGGAACCGTTACTACTCCTACATTCGGATCAATTGTTGCAAATGGATAGTTTGCTGCTAAAATATTCTTTTTTGTAATTGCGTTAAACAGTGTAGACTTTCCAACATTAGGAAGTCCAACAATTCCTGCTTTTAATGCCACTTTAATTCAACTCATTTCTATAGTACTGATACCCCGTTTATTCCTAATGGTAATCCAGCGATATACCAAATAATAATAATTAATAATAAAATGATTGCTGTTCCTAAAGCATAAGGAAATTGAAATTTCATTGCTTGTGTAATGCTTACTGGTTTTTTATCAGCATTATAATGATTCAGAAAAGCTATATATATAACAAAATATGCCAGGACTGGAGTTAATCCCATTGTTACTCCTTCAGCAAATCTAAAAATTACTTGGGTAAATTCTGGGCTAACCCCAGCATTCATAAATACCGGTACTACTAATGGTGCTAAAATAGACCATTTTGAGATCGATGAAGGTAAAAATATTGTACTAATAACTACTAAAACAAACAATAAAATAATTAAGGGAATTCCAACAAAACCAGATGTCTTTATCAAATTAGCAAATGCTGCGACCATTACATTGCCAATACTAGTATATTTAAAGACATTAATAAAAGCTGAGGCCATAAAGATTAATACTAATGTTTTACCAATTCCATCAAGTGAATGTCCTAAGGCATCAACAAAATCTTTATTATTTTTAATTGTTTTAGAACCAATTCCATAGAATAGTCCTGCAATAACAAATAAAATAGTTACAATAAAGACAAAACCGTTACTAAAGAAAGAATTATAACTAAATAATTTATCGATATATAGAATTTGACTGTTATCTAGCAAGTTACCACTGAAGGGTAAGCCTGGGATAATATTATAAAGGAAGATAATTACATAAATAACTGTAGCAAATCCTGAAATTATTAATCCTCTTAACTCTTTTCTACCGATTGAAAGATCATTTTCAATATCATCTTCAACTTCATATTTTTCTAACTTGTCAACAATATATTTTTCTGTAATCCATGTAATTAAAGTTGCTAGAATTATTACAGAAATAAACATAATAAAAAGAGTTCCGATTGTTGCTATTCGATAGCCTTTATCAATCATTTGAGCAGCTAAAAGCGATGTTGATAACAAGACACTATCCGTACTAGTTAATATAAAGCTTAAACCTGCCCCACAAGTTAATCCTGCAAAAGCTGCAATAATCCCAATCTTTGGATTTCTTTTTCCATACTTATATAATAAAGCTGCAATTGGTATAATGATGATATATGATAAATCTCCAATTATACTTGCAATAATACTTATTAAGACTAAAGTAAATGTCACCGTATTCTTTTTCATTTTTTTAGTTAAAATTGCAAAAAGTGTTTTTAATAAACCGCTTTTTTCCATAACACCTAATCCAATTAAAACAATAATTAAACTACTTAATGGTGCAAAGGCAACAAAGTTTGAAACAGTAGAAGTGAAAATATATTTTATTCCCTGTAAAGAAAATAAATTAGATACTTTCAATATTTCTGTACTATAGTCCAATGTATTTGCATTAATTTTGTATTGTGTTGATTGAAAACCAAGCAATGATAGTATTGCACTTAAAACAATAGTCACTCCAATTAAAAGAATAAAACTCATAACTGGATGAAGTGTCATTTTATCTTTAATTTTCTTCATTTTTCGTCACCTATTATTTTTTTCAATTTTTTTTCAAATTCTAAACGATCTAACATTATTTCGCGCCCACAGTGAATGCATTTAATTTTAATATCAACACCAACTCTAGTTATAATCCATTCATTGGTTTGACATGCATGTGGTTTTTTCATAATTACTTTATCATTTATTTTATATTTAAAATTCATAATATTACACCTCTATATACATAGAATAAAAATTTTAGTCAATATCTACTTTGATTCCTAAAATATCCAAAATGCGTTCTAAGTCTTTATCAGAATCATAAGGAATTTCTATTTTCTTTCCTTTAATTTTAACTTTTGTTCCTACTTTTTCTCGCATAATTCTTTCATAAATTGTATTTCTAAAGTTTTTAACATCAGTTTCCCGATTTACTTTATTTTTCTTTGGCAAATTTTCTTCACTAATAATTTGTTCTAACTCTCGTACACTTAATGATTCATTTACGACTTTATTTGCTAATTCAGTAATCTTTTGTTCATCACTAATTTTGCTTAAGCTTCTTGCATGTCCCATGCTAATTTTATTTTCTTGAACCATTGTTTTAGTTTGTTCAGGTAACTTTAAAAGGCCAAGCATATTCGTAACATGACTTCTGCTTTTCCCGAATTTTTTAGCAAATTCTTCTTGAGTTAAATTACTAATTTTTATAATATTTTCATAAGCAATTGCTTCATCAATTGGATTCAAATCTTCTCTTTGAATATTTTCGATCAAAGCAATTTCCATCATTTCTTGATCGTTAAAGTTTTTTACAACTGCTGGTATTGTTGTTAACCCAGCAATTTTTGCTGCTTTACTTCTTCTTTCACCTGCAATTAATTCATACCCTTTAATTGCTTTTTTAACGATAATTGGTTCAATAATTCCGTGTTCTTTAATTGATTGAGCTAATTCATTTAGTGTTTCATCGTTAAATGATTTTCTTGGTTGATATGGATTACTTCTAATTTCATCTAATGGTATTTCTAATATTTCATTACTTTTTGCTTCTTTAATTATATCTTTTTCAAAGTTATCAAAATTGATTACTTCGTTTGAAAAAAGTTGTTCTAACCCTTTTCCTAATGCTTTTCTTTTATTGTCCATTTCTTTCAATCACTTCCTTAGCTAAATTTTGATACGCCATGGTTGCTCGACTAGTTGGATCATAATAATTAATTGGTTTGCCATGACTTGGTGCTTCTACTAGTCTAACAAGTCTTGGAATAATTGTGTTAAATACTTTGCTTTTAAAACACTTTCTTATTTCTTCAATAATTTCTAATCCGATATTAGTTCTTCCATCTAACATGGTAAGTAAAACTCCTTCAATTCTCAAATCCGGATTCATATTTGATTGAACCAAAATAATGGAATTTAATAATTGAGTAATACCTTCTAATGCAAAATATTCGCATTGAACGGGGATTACAACTGAATCACTTGCTACTAAAGCATTCATAGTTGTAATTCCTAAAGAAGGTTGGCAATCAATAATAATAAATTCATAATCTTCTTTTATTTCTTCTATAAAGTTTCTTAATTGTTCATTTTGTCTAAACGTATTGTCTTCTAACATTTTTTTGACGAATTCTACATCTACTCCTGCAAGATTAATAGTAGCAGGAATAATTGATAAATTTTTATATTTTGTTTTTATAATAGCCTTTCTTACTTCACAACTTCCTGTTATGACATCGTAGATATCATTTTTAAAGTCATTTGTATTTAATCCAAGGCCATTAGAAGCATTCCCTTGAGGGTCTAAATCAATTAATAATGTTTTCTTTCCGGCTTCCCCAAGAGATGCTGATAAGTTTATACTAGTAGTAGTTTTACCTACACCACCTTTTTGATTTACAAGAGAAATAACTTTTGCCATAATACCACCTTTTTCATTTATAGTCACTATTCATAGTTTAACACAAGACTTGTGATTTGTCTTTAAAAAAAACTAATCTCGCAACTTTAAAATATCAGAAATTAGCTTTTCTCTTTGAAAAAAATTAAAACATTTATTTTTTCTAATATAATTTATTAATTGATTGTTTTGCTCTAAAAGAAAATAGTAAATAAATTCTAACATTTTAATTTCATGATGTAAATAATTTTGAAAATTTCTATTTTGATAGAATTCTTTAGCCTGATTAATATCAATTAAATAATAAATAAAATTATCACACAAACATTGATTGGATTCGTTTTTAAAATAACTATCATCAATCATTTTAGCTTGTTTACTACTAGAATAATTAATGAATATATAATATATTGATTTATAATCAATATATTTCACTTCACTTATTGCTTCCAAATTTGCATCTAAAAATAAATCAATAATTGAAATATCGTCAAAAAATATTTTTACTTTATATACTGATTCACTTGTAATTACATCTGTTTCTTTAATAATCATTTCTCATCACCGAAACAAAGATAACAGAGTGCTTTTAATATTGCAAAAGACTAATTATCCTTTTCTGATGACGTTTTTGTTATAATTGTTATATTTAATAAAACGAAAAGAAGAAATTATTCTTTCAATCTCTCCTAATTTGTATAATTATAAGTTTTATTTATTTTTTATCTTTATTTAAAATTTTAAATGTAATTTTTATTTGAAATAAATCTCCATCTATTTCAATATTAAATTTACCATATTGAAATTCTGTTAAATTTCTAGCGATTGACAAACCTAAACCACTACCACTCGTATTTCTTGAAGAATCACCTCGAACAAATCTTTCCATTAACTCACTAGGATCTATATTTAATTT
>Ga0153946_1000508_pt1 | contig 17109 bp, 15 predicted proteins | sample TSNJ030MetaG_FD_104751 | JGI IMG/M metagenome (GOLD analysis project Ga0153946, IMG submission 104751) | Attine ant fungus gardens microbial communities from New Jersey, USA - TSNJ030 MetaG | ecosystem: Host-associated > Fungi > Mycelium > Unclassified | place: USA: New Jersey, Wharton State... | reverse complement strand
TGCAGCGGGATCTACAAGGCGTTCGGTGGTACTCAGGCCTTAGCCGATGTACAGCTGCATGTAAAGCCCGGTGAAGTCCATGCCCTTATGGGCGAGAACGGTGCCGGGAAATCGACCCTGATGAAATGTGTAATCGGTCTGCACCAGCAGGATGAAGGCGACATCGTATTTGAAGGGAAGCCTTATACGGCAAGAGGGCCGGTGGAGGCATTAGAAGCAGGGATTTCGATGATCCATCAGGAACTCAACCCCGAACCCCATCTGACCATTGCGGAAAGTATCTTCTTAAAACGGGAAGATACCAACGGGATATTTTTAAATAAGAAAAAGCAAAATGAACGGGCCGGGGAAATCTTAAAGAAATTCGATTTTCCCCATGGACCCAAGACCCTGATGAAGGAACTGACACTGGCCCAGGTACAGATGATCGAGATCATCAAAGCAGTATCCTGTAACTCCCGGCTGATCATCATGGATGAACCGACTTCGTCGCTGGACAGTGAAGAGACCGAGCACCTGTTCCGTACAATCCGTGAACTGAAAGAAAAAGGAGTAGCAATCATCTACATCTCCCACCGTATGGAAGAGATCTTCGAGATCTGCGACCGGGTATCGGTGTTCCGGGACGGAAGCTACATTGACTGTCTGGATATGGAGGAAGTCACCAGAGATAAACTAATCTCATTAATGATCGGCCGGCAGGTCGAGAATGTCTTTCCGAAGACCGACTGTGAGATCGGCGGGGTGGTATTCAAGGCAGAAGGAATCAGCGGAAATGGTTTCGAGGACATCAGCTTTGAAGTACATAAAGGAGAGATCTTAGGGATCTCGGGACTGGTAGGCTCCGGAAGAAGTGAGACCATGCGGGCTATCTTCGGAATGGACCCGCTGGAGAAGGGGAAACTATACCTGGACGGTGAAGAGATCCAGATCAGGCGTCCCAGCCAGGCGATTAAGCGGGGGATCTGTATGGTCAATGAAGACCGAAAGAACTACGGATTATGTCTGTTCCGTACGATCCGGGAAAATATCGCACTGCCGACCCTGCCCCAGAAGCAGAAAAGCCTGCTGATCAATCAAAAGAAAGAAAAAGAAGAGTGTGAAGAACTTGCCCGGCTTCTGACCGTAAAAGCAGCCAGCATCGAACACGAAGCCTTCTCCATGAGCGGAGGAAACCAGCAGAAGGTGGTGCTGGCGAAGTGGCTGATGGCCGATCCGAAGGTACTAATACTGGACGAACCGACCCGCGGTGTGGACGTGGGAGCGAAATCAGAGATTCATGCACTGATGTGCCAGTTTGCGGCACGCGGCATGGCGGTCATCATGATCTCCTCGGAGCTGCCGGAGGTTATGGGAATGAGCGACCGGATACTGATCTATCACGAAGGGCACTTAAACGGCGAGGTGACCCGGGAAGAGGTCTTAAACGGAACGGTATCGCAGGAAGTGATATTAGCAAAAGAGTTCGGCGGAAAGTAGGAGGAGAGGTAAGATGGCAAAAGGAAAAAGCAATACCATTTTAGGAATAGATAAAGAAAAGTTCCGGATGTTCATGGGACAGTACGGAATCGGAGTAATCCTGTTAATCATGATGATTGGGATTTCGATCATGGAACCAACCTTCAGAAGCGGCTCCAACATGCTGAATGTAGCGACCCAGGTATCGATCAATGCGATGATAGCATACGGCATGTGTCTGGCGATCACCACAGAAGGTATCGATCTGGCGGTGGGAGCGCAGCTGGCGCTGGTGAGCTGTATCTTAGGACAGTTAATTACGGAAAAAGGAATGAACGTAGGCCTGGCATGTATACTTGCCCTTTTGGTATCGACCGGATGGGGGTTCATCAATGGAGTGCTGATCTCGAAGTTCAACATGTTTCCGTTCGTAGTCACCTTATCCACCCAGCTGATCATTCGGGGGTTAGCGCAGGTAATCAGCGGCGGTCAGGCGGTATCCCTGACCAGCCAGGTATTCAAGGATATCTATTCCGGCAAGCTGCTGGGAATCCCGCTGCCGATAGTAATCCTGCTGTTGGTCACCATTATTATGTATTTCCTGCTTCACTGGACCAGGTTCGGACGCTATGTCTTTGCGGTGGGAGGAAACATGCAGGCAGCGATCGCATCGGGGGTGAGTGTGTTCTGGACCAAGACCATGACTTATACCATATCAGGTCTGTTGGCCGGAATCGCCGGAATCATCTTTACCGCGAAGACCGGATCGGCCCAGTCGAATATCGGAGTCGGATATGAAACGGATGCAGTAGCGGCCTGTGTACTTGGAGGAACGTCATTTGCCGGAGGTATCGCAACCATCCCGGGGGTGTTCATGGGAATCTTCATCATCGGCTTCATCTACAATGGAATGAATCTGATCGGGATTGAATCGTATTACCAGTCCATGACCAAGGGCGCGGTCATTATCGGCGCGGTACTTTTGGATATGGTAATGAACAAGAAGAACGGCTAGCAGGACAATATGACAGGATAATTATCCGGCAGGCCGAAGGGGATGCCGGAGGGTTATAAAGAAAGCTTACTCAATTAAGAGCCAAAAAAGGAGGAAACGTTTATGAAAAGAAAGATTTTAAGTGTTTTACTGGCAGTATCAATGACAGCGGTATTGGCAATGGGCTGTACCTCGGGAGCAGATGACAGCTCCGATTCATCGGGTGATGCAGCCGCTGAGGATACTTCCGATGGTGATAGCTCGGACGCAAAGGCGGGAGATATCAACGGTGACGGAAAAATAATCGTAGGATATATTTCGAAGAACTTTACCGATCCATTCCATGCACCGATCAACGCTTATGCACAGGAAACGCTGGATCAGATGAAAGCAGACGGTGAGATCGACGACTGGACCGGACTGCTTGACGGAGAAACCGACCCGGCGAAACAGGTGGACCGCGCCGATGAGTGTTTAACCAAGAACTGTGATTATGTTATCATCCTTCCGGCGGAAGCGACCGGATCTGACCCGGCGGTAACCAAGCTGACCGATGCAGGAGTAAAGGTAATCGTAGTAAACTCGAAGACCGACAGCACGGATGATGCAGCCACTGCATACTGTGGATCTGACGATGTACAGGCAGGAGAAATGTTAGCAGAATGGGTAGTCGATCAGGTACCGGGAGGCGGCAAATACGCACACTGCCAGGGAGTGATCGGAAACTCAGCCCAGATCCAGCGTGGAGAAGGTATTGAAAACGTAATGAGCGGCAATGATGCATTTGAATCAGTGGGTGATTTCCCATGCGAATGGGCAGGCGATAAAGCAGCGAACGTAGCAACGGATATGATGAACAAGTATGGAGATGAACTGGTGGCGATTATCTGTGACAATGACGATATGTCATCAGCGGCCCAGAGAGCTTGTAATGATGCAGGGCGCAGCGATATCATCTGTGTCGGAGTAGATGGAAATGAGAATCCGCTTCAGATGGTGAAGGCAGGGGAATTGGGAGCAACGGTACTTCAGGATGGAGTTGGTCAGTTAACAGCAGCGGTTGAAATCATCAAAAAGGATATGAATGGGGAATCCTATGATAAGGAGACAATGGTACCATTCGTACTAGTAACCAAAGATAATGTAGATGAGTATTTAAATTAGTAAATCTTTGTATTATAATAATATAAGATAAGCTTTCGGCGAAAAGCAAAAGTCGTGGGGTATCCTGCGGCTTTTGCATATTAAAAAGAGGCATAAAGGAGGTATTCAGGTGAAGAAAATTATGAATGATGCGGATAACGTGATCGAAGAGATGATGGAAGGGTTTGTCAGCGCCCATGAGCGTTATTATGAAAAACATCCGGATGTCAACGGGGTTATTTTAAAGGATCGCAGAAAAGATAAGGTGGCCCTGGTTATTGGTGGTGGAAGCGGGCATGAACCACTATTTTCGGGATTTGTCGGAAAGGGGCTGGCGGATGCTGCGGCCTGCGGTAATATTTTTGCTTCGCCTGATCCGAATACCATCTATGAGACGGCGTGTGCCGTCGATGAAGGCAAAGGGGTTCTGTTCCTCTACGGGAATTATGCGGGGGATAATATGAATTTTGATATGGGCGAAGAATTCTTGAACGACGATGATATTCCGACGGCTCATGTGCGTATCTGGGATGATGTGGCTTCGGCTCCGAAAGAGCGGATTGAAGACCGCCGCGGGATTGCCGGGGATCTGTTCGTGCTTAAAGTGGCGGGAGCGGCCTGCGATGCCGGACTGTCACTTGAAGAAGCGACGGTGGTAACCGAAAAGGCGAGGGATAACACCACGTCGATTGGAATTGCAACGCAGCCTGGGCAGCTTCCGGGGTTGGATAAGCCGATTTTTGAATTGGGCGAAGATGAGATGGAATATGGTATGGGGATTCACGGAGAACCGGGAATTGAAAGAACCAAGATGCGTCCGGCAGATGAATTGACCGAGATATTATATAAGAATCTGATGGAAGAGTCCGACGTGAGCGCCGGAGATGAGATCTGTGTGCTGGTAAACAGTCTGGGCTCGACGACTTTGCTGGAGCTGAGTATTGTTTACAGAAGGCTGAAAGGGCTTCTCGATGCGGATGGAATCAAGGTATATGATGCGGATCTGAACCGTTATTGTACCTCTCAGGAGATGGGCGGATTCTCTATAAGTTTCTTAAAACTGGACGATGAGCTGAAGAAATATTATGATGCACCGTGCTATTGTCCTTACTATGCGAAGGAGGGTAAGTAGACCATGCTGGAAGTGATTACGACAGAAAATGCCAGAGACATGCTGGGGTATATTGCAGATAAGGTGATCCAACAGAAACCGTTGCTGACCGAAGTGGATAGTGCTATCGGCGACGGCGACCACGGTATCGGGATGGCCGGCGGAATGCAGAAGGCGAAGGATAAGCTTATGAAGCAGGAGGGCTTTGACAGTGTTTATAAAGTGTTTGAAACGGCTGGAAAAGCAATGCTGATGTCGATGGGCGGCGCTTCCGGGGTGATCTTTGGCAGTCTTTATCTTGCGGGTGCTAAGGGAATGGAAATAAAAAGTGAATTGACAGCATCTGATCTGGCGCAGATGGAGCGTAAGAGTCTGGAAGCGATCAAAGAGCGCGGCAAAGCACAGCCGGGAGACAAGACTATGGTAGATGCGCTGGAACCGGCTGTTATTGCAATGGAGAATACTTGCGGTGAAGGGTTGCTGGAAATGCTGAAAGCTGCAGAAAAAGCGGCAGAGCAGGGCGTTGAAGACAGTAAGCAGTATGTTGCCAAATTTGGACGTGCAAAGTCTCTGATGGAACGTGCAATTGGATATCAGGATGCGGGGGCGACGTCGGTATGGTTGATTTTCCAGGGGATGCGGGAATATGTGGAGACTCATTAGACAGAATGGAAGAATATATGAAATAAACCGTGGGCTATCACATTGGTGATAACCCACGGCGTTCTTGAATTTATCCATTTTTTTCCGGCAGACACTGCTGGAGCTCATCCTTAGCGATCTTTCTTCCGGAATGACAAATCGGACATAATATGTAGTGTGAAGATTCTACGGGAAATAACGGAATCCAGAACAGTGTAAATTTCTTTCCTGCCTTTTTGGCTATCATTGTTACCTCATTATTACGATTCGGACAAAAACCTGAAACGGTTGTCTGCCCCAAATCTTTTTCGTACCCTCTAGTTCCCCAGATAATAAACATAATCGTCCTCCTCACATATTTTCTTCTAAGAAATGTTCGATAAAACTCATGGTCACTCCGTATGCGGAAGCGGCCAGTTTGTACTTTCCGGTATGTATATAGGAAGTGTCTAAATCAAAATTGTTGTATTTCAGAACACTCTTGCTTAGATCTGCCTGATAATCGTTCAGATATCCGCCCAGATATCCGCCCAGAATAATATCACAGTCAAAGGACATCCGCAAGTTGGAAATTGTGATTGCCAGATAGTCCAGATATTCATTCCAAACCGACAGATATTCCGTATTTCCCTGCTGCAGTTTCTTGAAGAACAATTCCAGATTACCATCGGCACAATCCTGCAATATCCTGGTGCCGCAGTATGCGTCGACACAGCCGTTTTTACCGCAATAGCAGGGTTTCCCGTCCTTTTCGATGATCATGTGACCGAATTCTGCGCTTTTAAAATTCTCGCCCGGGTATAGCTTGCCATCTAAGTAAAAAGCCCCGCCGACAGTTGTGTTAAGAGAGAGATAGACGGCATTTGGCGTCTCTGGCATCCATTCAGCGTAAGCTGCGCTGTTGGCGTCGTTGTCAATCTCGAAATGATACGGAAGATAAGATTCCAGTATCTTGAAGCTGACATTTTCCACACTTAGAACATGAGAGCGGATGATTAATTTTTGCTCCCGGCTGATCACACCCGGGAGTGAGATGCCCACGCCGATAATCTTTTCGGTGTCGGTACCGGATTTGGAGATGAATTCGGATATTTTGAGCCCCATCCATTCGTAGAATTCAAAATTATTTATGTATGATTTCTTGATCCGCTCAAATTTCAGCATTTCCTTTCTGGTATTGACCAATACCAGATTTATGTGGTGTTTGCTGATATCGATTCCGATGACATATCCGGCGTCTTTGGCGATAGACAGCGCCTTGGCACGGCGCCCGCCGGTTGACTGATATTCGCCGTCCTCAACGAGGATCCCGGACTGGAGTAATTCACTGACGTTCTGCAGTACGGTCGGCATGCTCAAATTCAATGATTGCGCGAGCTCGGATTTGGATGTCGTTCCTTTTGAGGAAATGAATTTTGCAATCCTTAGTTTATTAACAAGTTTGCTTTCGGAAATCTGGTTCTTCTTATTCATAATTCTTCACCCTGCTTAAAGATTATTATAAAAACAGTATATTCGTTAATTTGTTTTAATACAAGCACTTTCCTTGCAAATGTTTCAGGATTACGACACTTTGATAACCGATTTTACGACATCTCCTTTATTGGATACGCTATAGTCGAGTGCATGCTGAATCTCATCGAGTTCGAAGAAGTGAGAAGGCAGATCCCGAAGATTCACCCTTCCGTCGGCGACGGCTTCTATGGCCATTGGATAAATGTGCCTGTATCTGAATATGGTTTTAAAAGTCAGTTCCTTATCGGTTGCCAGGCTTGTCGGAAGCACCATCTCACCGGAAGCACTGTAGCCTACTAAAACGACGGTTCCGCCCTTTTTGCAAGCCTGAATGCCCTGTGTTACACACCCTTGTACGCCGGAAGTGTCGATGAAAAGATCACAGCCCTTTCCGTCGGTAAGCTCAAACAGTTTCGCAACGGGATCGTTTGTGCTGCTGTTGATGACTTCGGCAGCTCCCAGAGCCTGTGCTTTCTCAAGGCGGTTATCCATAATGTCAGCGATGTAGACTTTGGAAACGCCGAGTGCTTTTAAGGCCAGCAGAGAAACTAAGCCAATGCATCCGGAACCGGTAATGAACGCAGTCTGTCCGGCCCTGGCACCGCCTTGCCGGGCAGCGTGGAAGCCGACTGAGAGCGGCTCAATGAGCGCGCCTTCCATCGTGCTGACATTTTCGGGCAGCTTGAAGCAGAGGTTTGCCTCGTGAGCAACGAATTCCTGAAATACTCCGTCAACAGGAGGGGTTGCAAAGAAAACAACATCCGGGCACAGGTTGTATCTGCCGGTTCTGCAGAATTCGCATTTGCCGCAGGTCTTCCCGGGTTCTAAAGCAACACGATCGCCGACTTTTAGATGGGTAACATCTTTGCCGGTCTTAACGATGGTTCCGCCGGCTTCGTGACCGAGGACAAACGGGGGTTCAACAATATAATCGCCGATCCGTCCGTGTTCATAGTAATGGAGATCGGATCCGCATACACCGACATATTCGACTTTTACTAATACTTCGTTATCAGTCGGGCAGGGAACCGGCCGTTCAACGATTTCAGCTTTGCCGATGTCGGTCATAATAGCGGTTTTCATAGTTTGTTTCATAAAAATAATCCTCCTTTTCTATTTAACGAGAAAGACTTTAATAAAAAGAATTAATAAAGTTAACCTGATTATTGCACTTTCGCGCACGGGTGTCAACAGTAATGATAAAATAACGGAAATTTATGCAATTGCTACAAATGTGAAGAGCGAATATTGGGAGAAAATAGTATTGACAAATGTATGATTTTTCATGATAATCATAGTAGATTTATAAAACATATTATAAAAGTGTTGAAATGAGAAAATGAAAAGGAGGAGTGCTTGATGTACTTAGAAAAAATGTTTGGCCTGAAGGGGAAAACGGCAGTTATTACCGGCGGACGCCGCGGAATCGGACAGGTGATTGCATGCGGTCTGGCGAAGGCTGGCGCAGAAGTGGTTATATTGAGTAAGACGGAATCTCCGGAAACGGTAAAGATGATTGAAGAGGCTGGCGGCAGCGCATATAGTGTGGCGGCGGATGTTACCGATGAAGCGCAGGTCGATCAGGCGGTAGCGGAAATTGTTGCGCGGTCGGGCAAAATTGATGTTTTGTTTAATAATGCAGGAATCTGTATTCATAAGGATACACTGGAAGCTTCGATTGAGGAGTGGAGACAGGTTATCGATGTGAATCTGACCGGTGAATATATTGTGGCGAGAGCAGTAGGGCGTTCAATGATCGGGACAAAGGTTAAGGGCAGTATTATTAATATGGCTTCGATGTCGGGAAGTATTGTCAATATTCCGCAGTGGCAGGCGTCTTATAATGCATCTAAGGCGGGCGTGATTCATATGACCAGATCGCTGGCGGCGGAATGGGTGGATCATGGGATCCGCGTGAATAATCTGAGTCCGGGGTATATTGCGACGCCGATGTCGGTGGATACGCCGAAGGAATTGAAAGATGCCTGGATGCCGCTGATACCGATGCAGCGGATGGGGAATCCGGAAGAGCTGATGCCGGCGGTGCTGTATCTGGCCAGTGATGCGGCTGGGTATACTACTGGGGCGGATATTATCGTTGATGGGGGGTATTCGGTAATTTAAGGGGGGGACAGCGGGGCTGCTGTGAGATTCAGATACTTATGGCAGTCCTGTTTTTTTGTCTGCTGATAAGACTGCGGCGGGTCAGGGATATCTCCGCCGGAATGCAGGGCGCTGCATTTGGCAGTTCTAAGAAGCTGTGCGCTGCTTGGAACGCAAAAAACCGCAAGACAACTCGGCCCGTTTGCTGATGTAAACGCTCCTCAGACAGGTCTTGCTTGGGCGGCGAGCGCCCATTTTTGCTGACCGCAGCTTCATCTTCTAAGAACTGCTCAAATTCGCTTTATGCATTCCGGCGGAGATATCCCTGACCCGCCGCAGTCTTATCAGCAGACAAAAAAACAGGACTGCCATAAGTATCTGAATCTCACAGCAGCCCCGCTGTCTGACGGGAAGTTATTCCTGGTTTTGGATGTAGAGTTGGTGTTTAGTTTGTTTGTTTTTCCCAATCAGCTTGGTTGTCGTAGAATTTGAATTCTAATTTGAAGGTTTCTTTTTGTCCGGGTTTGATGTATTTGAGGGCGCCTTCTTGGCGCACTCTGTTTCGGCCGTGGAGTTTGTGGTTACAGGGTTCCAGGCCGAGGACGTAGTCCTTTTGACCCATCATTTTCCACTCGGTCATGAGTGGGAGGGTGGTGGTGTCGAAGGTCATTGACAAGCCTTTGCTGATGGTGGGGCTGTAGAGTTTGGCGCTGGCTTGTTTGGAATCGAATGTGTGGTAGTAGCATTGTTCGATGAAGTTTGGTTCGGGCGGCTGCATTTTATGCCAGGTGTCAAGGTCTTCGGCGGCGCGGTCGTCGCGGGGCTCAACCCGGGTGGAGGTTACTTTTAATAGAGAGTGTTCGTCCAGCAGGGGGTAGCCCATGTTTATGTGATACAGGATCATCATCGGTTCGGGGCGTGAGCCCTGGTTTTCGACGGTGTCGGTGATGGTTAGTTTGTTTTCGGTCTTGCCGACGGTGTATTCGCGGTGCAGGATCAGTTTTTGGTTGAATATTAAGGCGTCTCTGATCGTTGCGTGGATATGGATGCATTCATCGTCTTCGGTGTGGTATATGTGTTCGGCCGGGATGTGGGAAATGGTTCCGTGCAAGCCCAGCGGTTCGCCGTTGTCTTCGTTTGGCACACCGATGTTGTTGAGTCCGCAGGTGGTTAGAAAGCCGCAGGTGAATGATTTCAGGAAGCCGAGTTCTTCTTTATCGTAATAGGAGGGGGCGGCGTAACCGCCGGGGGAGATATAGCTCATGTTGTACCCCCGGAAGGACAGGCGGGTGATGTCGGCGCAGCGGTCAGCGCTGATGTTGAATTCCAGGCCTGAGCCGTTGCGGACGCCATAGAAACGCATGCCGTCGGCTTTGCCGCCGATCATGCGGTATTCTTCGACACCGGCTGTCTGTAATGGATGTCCGATGTAATTTTTGCTCATATTCAGCTCCTTTGGTTAAATGGTTTGTGGAACCTCTGGGTTATTGTTTGCGAAGTTCTGTAAAATAACCAGTGGTTCGTAGGAACTGGTGTTTTTGATGATGATGCCTTTTTTGGCGCTGTCTTCGGAAGCGAAGAACTCGTCCCCTGAAACATCGTCAAAACGAAGCATTCCTGGTGCTTCACAGGGGTAGCAGCCGAAGGTTCCGTGTCCTTGTACGACTACTGCGCAGTAGCAGGCTGCGTCGGTCAGAGTTACCTCGGCGCCCGGTGCTACGGTTACTTCTTTGGCGGCGATCCATTCGTTGGCGTATGCCACCCAGGCTTCATTTAAGCCTTCCTGAGCTGCCGGGAGTAATTTGGGTGCACGGAAGTATTTTTCCCGGTAATCTGCACGGGTGCTTTCGTCCCAGTCGATCTGATCGAACAGTGCGTCAATATCGCCTTTTTCTTCTTCGGGCTGGCAGTCGGTCAGCAGGTTTGGCGGGTTTACTTCGCCCATAGTTACGTTTTCCATAATGGTGTTTACATCGCTGTTCCACTGCGGTTCATAGGTGACTACCGAAGCGGGAGCGTGGATTACGCCTGCCGGGGTGTACCAGCCGGTTCCTAATTGGATGCGGTATGCGCGGGACAGCTCGGTAATCCGGGTGTCGTATTTGCCATAGTCGGCGATGCATCTCTTTACGTCTTCTTTATCGGTAGAAGGATCGAACCCGAAGTAGGTCAGCGGGAATTTTCCCAGGTAGGAGTTGTACTGGCGCGGGAAGTAGTATGCTTCCGGTTTGCCGTGCAGTCCTAGTTTATTGGCCTTTTCTTCCGGCAGATGCAGATGGTGGAATAAAGGTTTGTCGTAATCGTAGATTTTCGCAAAGGTCGGCCAGGTGCCGTATGATTCTTTTAATTCTTTTCCAATTAATTTTTCGCCTAATTCATCGACGAATTCGGCGAAGAGTATTTTTTCTTTGGTTCCGGCATCGGCAAGAACGAAACTCATACCTTCGGTTTCGCCGGTCTTCGGTCCGTTCATCGCGCGGGTGATTGATCCCAGCCACCGTTCGCAGATACCGCCCCGGTCCATTCCGAAAGCGAAATAATCATCGGGATGAAGGCGGAGTCTTTTGCCCGGTTCGTTAAAACCTCGGGGTACCCAGGTTGGGGTTAACTGCAGAACACCATTCCCCTTTTCAAATACTTGACTTACTTTTGACTGACTCATACTAAAAATCCTCCTTTTATGCTAAAATATAGTCCAAGAATGTGTTCGTGAAATAATATTTCACGAACTATTTATTATGATTTTATCACAAACACCCCATAAAATACAGGGAAAAATAAAAAAAGAGAGAATTTATTAAAAGCGTACAAAAAGTGGGGCGGAAGATTATGAAAAATTATTTCACAATTTTATGAAAGAGCTCATTGGGGAGGGAATGATATGAGGACGAATTGTTTGCCAAAGAAATAACAAACGTAAAAACGAAGAAAAACGAAAGAAAACAGGTAAAATATGAGCAAAGTGCATAAAATTAATCTTGTAAATGTAATGAGGATGACAAAAAAGCAAAAAATAGTTGCAAAATCGAATAATAAAGCATAGAATTTAATTAAAAGAAAATAAAAAACATAAATTAAATATAAACAAATAGAAAGGAAAACGAAAACAAATGAAAGACAAGTTTAAACCAATTACAGCAATTACGATGGGAGACCCGGCCGGTATCGGTCCGGAGATTGTCGTAGGAACGATGCTGTCAGAAGAAACACATGAGTGCTGCAAGCCATTCGTAATCGGAAGTATTACAATATTAGAAAAGGCAGCCGGCATTCTGAATAAAGAAGTGAAATTTCATAAGATAACAGAACCGGCTGAGGCGCATTATGAATACGGTGTATTTGACGTACTGGAGACCGGTGAATATAATACCGATTCGATTGAATGGGGCAAAGAGCAGAAGCTGGCCGGGCAGATGGCAATTGATTTCATTATGAAGTCGATCGAGCTGGGGCAGGAAGGTAAAGTGGATGCTGTGTCAACTTCGCCGATCCATAAAGGTGCGATTAAGCTGGTAGGGGTGAAAGAGCCGGGACATACGGAAATCTATCAGAATGAGACCAACTCGCCGTATGCGCTGACCATGTTCTCCTGTCATAAACTGCGGGTGTTCTTTGTCAGCCGTCATATGTCGCTGGTAGATGCCTGCCGCTATGCGACCAGGGAGGTGGTACTGGAGAATGTGGTAAATATCGATAAAGAATTGAGAAAAATAGGTCTGGAGAATCCATTGATTGCAGTGGCAGGACTAAATCCTCATAATGGTGACAACGGATTATTCGGAAGAGAAGAAATAGATGAGCTGGAACCGGCAGTAAAGGCGGCACAGGATCTGGGAATCAATGCAGTTGGTCCGTGTCCGGCCGATTCGGTATTCCACATTGGAAAGTCGGGGAAATATGATGCGATCCTGTCGCTGTATCATGATCAGGGACATATTGCATGCAAGACGCTGGATTTTGAAAAGTCGGTAACATTGACCTTCGGACTGCCGTTTATCAGGAGCTCGGTGGATCATGGAACAGCGTTCGATATCGCAGGACAGGCGATTGCCAATCCGATCAGCCTGATCGAGTCAACCAAAGTAGTTTCTGATTATGCAGCAAAACAATATCAAAAGAGACCATAATAATACACTTTTTAAAGGAGGGTTAGATATGCCATTGATAGGTGCGGTAGCAGATGATTTGACCGGTGCTACTACGACAGGAGTTCTACTGGCGCGGTCGAAAGCGAGAACAGCAGTGTTCTTTAATGAAGAGGCAGCTGAGAATGCGAAAGATGCCGACAGTCTGGATGCGATTCTGGTGAGCAGCAACAGCAGGGCATTGCCTGCAAACGAAGCATATGAAAAGGTGAAGTCGGCGACACAGGCGCTTAAACGCATGGGGGTACGGTATTTTTCCAAGCGGATTGACACGACGATGCGCGGCGGTGTCGGAGTGGAGGTCGATGCCATGCTGGATCAGCTGGAAGAAGACGCCATCGCAGTTGTAGTTCCGGCGATGCCGCAGTCGCGCCGGATTCTGGTCGGCGGTTATTCGGTCATCGACGGCACAGCCCTGATTCAGACGCCGGTGGCACAGGATGTGCGGACGCCGGTACGGGAGAACTACATACCCAGGCTGCTGGCCGGACAGACCAGAAGAAAAGTCGGACTGGTGACGCTGGATAAGGTGCTGGCCGGCGATCAGAGTGTTGCTGCGGCACTGAAAGAACAGCGGGAAAATGGATGCGGTGTCATCGTGGTCGACGGCATTACCCTGAAGGATGTTGAGAACATTGCACAAGCTTGTATTTCTCTGAATTGGAATGTGGTTGCGGTAGATCCCGGACCATTTACTGCGAAGCTGGCTTTTTGCCGGGATCTGATCGATCTCGAAGAGCCGAATGTTCCACCGAAAGCCGATGAGAGCGGCAAGACAGTATTGATTGCTGCCGGAAGCGCCACACCGATTACCAAGAAGCAGATGGAAGTGCTGTGTACCGACAGCCGCCATGTGCGCATCAGCATCGACCCGGTTTCGCTGATTGAGGGCGGCGGGCAGGGAGCTGCAGAAGTGGAAACGGCCGTTAAGAAGGCGCAGGAACTGATGGCCGGAGCGGATCAGCCGCGGGCGATATTGTTTGAAACGGCGCTGCACGGAGAACTGCTGAATCTGGATGAGGAAGATAACAAACGGCACTTTGCAGGGGGGATGAGTGCTAACCGGATCAACGCCGGACTCGGTATGATCATTTCGCAGGTGCTGGGACTTGCAGGGCGTGAGAGGGTTGCAGGTTTATACACGACAGGCGGTGATACGATGGTCAACGTATGTACACAGCTGGGAGTGCAATGTATTGAAATGATGGATTATGTCATCCCGCAGACCGATGTGGGACGACTGATCGGAAACTATGACGGTCTGCCGATTGTGGGGAAAGGCGGCTTGACAGGCAGCGATAACACGGCATGTGATATCGTAGAACGTTTATTCAGAGAGTCAGGAAGAGAGTAGAGGAGGAAAATGTTATGAGTGAAGAAACAACCAAAAACCCAACTGATTTAGACCTATTAGCGAAAATGAAGGCACTGCCCGGAGGGCTGGTAATTATTCCTTTGGTAATTGCGGTGCTGATTGCAACGTTTATTCCCGGCGTATTTCAGATCGGCGGATATGTAACTGCATTGTTTTATGATGGCAATGCATGTATGATGGGATTTTTCCTGATTGTCTGCGGATCGACCATTAATATTAAGCAGGTAGGGATGCCGCTTTATAAGGGCGTTACGCTGACCGGTATGAAGTTCCTGCTGGGTGTGATCCTTGGTGTGCTTGTGGGTAAGATCTGCGGAGATGCCGGGTTCCTCGGTATTACACCATTCGTACTGATTGCAGCTATTACGAATTCAAACGGATCGCTTTACATATCACTGTCATCACAGTTTGGTAATGCAACCGATACCGGAGCGATTTCGATTCTTTCATTAAATGATGGTCCGTTCTTTACATTAGTAGCATTGGGAGCGACCGGACTGGCTTCGATTCCGATCAAGTCTCTGATTGCGACATTGGTTCCGATTCTGATCGGATTTATCTGGGGTAACCTGGATGCCGGATTCCGTAAAGCCTGCGCAACGGCACAGCCGATCGTTACCTTCTTCATGACGATTTCGATTGGTGCGAAGACCGATATTAAGACCATTATTACAGCAGGTGCTGCCGGTATCGTATTAGGACTTATCTCAGCTGCGACATCGGTGATCTTCTTTATCGTATTCAACCTTCTTCTGCCGAAGAAAGAGAGAAATGCAATGGGTGCAGCAATCGGAACAACCGCTCTGAACTCAGCAATGACTCCGGCAGCGGTAGCAGAAGCGGATCCGTCAATGGCCGGATATGTGGATATGGCAACGGCGCAGTGTGCGACAGCTTCAATTATTACGCTGTTCCTGTCACCGTTTATCACAGCATTCTTTGATAAATACATGCAGAAGCGTCAGATGGGTATTTACTCACCGGAAGGCTGGGCACATGATAAAGTAAAATAAACATTTTGAAAAGAGTCCTCTTGTATGTTACAATGCATGCAAGAGGATTTTATAGTATAGGAAACTTCGTTACCTATACTACACAATCTTTAATTAATTCGGGCGGAATACGCTAAAGCAGGGTGCGGTCCGCGATATATAAGGAGAAGTTAGAATGGGAGAAACGATATCGGTGCAGATGACCGAAGATGCACTGTATGATTTTATGCTGTACCATACATATTCGAAGCTGGCTGGTTTTCTGGTCAACGTTCTGGGAGTGACAGTTGGTTTGGTGGGAATTTTTATGCGGTTTACCGGGAAGATCACACTGGTTCAGCTTTTGTTTTATTTAATCGCAGCGATTATTTTTTTGGCGTATACACCGCTTCAGATCAGATTTCGAGCCAGGAAACTGATAAAGACGAGCCGGGAATATCAGGAACCGAAGATATATAATTTTTCGGAAGAAGGAATACTGGTGACTCAGAATCAGGAGCAGAAATATGGTTGGGAACAGGTGCAAAGAGTAGTTGCTGCACCTAAGACTTTCGGATTTTACTATGGGGAAAATGATGCGCTGATCATTCCGAAGGAATCCTTTGGAGAGCAGTATATGCCGATTATGAAGATTGTGACGGCTCATGTAAGTCCCGACAGAATAAGATTAAGATAATGAGATAGAGGTATAATGACTATGATGGAGGAACGCAGGAAAGCGATATTGCAGGAACTGGATGTGAAGGGGGCGATCAGGGTTACTGATCTCAGCAAGAAACTTCACTGTTCAGAGGTTACGCTGCGAAAAGACATTCAGATGATGGATCAGGAAGGACTTCTCAAACGGGTTCACGGCGGTGCAGTGAGACTGGGCGAAGAAAATAAGCGGAAATATTCGGCAGAGAGTATTTATCGTTATACTGAACGGAAAGAAGCGATTGCAGCATGCGCTTATGAATATCTGGATGACCGGGATACCATTATTCTCGACGACGCTTCCAGCAGTTTCTATCTGGCGCTTCATATTAAAGAACATCCGGAGAAGCAGCTGGCGGTAGTGACCAATTCCCTGCTCGCGGGGAATGAGCTGGCGGATGTAAAGCATGTGGAGCTGTTTATGATTGGCGGATATGTCAGCGGACATCTGGCGGCAACGATGGGTGAGATGGCTTTGCAGAATATGGATTCGTTTCATGTCGATAAAGCGTTTATCGGTGTGCACAGCATTAATTTTCAGGTTGGTGTGACTTCGATTGCCCAGCCGCAGATGCAGGTGAAACGCGCGATCTTTAAAGCCGCCAAGAAGGTGTATGTGCTGGCGGACAGCAGTAAGTTCGGCAATGGGTATGTTTCGGTGGTGTGTCCGATCAAAGATGTACACAAAATTATTACCGATGATAAAGTGAAAGAGGAATATGTGCGGATGGCAGAGAAAGCGCAGGTTCCGCTGGTGATTGCAAAGATATAAGATTTTGCGCGGAGGCTTCGGGATGACCGGTGTATCCGCGTTTTTTATAGTATAGGAAACTTCGTTCCCTATACTATAAAACGCTCCGCGTGGATCGCACTGCGGCGGCTAGGAATATGTCGCTATCGCGACCCGCCGCAGGCGGAGAATTCTGCGTAGCAGA
>Ga0153946_1000507_pt1 | contig 17122 bp, 12 predicted proteins | sample TSNJ030MetaG_FD_104751 | JGI IMG/M metagenome (GOLD analysis project Ga0153946, IMG submission 104751) | Attine ant fungus gardens microbial communities from New Jersey, USA - TSNJ030 MetaG | ecosystem: Host-associated > Fungi > Mycelium > Unclassified | place: USA: New Jersey, Wharton State... | reverse complement strand
GACCTTTTCAAGTTTTATACTAATCTTCCGTTAAAGGGTCGAAAAGATTTGCGAGGGATTATTGTGCCAGACAAGGCGGAGGACGCAGGCGGGCTGACGCCCGGCAAGGACGACAACGCAGTACGGCGCAATAAGACCCGTAAAGCTTTCGACGATTTGATGGAAGATTAGTATTAGGTGTTCTTTGCTATGTGCTTGGCCGCCGCCCCGCCAAACCTCCGGCAACTGAGGCCGTCGCTTCGCTGTGCCCGCTCGCTAATTGCCGGGCTTTACCCCGGCAATTAGCGAGCGGGCACAGAATTCGGTCATAGCGAAGCTGTGCGGCCACCGCTAAAAAGGTATATTTTCATATAAAGCTTTTTGAAGAGGTTTGGAGAAAGCTTTTTCCCGAAAAAGTTTCGCCAAGGTCTTGAGGCGGACAGCTTTGGATTAAACAGAACAAAGTGGCAGACCTTAGAGCCTGTTTAGCATCTTTTCGCACCCGTCATTTTGGAAAATTTCACCGTCTTTTTGACTTGTCGTCCTTGCCTTGCGTCAGCAAGGCTGCGTCCTCCATGCCAAAAATTCGGCAAAATTATGCGCAAAAGCACGGGTACGCCCAGATACTAAACAGGCTCTTAGAATTTAGCCCTGATGAAGTACTAGAGCGTTGCCGCAATTGGGGCAAAACTTTGGACGATCCCCCAATGCGGGCAATTCCCACCCACATTTGCCACAGCTGCGAACAGGCGCTGGACGCGGGGTTCCGCAGTTCCCACAGAATTTCAATGTATTTGTGGTTCCACATGTGCAGATCCATTCCGTATCCTGCGGTGGCTGCGGCTTTGGGGCGCCGCAGTTACCGCAAAACTTCAATGTGCTTGCGGCGCCGCATGTACAGATCCATTGATTATCCGGGACATCCGCCGGAACGGCAGGAGCGGGGGATACCGGCGCTGCGGGCTGCTGACCAGCCGGTTGTTGCTGTACCGGCTGCGGTTGCATGGGGCTTACCATCTGACTGGTTCCCATCATGCCCTGCACATTCCCCATCATTCCCATACCCATCAGTCCCACCATAGAACCCGCTTTGTTACCGGCGGCTGTATTCATGGCATCCAGCTGGCCTTCCACGATGCGGCCACGCAGGGCCGCGTCACTGCCCCCATAGGCACGGCTGCGCTGAAAGTCCTCAATTAGTTTTTTGCTCTTTTCGTCGGCGTCCAGCTCGAAATTGGAGCCTACCGGATCCAGGAGGATGCCGTAACGGGACCAGCTGTCTCCCAATGCCTCGTTGGCAGCCCGGATAAACAGATCGGTGTTCCCCTGAATCTGGTCATATGGAATCTGCATTTGGGAGATGACGGCAAATGTGGATTTGAGCTTGGATTTGAGCGCCGTCTTGAGGGTTTCATGCAGGCCGGCGCCATCCCCGGCACCAATGCCATAGGGGCGGGAGGGATCATTGATGCAGGTGGTGTAGAAGGTGATCGGGTCTGCAATCGCGTAGGAAAAGATACCATGCACCCCTATTTGCAGCGTGATATTCATCTCGACGTCGCGGAAGGTAACCCCGCCGGTACCCGCCTTCATCCCTTTGAGCGGGCGCAAATTGATGTAAATGATCCGGTGGGTATTCATCGTCTGTCCCCCGGCGGTAAACCGCTGCGCCATCTGCGCAAGGGTATTTTTAAGGTTGATGCCAAACTTATCCGTGCCAAAAAAGGATGCGACACGATCGGTCTTAAACTGATACTGACCGGCCCCTTCATCGGTAAAACAGACAACCATGTCGTGAATGGCGCCATTTTCGAGGACAATGGCGCATTGTCCGGCGCTGACGTCAAAAACAGAGCCATCCGAGATGACCTCGGATGACCCGGGATTGCGGGTTCCCTCCCGCATCACCCTGGTACCCGGCGCCATCAAAACTTCGTCATTCATCCCTTCGCAGCGGTAATAGTCCTTAATCGAATCCGCAAATGTCGAGTCAATAGCTTGCCCCGCAATTCCAAATATATTTTTCCCGAGGGCAATCAGTCCCATATTCCATATCCTCCTTATTGAATCATAATTTTAACAGCCAGCCACGCATACTCGTTGATCACCTTGAACACCTGGTCGCAATAAAGACAATGACCTGTGGCTTGGGCCTCCCGGGTGAGTACCGCGCCACAATTGGTACATTTTTGTTCAGGCTCTTCGTGAGTGGCTTCTGTTTCTTTCATATATGCAAATTCAACTGTCGCCTTGCGCTGGCGGTCCGACTTATAAGCGATGTCAATGCGGATTCTTCCGTGGTTAAAACCGCTGATCAGCGCCTGATGAAGCGTGTAGGGGGAGTTTGCATATTTTATGCCCGAAAGATAGCGCGTGGAATCGCATAATGATTTTGCCGCGCCTTGCTCCAAGCCCGCCGTGGGGGCGCGCCTTTTCACCGAATCGAGATATTCCTTGAGAACAATGCCTGCCTTGTTGCGCAAATCTTCCGGGTTCAGGCCGGGATACCCCGCTTTTATTTTTGGTAAGTACAAGCTCTCCAGATTGGAAAGCGTCAGCGGCGTTTCTTCGGCAGCGGTGTTGGTCTGCTCCACCACAGATTTGAGCAGCGCTGTGGTCATTCCGCCGCCGGTCAGGTAGAATTTGGCACGGTTAACCCCTCTGCGCACCGCTTTGCGGACGCGCATCACAACGACAAGAACCATTACCGCGATTGCGGCGGCGCCAATTAAGGGCAAAAGCTGCTGAATATCAATATTTCCCATAAATCACAGCATCCCGAGCAAAAGGCCGATCAGTGCTCCGCCGACAGTTCCGCAAAGGCCGGCCAAAAAAGTCTTGAGTGGATCGAGCGGCAGATTGCCGACAAATTTACCGGTTTGGCCATTCATCGCGAAAAGGTATTCCTTCTCTTTGTATGTACAGTGGAGAATCCAAGCCGGCAGCATTACATACCGGGTGCGATTGGGCGTCACAGCAGCTGTAAAGTGACGGTCACTGAGCGAATCCATCGAAATATCGTCCTCACAAAAATGTTGGGCCGAGCGCTCCACCCGCTGCCTGCATCGGGGGTAGGCGTCCTGCGTGCTCTCATCGTAACGCTCCGCCAAATAACCGGAGAGATAGGCCGGATGAAACGCATTCGCCTTTTTCAAATCGAAGGGCTCGATGGAGTCCATGGCGGCGTCCTCAATCTTTTTGGAAGCATCTACGCAGACCCCCTGGAATTTAATTTCACAGTCACGCGCGCATTCGTAAATCTCCTTGATCTCGTAATCGGCGTTGCTTTTATCCCGTTTGCCAACGCAACGCAGACTGCCGGTGGCGCTCCCGTCAAAGAGCCAGAAGGGGACGTAAATTCCCTGCACCTTATTGACGGTTACCTCCCGATAAAATGCCTTGGGCGTGAGAGGCTTCTTCATAAATTTATGAAAGGCGGCATCCGCCTGCTCCCGGGGAACCTGGAAGGGCACCACCAACTCCGGAGAAAACTCATTGACCAGCGCATTTTTGATTACGATTGGATACTGGCAGTACGGACAAATCGTCGCGCTGGTTGTCCGGCTGGTGACGATTTCCGCCTGACAATGGGAGCAGGAATAGCCTACTAGATCCCGGCTTTCTTTGGCAACGCCGTAATCGCTGTCATCATCTGTTTGGATGTTCTTGATTTCGTCCGCGTCCAGCTCGCGCTCCCTCTGGATATCCTCGTGCAAGGTCTCCAGCTTGGCGGCATCCATTGCCTGTTCCAGCTGCGCAAGGGTGAATTGCCCATCACAGTAGTCGCATGCCCAGTTTTGATGCTCGGCCGAATACGTGAGCTCCGCGCTGCATTCCGGGCATTTATATGTCAGATTCGCCATGCTCTCACCTCCTTATTTCTTGTTCTTTTTCCGCTTGTCTGTGCGGATGTATTTGTCAACCCGGTGGGTGATCACACTCTTTTCCAGATCAATATTGTCATCCGCGTGCGTGGCCCTGCGTTTGGTTTTGCTCATGCCGATCAGCACAACCAGTAATCCCGCTCCGCCTGCCAATCCCCCCACCAAAGGATACGTCGGCTCCACATTGGAATGGCTGGAGACTGCGGCAAAAACCGGCATCATCATTGGACCTGTGGCAAGCATCAGAGATAAAAGCATAGACGCGATTGCTTTTCTCATAAACGAACACCTCTTTCGCCGAAAACTAAAAAATAATTATAACATACTCTTCTTTGCATTTGCAAATCGGGTGGTTCTAGGACCATCCCCACCATTATGTTTTTGGCGTTTTGCTGGCGTCCACCGGCACAAGATAGTATGCGCCGTTTTCCCTTTGCGCAATCGCAAACCGATAATACAACGACATCACGGGTGTTGTCAACTGTTCGTCGCCCTGATTGTAAAAAACAACGGTGTAATACACCCGCCCGTCCTCGGTGTAGGCGGTTTCGGTGACCTGGTAATTCTGCATCATCCCGCCGTGGCCCGGGCCATACTTGTATACGTTCTCGGCGGCGGCGTAGTAAAAATCGTCCTTATAGGCAAAGCCGCTGATATCCAGCAGCATACCGGCCTCCTCCGCCACCTGCCGGGGGGTGACGGCGTAGTAAAAATCGTCGTACATGGCGAGCTCCACAAGTCCCGCCTGGTCGTCCCGGTAGAGATTCATCAGGCAATAGTAAAGCACCGCTTCCTCGTTGAGGGCGTTGGGGGTAAAGAAGTCCCCGCCGGACACAATACCATCGACATTGGAGGGCCCCAGGGTGGACAAAAACAGGTCCAGACAGGCCAGCAGCTCCATCTCCTCGTCCTCGGTGAAGGGGTTGTAATCCTGCTCCTCCTGGGATTCCTCCGCGTCCTCCGGGCCGGCCCCGGGGGATTCGGTCAGGGGGGACTGTTGCATGATCAGGCTGCTCTGGCCGCTGCCATCCAACTGCCGGGGGGTACACGCGGCCGCCACCAGCAGGGACAGCAGGGCCGCCGCAATTTTATACTTACGCATTTTTTCACTTCCATCCTGTAGCATTTGGTAGTTCACTTTACTATACATACAGTGCGCGGGATGGGAATATTTGTTGCATAGCCCACGTCCTTTCGTCCTTTCTGTGTCACAAACGGGTGAAAATGCGTATACTATACAAAGCCTTGTAAACCAAGAGCGACGAATGTGCAAAGCAGGTGGGACAATGAGAAGAAGGCGGCACAAAAATCTTCGCAACAACTGGCTGCCGGTAGTGGCAATTGCATTTGGAGCAGGGCTTTTGCTGGCGTTGCTGGGTTCCTATAGGCTGGCGTTGTTTTTTGCGGCCGTTGCGTTAATCTACTTAGGCATTACGCTCAATTCCTGTTAATTTAAGGTGGTGTACATCATGAAGATCGTTGTGGTGAAAAGTCCCAGGTTCTTGGCCCCCATTCTCCGTCTAATATTTAAGATGAAAAAAGAACCCGCCTAACCCCTCCATTGTCCTCCGACTTCGCACTTTCCCCCCTTCTCTCCTACATTTCCTTCATTTCCTTCCAAAAAGCCAAAACCTTTCCCTGCAAGGGAGAATGGTTTTGGCTTTTTTGTAATATCTTGGACAGAGTCTTCATATATTTGTCTTAGAATTTAGGAGAGGTGAGGTAATCCTTATGGAACTGAACTTACAAAGGCAATCGATTACCATAAACGAGGTCATTTTCGACGGCAACACAGAGCAGCCTGTGGAATGCGACGCACTTCTGCCCGACTATTGCCCCGACATCGTCAAGGTACTCAAATGCACTATCAGCACCCACATCCACTCCACTGCAGTCAATGGGGATCGGCTCACCATCGAAGGGATGGCGGTGGCCCATATCTACTACGCTTCGGAACGCAGCAGCGTGCGTCACGTGGAATATAAAATTCCCTTTGGCAAAATGGTGGAACTGCGCATGGCCCCGCAAAATCCGGTGGTCAGCGTGCTGCCCCGGGTGGATTACGTGAACTGCCGTCCGGTAAATCAGCGCCGCGTCGATGTGCGGGGCGCTATTACCATTGGCGTAAAAGTGCAAAGCCAGCGGGAGGAGCAGGTCATCAGCGGTGCGGAGGGCGCAGGGCTCCAGCTGCGCCGGGAGATGGTAAACGCCACCGAGATGATGGGCCAGAGCTCCATGCAGTTTCCCGTTATGGAGGATTTGGAGATAGGCTATGGCAAGGGCCAGGTGGGCTCCGTTGTGCGTATTGACAGCCGCGTCAATGTCCAGGACCATAAAATCGTGGCGGGCAAGGTGGTGGCCAAGGGCGATTTTCTGCTCCACGTGCTCTACGCCACGGTGGAGACGGAGGAAAAGCTGGAGGTGATGGAGTACAGCCTGCCCATCAGCCAGATCATCGACGCCGAGGGCGTGGACGAGGACTGCCTGTGCGACGTGGTCATGGTGGTCGGCAGCTGCGACGTACAGCCCCGGGCCAACGAGGAGGGCGAGTACACCGGCCTTTCCCTGGACGCCAAGGTGCAGGCGACGGTGACGGCCCACCGGCACAAGGACATCCCGGTGGCCAGCGACTGCTACTCCACCCAGTTTGAGTGCAAGAGCAAGGGCCGCCCGGTGACGTTTTTCCGGCTGGTGGATATGGTCCGCGAAACCTTGATGCACAAGGTCTCGCTGGATTTGCCCGAGGGGGTGCGCAGCGTACTGGACGCCTGGTGCGACGTGGAAAATTTCAGCTGGAAATACGAAGAGAGCAGCCTGCGCTGTGAGGTGCGGCTGACGGTGTGCATGTTTGCCGGCATGGAGGAAGGAGAGGTACTGTACTTTGAGCAGCCCACCGAAATGGAGCACACCATCCCGGTGGAGGCCCCCTGCGAGAGCATTTTGTTCGAGCCCAGCTGTGACGTGCTCACCTCGGCCTACACGCTGATGGGCAAGGAAAAGATAGATATCCGCTGCGAGGTGCTCCTCAAGGGCAACGCCTACTGCAACATCAAAAAGAACTCCCTGGGGGAAATCGAGGTAGACGAAACCCAGATAAAGCAAAAGCGGCAAAACAAATTGTACCTCTATTACGCCAACCGGGGCGAGAGCGTGTGGAGCATCGCCAAGGAATACAACACCGCCTCCGGAGCCATCTGGGAGGAAAACGACCTGGAAAACGACGCCCTGCGGGAAAAACGGATGCTGCTGATCCCTATTGTGTAGCATGAAAGAGGATTGAAAGGAGTATTTTCGGGCATGGATAAATCAAATATCTATCAGGATATCGCCACCCGAACCGAAGGAAATATTTATATCGGCGTGGTGGGCCCTGTGCGCACAGGCAAATCCACCTTTATCAAAAAATTCATGGACACCCTGGTCATCCCCAATATTGAGAGCGAGTACATGCGGGAGCGCGCCATCGACGAGCTGCCCCAATCCAGCGGCGGCAAAACCATCATGACCACCGAGCCCAAGTTTATCCCCGAGGAGGCCGTGCAGGTCAAGGTGGCGGAAAACGTGTCGATGAATGTGCGGATGATCGACTGTGTTGGGTACATCGTGCCCAGCTCCATCGGCTACATCGAAAACGAGCAGCCCCGCATGGTGCTCACCCCCTGGTACGAGCAGGAGATCCCCTTTAACATGGCGGCGGAAATCGGCACCCGGAAGGTCATCACCGACCACTCCTCCATCGGGCTTGTGGTCACCACCGACGGCAGCATCTCCGACATTCCCCGGGTGGAATACGAGGAGGTGGAGGAGCGGGTCATCGACGAGCTCAAGGAAATTGAAAAACCCTTTGCGGTGCTGCTCAACTGTGTGGAGCCCCGTTCGTCGGCCAGCCAGGATCTGCGGCAATATCTGGAGGAGAAGTACGGTGTTCCCGTGGTGGCCACCAACTGCCTGGATCTCGGCGAGGCGGACATTCTGGAGATACTGCGCAGCGTGCTGTACCAGTTCCCGGTGAAGGAGATCTGTGTGGATATCCCCGGCTGGATTGTGGCGCTGGAAAAGGAGCATTGGCTCAAAAAGGATATCTACGAGAGCATTCAGCTGGCCGCCAAGGATATCGTGCAGATAAGCCAGGTATCCGCCAGCTTTCGCTCCCTGTCGGAATCCGAGCATGTCAAGACCCACTCCATCGACAATATCGATTTGGGCCGCGGCAGCGTATCCATGTCGGTATCGGTGGCGGAGGGGCTCTTTTATCGGATATTGGGCGAGACCACCGGACTGGATATTGACGGCGAGGCGGGCCTCATGCCCCGCATGATCGAGCTGGCCAGGATCAAGCGGGAATACGATAAAATCAGCGGCGCGCTGGAGGAGGTAGCCGCCACCGGCTACGGCATTGTGATGCCGGGGCTGGATGAGCTGACGCTGGAGGAGCCGGAGATCGTCAACCAGGGTGGGCGCTACGGCGTTAAACTGCGGGCTTCCGCGCCGTCCATACACATGATGCGCGCCGATATCACCACCGAGGTGAGCCCTATTGTGGGCAGCGAGAAGCAATCGGAGGAGCTGGTCATGTTCCTGCTCAACGACTTCGAGGAGAATCCGGAAAAGATATGGGGCTCCAACATCTTTGGCAAAAGCCTGCACGAGTTGGTCAACGAGGGGCTGCACAACAAGCTGTACCGCATGCCCGCCGACGCCAGAATGAAGCTGCAGGAGACGGTTGAACGCATTATCAACGAGGGTTGCGGGGGGTTAGTCTGCATTATTCTGTAACCTCACTGAATATAGAATTTGCCCCCGGTGTGGAGAGCGCCGGGTGCAATTGGACGCCCACAGCGCGCCCAACCCCCCGGCAATTGTGCCGGGGGGGTTTGTTTGAAGGCAGAAAATACTTTATCACATAGAAGAATCATAGATAAAAACTGCGTAGTAGCGTCCATCCGCTTCCTGTCCCCATAAATAGAGCTTGCGATGAGCCGGAATGCGAAAAACGGGCGTTTCCACGTCCGGAAGGTACAACAACATATACCCTGTGGCGGGATCGGTTTCAATGGTAAAGGGAGGAGACGGCGCGACCTCCTGTATGGACCATCCGCCATATATTTCATAACTTCCCTCAAATAAAGTGGAGGAATCAAAAAAAGCCTGGGTTTCCTCCTGGGACCAACTGGCCCATTCCCGGGATTCCAGATTGATATAATATGTTTCGCCCTCTACATACGTGCCAGATGGATCACGATAACCATATTGAGGGACCATCAGCAGCTCCGTCTCGCCGATAAGGAATGTTTCTGGAAAATGGCGGCCCCAGTTATCCATATGCGAGAAAACCGCGCCGGGTAACGAAAAACGATCCAACTGTTTGCCGCTCTCGTCAAAAATCGCGACCCCCATTTCGCATGTAGAGTTGTCGTAATTCCCGTCCTGACCGCCCCAAAAGGCATTTGTGTTGTACACAGCCACATATTGCCGCTTTTCTTGATTGTATACAAGTCCGATCACCCGGTACCGATCCCCTATCAGGGAAAAATCCGTTTTGTATAATTCCCGGTTCTCATCCAGATTCTCACCGTAATCGAATTGCAATTGATACGAGAGCGGCCGGCAGTATTGGTCCATCAATACCGGGCGTTCACTGTTCATGTGGGGGGTTACAGTAAAGTCTTGACTATATCCTACAACCGCTATGACGCCGTTGGGGAAAAAATCCACATGGTCAGAAGCCCAATATTCACTGAAATAATAAATCCCTGTGGACAAGTCATAGGTGCCAAACATACCAAATCCTATCCCTGCATCCGTACATAGGATGCAATCGTTTTGATAACTTACCGGTGTTAGATCGCTCTCCCCTTTAGGGAGGTCATAATGATTGGCCTCCGCACTGTCGGAGTCAAAGGAAATATATGCCCAACTGGTTTTAGACGCATCGTATACAAGATCAAAATCAAAAAGCACGTCCACCTGCGGGGGATCCTCCGGCGCGTATGACTCGGCCGGGGAGATGCTTTCAGAATTATCCGCCGGTTTTGATGAAGCGGATTCCTGCCCTGTCTCCGATGTTGAAACGACGGTCCCCGCATGACAGGATGAGCATAAAACAATCGCTGCCAAAAGTGTGTACAGTTTTGCGCTGGACTTCATCAATAACGCCCCCTCTTTTGTTAAAATAGCAGAAACGCTTCAATTGCTTCCATTATAAGCCAAAAGAGAATATATGACAAGCAGCCCCCCTGATGCAGTGTGCAAATAATTGGCTGGTGTGCATGAAGTAGTATTAATCATAACCGCCTTTGTCCGCCTCATATACATGGTATTGTACGCCAAAATCTTTGTATCCCCCACAGGCCATAGAGATTGGCGGATTGGCACAAGCCTTAAGGAGGAAAACTGTGATGAAAAGCTGGCCCAAGCAGGTTTGTATGACCGTAAAGGAGACCAAGAGCGTGCGAATACAGGAAGCCAGGGGCAAGGTATCCTGGATGTGTCAGGGGAATTGGGTTTGTATATCCATCAACGTGGAAAACGCGCTGCCCGACACGGGCTATCACGTGATTTTCTTGGCGAGAATGAATAAGAAAGAAACGGTGGGCATTGTGTGCACAGACGTGGTCACCTCCGACAACCGCGGCGGCATTCAGGTGCAAACGGACACCGTGCCAAGCGATATTTTCGGAACCGGCATATCCTTAAATCACATCGCCGGCGTGACACTGGCGCCCGTGGAGGACAGTGACTTTTCCCGGGCCATTACCGGGTACTGCCGCGCAAGCTTTGAGTGGCAGCAGGGGTTACAAATCGTGCATGTGACGCCCCGGGAGGAAACAAAGGGGGAGGGGGCTCCCAAAGACCATCTTGAAAGCTGTAAAAGGCTTATGGAAGGACGTGGGGCCTATGCGCCCTTTCATCCGCCGCTATCGGATGCGAAATGGGTAAAAATCACTCTGGAAGACTACTTTCGCTTGAATGGCATCTATCGCAACAAGGCGCTGGACGAAGTGGTTCTGGCCAGTTATCAGGAGTATCAGTACCTGATTCTGGGGTTCGTGGAGAATAAAAATCTTCATCAGTGCATTATCGGTATCCCCTACAACTACAACCTTGACCATCAGCTGCAAATGGCCGATTTGGGATTCTCCCGCTTTATGTGTTCCGACACACGCCGGATTCTGCGGGACGGTGAAAGAGGTTATTGGCTGTACATGTTTTGAATATAGTAAACCAACTTCAAAATGCGATCATTTTGAAGTTGGTTTACCGGCTGGGAATCAACTTTTCCTCTTTCTTTTTTCCATTTTTAAAGTTGATTCACTATATCCGCCCCCTATCTTCCCCGGCGGCGGATAGGATGGAATTCCCAAGGCAATGTATGTTGCCAATAGAGAGGACTGAGCATTCATATGGCAAACACACCAATCGAGGTAATTGTAAAATTTGGCGGCGATATTCAGGTGGTGGCGGCGGAGCTGGGGGTCGCGGCGGAAATCCTTAGCAACAACTATGCCATAATGCTCCTCCCCCCCGAGCTGGTTTCCTCGCTGTATCAATTTCCTCAAGTGGAATATGTGGAACCCGCGAAGCGGCTGACCATTCAGCAGAGCAGCCAGACCATGGAACGCGCATGCATCACCCCGGTACAGCCGGTGGGCAATTACAACCTCTCGGGAGAGGGGGTGGTGGTGGCAATCATTGATTCCGGCATCGACTACGCCCACCCGGCATTTATCGACGAACAGGGCCGCAGCCGCATTCTGTATATCTGGGATCAAAACCTGACGGGTCCGCCGCCGCCGGGCTTTGTTTTCGGCGCGGAGTACACCCGCGAGCAGATTGACAGGGCATTGGCCGAAACGGATCGTGTCCGCCGCAGGGAGCGATTGCCCCATGTGGATTTTAACGGACACGGCACGGCGGTGGCCGGCATCGCGGCGGGCAACGGAAAAAGCCAAACCAACCGGTTCCTTGGCGCCGCCCCGGCTGCGTCGATTATCTGCGTGAAGCTGCGTTACAACGAGTCCCCCTTCTATACCAGCACTACCGACCTCATGCGGGGGGTGAAATACACCATAGATAAGGCTGAGTCCCTGAACATGCCGGTGGCAATCAACCTCAGCTACGGCACAAACGACGGCTCCCACGACGGGTTGTCCTTGCTTGAGCAGTTTCTGGACGATATGTCCAGCCGTTGGCTGACCTCCATTGTCGCGGCCACCGGCAACGAGGGGATGACGGGGCATCACGCCGCGGGCAGCGTTGCCCAGGGGGAAACCGTGAATGTAGAATTTTCCACCCAGCCCGGCCTCACCTACCTGTGGGTGATCATGCGCAAATCCTTTGTGGACGTATTCAGCCTTGAGATTATCTCCTCCGCCGGGCACACCAGCGGGCCCATCACCCGCTATACCGGCGGCAGCCGGGCGGTGCTGGGCAATGTGACCGTCACCCTTCAGTTCAGCCAGCCAACCCCTTATGACATCGACCAAAACGTCCGCTTTCAGTTGGCGGCTTTTCCCGGCGCCACCATCCCGGAAAGCATCTGGACCATCCGCATCACGGGGGTGGACGTCACGGTGGGCAGCTTTGATTTGTGGCTGCCGGTCACCGAGATCTCCGGCCTGGGCACCGCTTTTTTGGATCCCTCCCTGAGCCGGACGCTCACCATCCCCTCCACGGCAAAAAGAGTGATTGCCGTGGGCGGGTACGACTCCTACACCGGTGTGTTCGCTCAATTTTCGGGCCGTGGATTTGTGTTTGGAGCGCGGTATGTGAAGCCCGATCTCGTGGCCCCGGCGGTGGACGTGTGGGCGCCCCGGTCCGGGAGCAGGGGCTATGACCGGTTTACAGGCACCAGCATGGCCGCTCCCCATGTCACCGGCAGCTGCGCGCTGCTGATGCAGTGGGGCATTGTGGAAAGAAACGACATCTTCCTCTACGGCCAGAGACTCAGGAGCTACCTGCGCCTGGGAGCGAATAGGCTGCCCAACCTCGGCTACCCCAACGAACGGTGGGGCTTTGGCACCCTTTGCCTGCGCCAAAGCCTGGATCGGCTCATCCGTTACAAGGCCCTCACCAACGCGCCGGCGCCCCCGTCGGTAACCGTGGGTGAGCACGGCCCGGCTGTTCCGGTAATGGCCATGATCTCGCCGCAACAATTCGCCGCGGAGCCGGCCGCCGGCGGTCCGGCTGTCCCCGTACAGGTGAAGCTGCCGGCGGCACAGGGCGGGGAAACGCCGCACCGGGCCGCCGACGCGGATCCTCCCATTCCCGCCGGCTTTGGGAGTCCTCCGCCGGGGGAGAACCCGGTGACAAGTGAAGATTATTATGATTTTATGGTGAACTACTACGGAAGTGTGGACCGTCTGCTGGAGGATAACCCCAACATCTATTTTTCCACCAAGCTGCAGGGGGATCTGGCCGTGGCGCATGTGCCCACGTCCGATTTTAATCAATATATCTCGGGCAGCCGGGAGCTGCTCGCAGGGGAAGCGGCTATCATCTGTTCGCTCGCCGACGAACACAGCATGAATATCTCCGGAATTACCGAGGTGCATAATCTGCCCTTTATCGATCTGCTGGGCCGGGGGGTGCTGGTGGGCATAGTGGATACCGGCATCGACTACACCTCCGCCTCCTTTGTCTACGAGGATAACACCAGCAAAATCGCAAGCATCTGGGATCAGAGCGTTGCCGGCACGGGCGTTCCGGGATTCCCCTACGGCGTTGCGTACAGCCAGGAGCAAATCGACGCTGCGCTGCAAAGCGACAATCCGCTGTCGGTGGTGCCCAGCGTGGACGAGGTGGGGCATGGTACCTTTTTGGCCGCTCTGGCGGCGGGCCGGGGTGTGGGCGGCGGCAATGTCGGAGCGGCGCCGGAGGCGGAGCTGGTGGTGGTGAAGCTCAAACGGGCAAAGCAGGTGGAGCTGGATGACGTGGCCATCTACACCGACGCCCCCGCCTACCAGTCCACCGATATTGTGGCGGGCATTGAGTACATTTACCAGATGGCGGGCAGCCTGAACCGCCCGGCGGTAATTTTTTTGGGAATACAGACCAATGAGGGCGCCCACGACGGCCTCACCTTGTTTGAGCGGTATCTGACCCGCATGAGTATTATCACGGGAATCAGCATGATCACCAGCGTTGGCAACGAGGGCAACCGCTCCCACCACGCCACCGGCCGGGTGGAAAACACCGCCTCCACCTATGAGATAGAAATGAATGTGGCGCGCGGTGAACCCGGCTTCTCCATGTCTATCTGGGCCCTTGCGCCCGACCGCCTGTCCGTGTCGCTGACATCTCCCTTAGGCGAGGTGGTGGAGCGCTCCCCCTTTGCCACCCACGAGCGAAGGCGGGTAAACTTTGTGCTCACCCCCACAACAATCGACATTCGGTACGACTTCCCATATCCGTTGAACGGCAGCCAGCTGATCCGAATCATCTTCCGAAATCCCACCCCCGGCCTGTGGCGGATACGGGTGTACGGCGATCTGATTCTGGAGGGCACCTTCCACGCCTGGCTGCCGGTGTCCCAGTTTGTTCAACAGGACACCGTTTTCCTCAACTCCACCACCGCCAACACCGTCACCATCCCCGCAACGAGCCGCTCCGTCATCTCCTGCGGCGCCTACAACGGGGCCGATCGCAGCATGTTCATCTCCTCCGGCCGGGGGCCTGCGCTGTCGGGCAAGCAGTGCCCCGATCTATGCGCCCCGGGGGTAAACGTGGGCGGCGTACTCCCCGACAATCAAACCGGCCGGATGACCGGCACCAGTGTGGCCACAGCCATCACCGCCGGAGCGGCGGCGCTGCTGATGCAGTGGGGCATTGTACAGGGCAACGACCGTTCCCTCAACACCCAGACAATGCGGTCCTATCTCATATTGGGCTGTACCCAAAGCCCCGGCATCCAATACCCCGACGCCCTGCGGGGTTATGGGGAGCTGAACCTGATAAACTCCTTTCGGCGCATCCAGCGCGTAATTTGAAACTTCTATCTCCAAGTCAAATATCCGGATATCCTTTTTTTAACCCACCCAGGTCTTTTAAAAACGCAGGGCGCGGGTGGCGTTGAGCACGGCGAGAATCGAGACGCCCACATCGGCAAAGACCGCCATCCACATGGTGGCCATACCGAAAACAGTCAGGACAAAAACCAGGGCTTTGACGGTGAGGGCAAAGGCGACGTTAAAGCGGGCCAGGCGGGTGACGCGGCGGGTGATGCGAATGGCCTGGGGAAGGGAGCGCAGCTTGTCGGAGAGGAGGACGACGTCGGCGGTTTCAATGGCGGCGTCGGAGGCAAGCCCCATGGCGACGCCCGCGTCGGCGGCGGCGAGAACAGGGGCGTCGTTGATGCCGTCGCCCACGTAAATGGTCTTTCCGGCGGACGTTTTCTTAATTTCCGCAAAATTTTCCACCTTGTCGGCGGGGAGCAAATCGTGCCGCGCTTCGTCCAGCCCCACAAGGGCGCGGGTCTTCTCGGCGGCCGCGCCGCCGTCGCCGGTGAGCATCACGGTGCGCCTGATACCCAGCTCCTTCAATTCCAGGATGGTGTCGGCGGCGTCGGGGCGGGGACTGTCGCACACCGAGACCGCGCCCAGAGCGGCGCCGCCGCGGGCCAGATACACATTGGCTTCGGGCAAGCCGTCCATAGGCACATCAAAGCGCTCCATGAGACGGCGGGAGCCGCACAGAAGGACGTCGCCGTTTTTCAGCACGGCCCGCATGCCGTAGGAGGTGAGCTCCCGGCATTCCTCCACCTCCGCCGTGTCCACCGCGCCATGGGCGCTCACCACGGCCTTGGCGATGGGGTGGTTGGAGTAGCTCTCGCACAGGGCGCTGAGGCGCAGCACCTCCTCCCGGGAGCTGTTCCGGGCAGCGGTCACGGTGTCCACCGAGAGGGCGCCGGTGGTGAGGGTGCCGGTCTTGTCGAAGACCACGGTGTCGGCCTGGGCCAGGGCCTCCATGTATTTGGAGCCCTTGACCAGCACACCGTTTTTGGAGCAGGCGCCAATGCCCGCGAAGAAGGACAGGGGGATGGAGATAACCAGAGCGCAGGGGCAGGAGGCCACCAACAGCACCAGTGCGCGGGACAGCCACATGGTGAAGGTGCCCAGGCCCAGCAGGGGCGCGGCAACGGCAAGCAGCACGGCCGCCAGTATCACCAGGGGGGTGTACACCCGGGCAAATCGGGTGATAAAGCGCTCGGTGTTGCCCTTTTGGGCGGCGGAATCCCGCACCATCTCCACAATTTTGGCCGCGGTGGAATCCGCAAAGGTGCTCACGGTCTCGCAGACCAGCGAGCCGCCCAGGTTGATGGAGCCGGAGAGGCACAGCTCGCCCGGGGACACCTCCCGCGCGATGCTCTCGCCGGTGAGCGAGCTTGTGTCCAGGGAGGAGCTCCCCGATAGGATCCTGCAATCCACCGGTACGCGTTCGCCGGATTTTATGAGGATTTTACTGCCCAGCGCCAGTTCCTTTGCGCCCACCACCGTGGCAGCGCCGTCCGCCCCCAGCAGATTGGCGTTTTCCGGTATGATTTTGGTGATGGCCTCCACCTCGCGGCGGCTGCGGGAAACCGCCAAATCCTCCAGGATCTCGCCCAGACGGAACAAAACGGTGACCAGCATGGCCTCGGGAAACTCGCCGATGATGCACGCGGCGGTGACGGCGATGGTCATCAGCGCCATCTCCTCCAGCTGCAAATGGAAAATACCCTTGATCCCCTCCCGGAAGACGGGCAGCCCGGCGATGAGAATGGCCGCCAGATACAGCGCGATTTGTACCGCGGGATAGGGAGTGGCATAGGGGGTGAAATATGCCGCCACCGCCACAACCGCGGCGGCGATGACCGAGATGATGTCCTGCTTCAGCGAGGAGATCTGTTCCCCGCCGTGGCTGTGATCGCGCTCTTGGCTGTGCTCCTGTTCGTGGTGATATTCGTTTGCGCTGCCACAATCACAGGCCAGCGCCATTTCATTTCCATCGGTATGGCAACTGTCGCAACTGCATTTTTTCATAATCATTACCTCTTTACTTTAGGGTGTATAGTGAATCAACTTTAAAATCGAAAAAAGAAAGAGGAAAAAGTTGATTCCCATTCGGTAATTCAACTTCAAAATACTATTATTTTGAAGTTGATACTGAACACTGATTAAAAAGTGATAATAAATTGCGAGGATATTTTTCGACCAGCTAGGAAGACGACGCAGGCGGGCTGTCGCCCGGCAAGGAGGATGACAACGCTGGGCGGAAAATAG
>Ga0153946_1000506_pt1 | contig 17142 bp, 20 predicted proteins | sample TSNJ030MetaG_FD_104751 | JGI IMG/M metagenome (GOLD analysis project Ga0153946, IMG submission 104751) | Attine ant fungus gardens microbial communities from New Jersey, USA - TSNJ030 MetaG | ecosystem: Host-associated > Fungi > Mycelium > Unclassified | place: USA: New Jersey, Wharton State... | reverse complement strand
GATGTCGGGATTCACGTCGAGCAATTCCAGATACTGTAAGATTATGGGAACTAAAGGTGAACTTCTCGGTGATATGGATGAGAATACTATTACAATAATGCCGTTTGGCGGGCCGGAAGAAGTGATCGATATATCCAAACTGGCAGATGATTTTTCGGGACATGCCGGCGGAGATGTGCGTCTGGTGGAAGAATTTCTGGACGTAGTAAGCGGGGAAAAAGAAATGACCAGCCAGATCACTTCAATCGATCATTCAATAGAAAGCCATTATATCGCTCTGGCAGCAGAAGAATCCAGGATCAACGGAGGAAAAGTTATAAAGCTGGATGCATATAGAAGATAACCTGAGGCGCTGGGGAAGGGCGTAGGTCTTCTGAGTGACCCTTGTTATATATCATTCAGGTATGGTGAGGATACCTGACATACTAAGAAAGTGAGGAAAGGAAATTATGAAAAAGAATTTGAAGAAACTGACTGCACTGGGGCTGGCGACAGTTATGTGTGCGGCATTGCTTGCAGGCTGCAAAGGCAATGACGGACAGGAGACAGAGACAGCGGACGGGAAGACACAGCTGACCATCGGTATCTGGGATGAAAAGCAGAGACCGGCACTGGAGACCATGATTGAGACCTATACGGAAACCCATGATAATGTGGAAATCAGCATTCAGACAACACCTTATAAAGGTGGAGAATACTGGACCAAACTGGAAGCAGCGGCAACCGGCGGAACCGCACCGGATATTTTCTGGATCAATGTGCTGCATGCGGAAGATTATTATGAAGGTGGAATCCTGAAGGATTTAAGCGGGGCGGCAGAGGAACTGGATCTGGACGCAAACTTCCCGGAAGCTCTGATCAGTGCATACAACATGGACGGAAAGCAGATTGCGATCCCGAAAGATTTTGACACCAATGCATTGTGGTATAATAAAGAGATATTTGATAAAGCAGGCGTAGATTATCCGACCGATGACTGGACTTATGAGGATATTGTGAATACGGCAAGAGAGTTGAAAGAGGCAGGCATGGATGATGGCGTATGGCCGTTCGCGTGTCCGGTAGATTTCCAGACATGGTATTATCCAACCGTTTATGCAGCAGGCGGATGGATCTTAAATGAGGATAAGACCGAAACCGGTTATGAAGACCCGAAGACACAGGAAGGTATACAGTGTTGGATTGATATGGTTGATGAAGGACTTTCACCGACTGCGGCAAGCTTATCGGAAACGACAGTGGATACATTATTCGGCGGCGGTCAGCTTGCGATGGTGCTTGCAGGTTCTTATATGACACCGGAATATATGTCGAATGATGCGCTGGACGGAAAAATCGATCTGGTAGAATTCCCGGAGTTTAACGGTGTAGAACCGAATATCATCAACGGACTGGGGTATGCGGTGTATGAAGGAACAAAGAATGAAGAAGCGGCAATCGAGTTTGCCACATGGCTTGGTTCTTCAGAGGCGATGAAGATCCAGGGAGAATCGGGAACGGTTATTTCTGCCAGAAACGATACGCAGCATTATTTTGCAGAATCTATCACGGAGGTGAATCTGGCAGCTTATACGAATCATGCAGATGTTGCAAACCCACTGCCGGTATGCAAAGGCGCAGCAGAGCTATACGATCTGGAAGCAAACAAACTCAAAGTGGCATATGCCGGGGAACAGTCACTGGCAGATATTTGTAAGGAACTAAAGATAGAAGCGGATGCACTTCTGGCAAAATAGTAAGAGGGTGGAGTTTATATGGCTGGAACAAGAAGGTTGAACCGGAAGAAAAAAGACTGGATAGCGGCGTATTTATTTATAGCGCCGCTGACCATCGGGATATTTGTATTTTACATATATCCGTTCATACAGAATCTCTGGTTTAGCTTCAATGATGTGAATAAATTTAATATTGCAACCTTCGTAGGTCTGGAGAATTATAAAGAATTGCTGCAAAGCAAAGAACTGTGGCATACATTCGGCAACACTCTGAAATATGTCCTAGTGACTGTTCCGGTTGGGCTTGTGCTGTCCCTGCTGATAGCAGCATTGCTGAATACGAAGATAAAAGGGAAATCAATTTACCGGACGCTGTATTTTTTGCCTTCGGTTACTATGGCGGCGGCGGTATCCATGGTATGGAAGTGGATTTATAACGATCAGGTGGGGATATTGAACGGCCTCTTGAAAATGCTGGGTCTGCCGACACAGGCATGGCTTACCGATCCAAAGCTTGCTCCGTATTCGATAATGATCGTAGGGATCTGGATGACCGCTGGGTACAATATGATTATTCTGCTGGCAGGAATTCAGGGGATATCCAGAACCTACTATGAAGCGGCGGCGATTGATGGGGCGGGTCCTGTAAAACAGTTCTTCCGGATTACCATTCCGATGCTGACCCCGACTATATTCTTTGTGTTAATAACATCTATTATCAGCGGTTTTCAAGTGTTTGATACTATTTACATGATGGTAGGAAAAACCAATCTTGCATATGAGAGTACGCAGTCAGTCGTAATGCTGTTCTACCGCAATGCGTTTGATTATGGTCATAAAGGCTATGCGGCAGCGATTTCCGTCTTCTTGTTTGCAGTCATCATGATCATTACGGTTATTCAGATGATCGGGCAGAAGAAATGGGTTAATTATGATTAGGAGGGAACCGGTATGAAACAAAAGAAAAATACAAAGAACCTGATCGTGCATCTTACCCTTATGATGGGAGTGGGCATTACCGTATTTCCATTTTTATGGATGGTTTTTTCATCGCTTAAAACGAAAGGTGAAGCAATGGCGGTACCTCCGACGATACTGCCGCAGAATGTTGTGACCACGGCATATCAAACGGTACTGGAGGCCATGCCTTTTGCGCATATTTACATGAATACGATCATTTCTACTGTCATTACGGTTGCGGTTCAGGTGGCGTTCTGTACAATGGCAGCCTATGCATTTGCGCGGATTAAATTTCCGGGGCGAAATATTTTATTTCTGGTCATTCTCTCTGTACTCATGGTACCGGGGCAGATTTTTCTGGTTCCTCAATACCTGATCATACAGAAGCTGAGTCTGCTGGATACGATCCCCGCATTGTTTCTGCCGAATCTCTTCAGCGCATTCGGAACATTCCTTATGCGGCAGTTCTTTATGTCGCTTCCGAAAGAACTGGAGGAGGCAGCGGTGCTTGACGGATGCAATCGGTTTCAGACATTCGGAAAAGTTATGCTTCCATTGGTAAAACCCGGAATTGTTGCACTTGTTATCTTTACGGCTAAATTTGCATGGAATGATTTCATGTGGCCGCTGATCGTAAATACGTCTCAGGAGAAAATGACCCTGGCGCCGGCTATGTCGTTCATGAACGGGCAGTATCTGACCAATGTACCCGCGCAGATGGCGGGTGCTGTTATGGCAGTTATTCCAATGGTCATATTGTTCTTTATGTTCCAGAGACAATTTATAGAAGGCGTTGCACACACCGGAGTAAAAGGTTAATCGAAATAAATGTAATTTGGAGAGGAACTGCCGCAAAATCATCGCGGCGGTTTTTTTCCGTGTTGTCTCTATAGCGCTAATTTGTGAAAGTTAATGATGCCATCAGCTGATTGTTACCTGAATTGCAACCTGCAGCAGATAACGCTCAGGATCTGCTTCGGCGATTTCGTCAATCAGATATTCTTCATAGGAATTTCCGCAAATATGCAGGTGATTCTTGCTGATATACTGTGTCAGCTTATGATATAACCAGTCAACCTGTCCATAGTCCGCATAAGCGGTACCAATCACATAAGTCCCCTTTGGTTTTGTATAAAAGGATGGGTATTGATCATCTGACAAATGATAAAAATAATAATTTGGTTTATTCCATAGACTATGAACAAGATTCTCCTGAGACACCAGTGTCCCGATAATCCCTCCAAGCTGAATATTCGCCTTGTTGCATTCTTTATAGAATTCAGGCAGATAGGCCCAGCCTTCTGCAAGATCATAGTCATCCGGCAGCTCAGGACCTAAAAATAAGTATTCGGCAGGCTGTTCTTCAATCCGAACAGTATTCACCTCCTCCATTATACCTTTTCGGATCTGATTATTCCGACGATGGATAAGCTCTTTAATGTGGAGCAGCTTCTGGATTTGTCCATCCAGACTGTCTTCCTGCATTTCCAGAACTTTCAGCAAATTCTCCGGTGATTTGGTCGTCAGATACCTGCGGATGCTCTCAAGCGGCATTCCAACCTCGCGAAGCGATACGATTACGTTGGCCGTATCGATCTGGCGATAAGAGTAGTAGCGGTAATTGTTTTCTCGATCAACTGCTTCCGGATGCAGTATTCCATATTTATCGTAATAAATCAGCAATTTTCTTGAAATACCGGATATAGCTGCAAACTCGCTGATTTTCAGTAACTTCTTAGGCATATTATACGTCCTCCTCTTGACTGTATAAATGTTATACAGTATATAGTAAATTTTATGGCATGTCAATTATATACTGATAATTTTGACAGTATTTTATTTGAGAGGAGATAATTAAGTTGAAAATCACCAACATAAATAAACGCATAAATAAACAGGAGGTTTCATTTACTTCAGGCAGTCTGCTTAAAGCCATGCTGATCTTTGCCGCTCCATATATGCTGGGGATATTATTACAAAATTTATATGGTGCCGTTGATTTATTTGTCGTCGGTCATTACGCTGCGACCGCGGATGTCTCCGCCGTTACTATCGGCAGCCAATTGATGACGATCGTCACCCAGCTGATTATCGGGTTTGCTGCCGGTATTACAATTATGGTCGGACAGTCTTTCGGCGCTCAAAATGAACGGGAATTGTCGCGTACAACCGGAGCATCCATCATGCTGTTCAGTTCGGCCGCAGTCATTTTAACCCTTTTATATCTAATCCTTCACGAGATACTGGTAGCGCTGATGCAGACACCGACAGAAGCAGTACTTGCTACAGAACAATATTTATTTGTCTGTGCATTGGGAATCCCATTTATCATCGGTTACAATGTAGTTACCGGTATTCTTACAGGTATTGGTGATTCCAAGACACCATTCTTATTTGTGACGATTGCCTGTATGATCAATATTATCATGGATGTGATACTGGTCAAATACGTCGGACTGGGAGCGTTGGGTGCTGCTGTTGCAACAACATTGGCTCAGGCCGGAAGTTTTATATTCTCGATATTATTTTTGCGGCGTAAAGGATTGGGATTCTCACTCTTGAAAGAAGATATCCGATTCGATCGGTTACAGACCGGGCGAATTGTCAAAATCGGCGGTCCGATTGCGATCCAGAATGTGTTGGTAAATGCATCATTCTTATTTGTGACAGCGATCATAAATCAGATGGGGCTGATTGCTTCAGCGGCAGTTGGAGTAGTTGAGAAGCTGATTACGTTTATATTTGTACCAGCAACAGCACTGGGAACGGCAGTGAGCACCGCATCTTCACAAAATCTCGGAGCCCGGCAGTATCAGCGGGTGCGAAAAAGTATGTGGTGCGGTATTGCAATGGCACTGGCCCCTTCGGTTCTGATAGTAGTGTTCTGCCAATTTGCCGGTGAATTGCTGACCGGTATCCTGACCAACGACAGCGCAGTTGTTCTGATGGCTGCCGACTATCTGCATTCTTACATCCTGGATGTTATCATGGTCAGTTTCATATTTTGTATGAACGGCTATTTCAACAGCCGGGGGAAATCTTGGTTCAGTCTTTTACATAGTTTGGTTACAACGTTTGCGGTACGGATACCGGTAGCTTATGGTCTTAGCCGGCTTACTGATACCAGTCTGTTTATGATCGGCTGGGCAGCACCGTTATCAACGCTGTTGTCGCTTGTCATGTGTATGATATTCCTGATCTGCGAAAAGCAGGAACAGAGTATTGTACCGTATAAAGAGAGTGTTCCGAAATATCACAATTCTCAGCATCGCGTTGTCATAACAATCAGCCGTGAGTACGGGAGCGGCGGACGATTAATAGGCGAACAGGTCGCTAAACAATTAGGAATCGCCTTTTACAACCGAAATCTCATCGATATGACTGCTCAGCGCAGCGGACTGGCCGAAGAGTACATAGCCAATTGGGAAGAGCAGGTGTCCAGCCGGTTTATCTGGGTCCCGCTCATAAATACCAGAACCGGGAGCGGAACACAACTGAGCGGCTATTACAGTAATGAAAATAAAATGTTCACTACCCAGAGTAATATTATCAGAGAACTGGCTGAAACTTCCTGCGTTATTGTTGGACGATGCGCGGATTACATTTTGCGGGAGTATCCTGATTGCATAAATGTATTTATTCGAGCTGATAAGAGACAGAGAGTAGAGCGCCTGATCAATGATTACGATGTCCAGCCCGATAAAGCTGAAGAAACAATTAATAATACCGATCGCGGACGTGCAAATTATTATAAACACTATACCAATATTCGGTGGGGGGATAATGATCACTACCACCTCGTAATCGACAGCGGCAGGTTTGGAATTGAACAGACCGCTGCACTGGTTGTACAGAGCATCTTATCCTTATATCCGGAAATGACTTCGCAAAGGGCAGTAGTTGAAGAATAAGGTGCCGCTGTGAAAACTGATGATATTTAAGATTGAAAAATAGCATAATTGATAATATAATTAATTTATTATAGAAGGGTAAGGGGTATTATCAATGAAATATAATAATAATATAGAAGTTATTTGTATTGGGCAAGCAGTGCTTGACTGCATCATAAAAGGTCAGAATGCCGACTCTTACCACGATATTACCAAGATGGCTGATTCAATAACCTTATCGCCTGGCGGTGATGCGTTTAATGAATCGGTCATTTTATCCCGCTTGGGTCATCAGGTCCGGATAATGTGCGGGCTTGGGCAGGATTTAGCCGGTGAAATTCTAACGGATAAGCTGAAAGAAAACGCCATTGATACCGATGCAATTATCTACGATGACACTGCGCAAACTCCAGTGGCAGCACTTATGGTCGCTCCTGACGGAAGCCGTAAGTCGATCAGTAGTCCGGCTCATTTAGTGAAATTCTTTGAACCTGGCACCAGCTTATTGAAAGAGGTTAAAGTCGTTTCCCTCGCCAGTCTTTTCCGGGCGCCTTTTAACCGTCCTGAAACGATTCTGGCTGTTTGTCAGGCGGCGAAGAAGACCGGCGCGATTGTGACCGCTGACACCAAACTGACTTATTATGGTGAGCTTACACTCCAAAAGATTGAAGCGGCACTGCCATATATCGATTACATTTTCCCTAATGAAGATGAAGCTGAGTTCTATACTCGAAAGAGTGATTACGCTAAGATGGCCGATGTTTTTCTTGACTACGGTGTCAAGAATGTCATTATCAAGACCGGACCGCAAGGCTGTTTTGTCAAAAATGCAACCGACTCCTTCGCTGTTCCGGCTCATAAACTGACCGCTGTAGATACAACCGGAGCTGGTGATAATTTTGTTGCCGGTTTTATCTCCGCGATTATCCGCGGTTCTGATCTGCGGGAAGCTGTTCAATTCGCCATCGGATGCGCGGCTCTGTGTGTTCAATCTATTGGCGCCACTTCAGGGATTCAAAGCCTTGCTCAGGCAGAAGAGTATATACGCCGTACCAGAAATTGAAGTGAAATTAGTATCTGTTTTAATCTTCGCGTAATTTCACTGCCAATGCAGCCTGACGGCGCCGATCTTCGTCAATAGCTGCATAATGCTTCTTGGTTGTATTAACATCTTTATGTCCCAAAACATCTGCCACCAGATAAATATCACCAGTTTCTTTATACAATGAAGTGCCATATGTGCTTCGCAGTTTATGAGGTGTGATTTTTTTATTTGGTGTCACCTGCCTGGCGTATTTTTTCACCATATTCTCAACTGCCTGAACGCCCATGCGTTTACGCTGCATTGATAAAAATAAAGCATTTTCATGCCCGGCCACCGGTGTCATAGCTTTGCGTTCGCTAGAAAGATAATTCTTCAGGGCTTTTTCAACTTCTTTACCAAAATAGAGCACCATTTCATTTCCGCCTTTTCGGGTAACTTTTATACTATTAATTTTAAAATCAATATCATTGATATCCAGGCCCACGCATTCAGATACACGAAGACCGGTGCCTAACAACAGCGTTAAAATGCTCAAATCGCGAATCTTCGTCTTTTCATAATAAGTTCTTGCCTGACCGGTCAATTGATTGCCACAGGACTCAACATGATCCAATAATAACGCAACTTCATCCGCTTCAAGCCTGATAATCGCTTTGTCGTGAAGTTTCGGCATATCTACCAGCAAGGTAGGATTCTTTTCGATCTGCTGGTGCTTATAATAGTAACCGTAAAATGTACGCAATGCAGACATTTTGCGTGACAGTCCCTTTTCGTTATTCGTAATCAATTCATCATCCTTTTTGTAAACCTTCAGGTATTCCTGATATTCTTCAATATCTACCGGTTCGATTTTCTCCAGATCAGCAATCGTAAACTGATCAGGAGAGTAGTGACGGTATACCGGATTATTTTCGATTAAAAAGTTAAAGAACACTCTAATATCGTAAGCGTAATTTATCCTTGTCCGAATCGATGAAGTAGGTTCGATCCCCCGAAAGAAATCTTTTGCAAAGGTCGGAAGGGTCTTCAGTATTTCCCGCAGGCGTAATGTATAATTAATAGTTGTTTGTTCATGATAAGTTCTTGGTTCAGCCATAATATAAACCTCCATATTGATTATTTGAAACTATCATTCTTTCAATCTTACTCTTTTGGAAAAATCGGTATTTGTCGTATAGATCTACCTCTTTTATTATACTACCATATCAGGTATATTGTCAAGATTTTGCTGCTATCCTACCAAATTCATTTTACTATTTTAAGGCTCTATCATTTGTTATAAAATCAAAAAGCCCCCTTAAACATTTCGTGGGGGCCTTAATTTTCTACATATAATAAGCTACTGTTAAAAAGCCGCTTTCATTAATATAATCCGATTCTAATGAGTTTATTGTCTTGAGTTCATTAATATAGTCATGTATTGATTCATATTCATCAGTCATATATACCTGGGCGATGCTCCATAAACTGTCACCTTTTTGAATTTCAATGCTTGTATAATACTTTTTATTCAGACTCTGAGTTTCCTCTGATTTAGCGCTTGCGTGTGTACCGAGTAAAAATCCTCCATATGCTGCACAACCTCCTATTACAAGAGTTAATGTCGCCAGAAAAATCATCAATCTTCGTTTTGCAGCCTTTCTTTGTTTTTGCTTTATAAGATATTTGTGTTCTTTATTAATGATATCCACCTCCTAATGAATCCCCTCTATTCAAACGCATGTTCTTGTTATGAATGAATTATATAACGCGAACATGCGTTTGTCAAGTACTTCGAACATATTTTCTAAACATTTGTTTGCTTTTTGCTTTTTTCTATGATAATATATAAATATAAATTGTTGAGAACAACACAAGGAGGATATTATGAGTCAGGGAAAGATCAGCAAAAAACAATCTGAAATATTAGAATACATAAAAGAACAAATCCTGCATAGAGGATTTCCGCCGGCTGTTCGCGAAATATGTGAAGCGGTTAATTTAAAATCTACGTCTTCTGTACACTCTCATCTGGAGACATTAGAAAAGAACGGCTACATCAGACGTGACCCTACCAAGCCCCGTGCAATTGAAATTCTGGATGATACCTTTAATCTGGTCAGACGGGAAACGGCAAATGTACCTGTTATCGGCCGTGTTGCTGCCGGAGATCCGATTCTTGCCGAGCAGAATATTGAGAACTACTTCCCTATTCCGGTCGAAATGCTCCCCAACAGTGAGACCTTTATGCTGACCGTTCGCGGTGAAAGTATGATAAATGCCGGTATCTTTGAGGGTGATTATGTATTGGTCGAGCAGACCAGGATTGTTAACAACGGAGATATGGCTGTTGCGCTGATTGAAGACGGCGCTACTGTTAAGACCTTTTATAAAGAGGAAGGAATCATTCGACTTCAGCCCGAAAATGATACTATGGAACCGATCATCGTAGAGAATGTTGAGATTCTCGGGAAAGTAATCGGAGTCTTCCGTTTCTTCTAGAATTCTAGAATAAGGGGATGTCGCAAAATTAACTGAATTTTAGTTATGGAGCGGCATCCCCACTCTATACCATGATGAGCGGATTCTTCGGAATCCGTTTTTCTGTTTTTAAACATAAAAAGGGAGCGCTGCATTTTGCAACGCCCCCCTAATCACCCTAAAATATCACTTAACTCTATTTCTTTCCCGTCGCTCCATATTCGTTCCAGATCATAAAATAAGCGGTTTTCCTTGTCAAATACATGAACGATAATATCCTGGAAATCCAACAGAACCCAATTACCGAGTCCATATCCTTCGCGCTGCCTGGTTTTGTACCCGGCTTTTTGCAGATCATCTTCGACCGCATCCACCATGGCACGGATCTGACTGTCATTACTGCCATTTGCGATGATGAAATAGTCGGCCAGCACCGATATTCCTGAAATATCAATCACTTTAATATCTTCGCCCTTCTTTTCTTCCAGAGCTTTACACGCTATACGTGCCATTTTTCTTGATTGTTCCATAAAAACCTCCTTTAACGGTTTAAATACTTCTTGTAATACTTATAGGTTTTTTCAGTCATAGGATCAATTATCACATGTTTCTTCTTTAAATATACAAGTGAATCTTCCAAAATCTTAAATAGGCACTCATTCAGATCAATAAATGCCAGTTTTCTTACCAAAGTCAGATTCGACGCTTCACATCTTCCCGGTTCCATAAAATCAGCGATATAAATAATTTTATCAAGCGTTGTCATCTCCGGTTTTCCGGTAGTATGATACGCAATAGCATCTAGAATCTCCGGATCATTTACTTTGTATTTCTTCTTTGCCAGATAAGCTCCCGCTTTCGCATGCAGCAATCCCGGTTTAAGCGCTTCACTGTCTGATATTGGGATTCCCTTGCGCTTACATAAATTCAGCAGTTCTTCCGAAGTGTACTTCTCAGTTTTCGCACAGTCATGGAGCAAACCAGCCATCATTGCCTTTTCAATCTCAGTATCGTACCGCATCGCCAGCGCGGCCGCTGTATATACAACACCGATTGTATGTTCATAACGCTCGCCGTCCAATTTTTTCTTTAATTTTTTACGGATTTCTATCATACTGTCATTCATATTAACAATCCCTGTATAGATTATGTGTCTGAATATAATTTAATGTTGGTTCTGCTAAAAAAGCACCGGCATCCTCACGGTTATTGCAGAGCACATCTCTAATATCGTGTGACGATATCTCAACTAGCGGCATCTGCATTAATTCGATTCTGGCACCATATTTATCTTGCAAATACCGTATTTGTTCGGCCATTTTTTCTTCTGAATTGATTTCACCGCGGCATGCTGCCAGAACATTGCAGGATCTTAGCAGCCGTTCCGGCTTCATCCAGGTTTCAACGGCAAAAAGTGAATCCGCACCAATTATAAAATAAAAAGTGTGATTCGGATATACTTCTCGCAGATGCTCCATCGTTTCATATGAGTAAGAGATTTCCTTCCGCTTCGCTTCATAATGCTCCAGTTTAAATTGAGGTATTCCTTCAATCGTTTCGGCCACCATTTCCAAACGCTGTGTTGTAGCAGCTCCGAGTGTATTCTCTGTCTTATGAGGTGGATGACCATTTGGCATAAACCAGACTTCATCCAGTCCAAACCGCTCATAAGCATACTCTCCTAACATAAGATGCCCCTTATGAATCGGATCAAAGGTGCCTCCAATAATTCCGATATTCATCACAATCCTCGCTTTATGGTAACTTTATTTTCTTTTTTTCTTTTTTGCCTTCTTTGTAAAGAACAACTTTCTTCCCAATCACCTGTACAACCTGTGAACGGGTACGTTCTGCTACTAACGCCGCAATCTCCTTCGGATCATCCGCGCAATTCTGCAGTACACTGATCTTGATCAGCTCCCGCGCTTCCAGTGCTTCTGCAATTGCAGCAGTTAATGCTGGTGTCATGCTGGATTTACCCACCTGAAATATGGGATCCATGGTCATCGCCAGTCTTTTCAGATAAGCTCTTTGTTTCGATGTCATTGACCTTTCTCCTTCTATTTGTAATATTCAAACTGAAGTCCGTACATCCGCACCGTGTCACCTTCTTCGATTCCCGCTGCTTCCAATTCATCCAGAATTCCCGAGTCTTTCAGGAACTTCTGGAAAAACTGAAATCCTTTTTCAGAATCAATATTGGTATAACCCAGCATTCTTTCGATTTTCGGTCCTTCCACGACATACATGTCCTCTTCTTTTTCTACCGTATATGGCAGATCGATATAAATCAATTCTTCTTCTGGGAAGTATTCCTGTTCAAATACAATCGGCTCTACAGCTATTGTCTTCAGCTGCTCACTGACATAATACAGGAGTTCTTTAATCCCTTCTCCCGTAACACCGGAAATTGCAAAGACTTTCATTCCCTTTGGTTCAAATTCAGTCCGGATCTTTTCAACCGGATCTTCATCTTCGCTGTAGATCAAATCCACCTTATTTGCACAGATCACCTGCGGTCTTTTCGCAATATCTGCATTATACGCCTCAAGTTCCGCATTAATCTTATGGATATCATCAACCGGATCGCGTCCTTCGCTTCCGGACGCATCCACTACATGGATCATCATTCTGGTTCGTTCGATATGGCGGAGAAATTCATGTCCCAGCCCGACACCTTCTGAGGCACCTTCGATTAAACCTGGTATATCCGCGATCACAAAGCCTCCTGCTCCCTCCAGATCAACTACTCCCAGATTCGGATTCAAGGTTGTGAAATGATAATTCGCAATTTTCGGATTGGCGTTGGATACCCGCGACAAAAAGGTTGATTTTCCGACATTCGGAAATCCGATCAACCCGACATCAGCAATCACTTTCAGCTCTAGCGTTACCCATAATTCCTGAGCAGGTTTGCCCGGCTGTGCATATTTCGGGATCTGCATCGTTGCAGTTGCAAAATGCTGATTTCCCAAACCGCCGCGCCCGCCTTTCAGCACTACTTGTCTCTTGTTATCACCGGACATATCAGCAATCACCTTGCCTGATTCAGCTTCTTTAATTACAGTTCCTTCCGGAACTTTCAAGATGATATTTTCTGCATCTGCACCGTGGCAGCGCTTCTTTTTACCATTCTGCCCGTCCTCTGCCGCGAACTTTTTCTTATGCCGGTAATCATAAAGGGTATTAAGTCCCTCATCTACCGCAAAGATAACATCACCGCCTTTGCCCCCATCACCGCCGTCAGGCCCGCCATTGGGCACATACAATTCTCTGCGGAAGCTGACATGGCCATCGCCGCCTTTCCCGGATCTTATAAATATTTTTGCTCTGTCTGCAAACATAATAATTACCTCATATATGAAAATTAAGGCCTCAAACCACAATGATTTGAAGCCTTTTCATAAACTACTCTGCTACTGGATAGATAGAAACCTGTTTCTTATCTCTTCCTTTTCTTTCATATCTGACAACGCCATCTGCCAAAGCAAATAATGTATCGTCTCCGCCGCGGCCCACATTTACACCTGGATGGATTTTTGTTCCGCGCTGTCTGTAAAGAATATTTCCTGCCAGCACGAATTGTCCGTCGGCCCTTTTAGCACCTAATCTTTTAGCTTCAGAGTCTCTGCCGTTCTTAGTAGAACCAACTCCCTTTTTATGAGCGAAAAATTGAAGGTTTAATTTCATCATGGTTTACACCTCCTCGAATATAATATCAACATAATCACGATAATTTTTATCTTCTTCCATCCCGGTCAGACCGAGAATCATGGAATTCAATAATAATGCAGCTTCCTTGGTCGGTTCGCCTTTGATACGATAATCGATATATCCGGATTCTTCTGCATCCAACACAAACTTATCTTTAGTCAGCGTCTCGATTGAATTAACCGTATTGATCACCAGCATTGATACTGCTGCACAGACAATATCCTGTCCTTGCCCATCATATTGAGCATGTCCTTCTGACCGAAAGCCGATACATTTATTCTGTTTGTTTTGGTATATCGTTATCCTTATCATATCTTCAACCAACTAATTATGCATTGATTTTTTCAATCTTAACAGCTGTATACTGTTGTCTGTGTCCGTTTTTTTTGTGGTATCCGGTTTTTCTCTTATACTTGTAAACAATAACTTTTTTAGCTTTACCGTCACCTAATACAGACGCTTCTACAGTTGCACCTTTTACAGTCGGATCTCCAACTTTTAATTCGCTGTCGTTTACTGCAAGTACCTGGTCAAATGTATATGCTGAACCTTCTTCTGCACCAAGCTTTTCCACTTTAATGATATCGCCTTCGGTTACTTTGTACTGTTTACCACCTGTTGCTATAATCGCGTACATATGGCACCTCCTATTATCATTACTCGCCAACTACGGTGTTCACACTTCTGTCCGCCAACCTCAGGAAGGCGGCTTTTTTATGCAAAACTTATAACCTCATTGTGCGGCATACTGTGATATTATACCACAGCAAATACTTGAAAGTCAACTTTTATTGTAGATAATTCTATGATTTCTATTATTAAGCTTCAAGCATTTTTTTATAACAATAATCAATAATATCTTTTCGAGTAATAATACCGATAAAGTTTCCCTGATCATCGGTTACCGGCACAAAATTCTGATCCATTGCTCTTTGAATGAGATCTTCTATCTTCGCATCTGCATTTACGCTTTTATAATCATTTCTGCGTTCGATTTTCGTAATTGCAATCTGCTCTGCATCTTTCAGGTTGAGTAAGTTCCGGTCTTTCAGCCCCCACAGGAGATCCCCCTCTGTAATCGAACCGACATACCTGCCATCACGATTCAGGATCGACACACAGGAATACTTGTGATATTCCATAATTTCCAGCGCCTGGCGCAGCGTGTGATAATCATAGATATACGCCAGATCGCTTTTAGGATGCAAGTAAAATAAAATATTCATATAATCACCCTTCTGAAAGAGCTACTTCTATATCTGAGTTGTCACAAAGATATCGTAAATAGCCCGTATCGCATTTTTAAAATCATGGTTTCTGACACCAATGATAATGTTCAATTCGGATGAACCCTGATCAATCATTTTTACATTCACATGCGCATGAGCCAATGCTGAGAAAATCCGTGCTGCTGTTCCGCGGGTTGCCCGCATTCCGCGTCCCACTACTGCAATCAGCGACAGATCAGCTTCCAGCTCAATTTGATCAGGATCTACCGCTCGATGGATTTCTGCCAGAACCTTTTGCTCTTTCTCTTCAAACCCTTCCTGGTGCACAAAGATCGTCATGGTATCAATACCAGACGGCATATGCTCAAAGGAAATATCATTATCTTCAAATACTTTCAGCACTTTCCGGCCAAAGCCAATCTCGGAGTTCATCATCGCTTTTTCAATTGTGATCGAAGCAAATCCTTCTTTACCGGCAATACCGGTAATTGTATACTTCGGTTTGCGGCAGGTACCCTCGACGATTAATGTCCCCTTATCCTTCGGCACGTTGGTATTGCGGATATTGATCGGGATACCGACCTTTCGAACCGGGAAGATCGCATCTTCGTGGAGCACAGTTGCCCCCATATATGCCAGCTCACGCAGTTCTTTATATGTAATCGTTTCAATTACCTTCGGATTTTCTACGATACGCGGATCAGCTACCAGGAATCCGGATACATCGGTCCAGTTCTCATACATATCTGCTTCTACGGCTTTCGCCACCAAAGAACCGGTAATATCCGAGCCGCCCCGCGAAAAGGTTACTATGTCGCCATTTGGATTGCTTCCGTAAAAGCCCGGTACTACAGCATATTCCAAGCCACTCAGTCTTTCTTTGAGCATGGAATTGGTCTTCTCTACATCTAAAGCACCATTCTCATCAAAATAAACCGCCTCTGCAGCATCTACGAATTCAAAGCCCAGATATGTCGCCAGAATCATTCCGTTTAGATACTCTCCGCGGGATGCCGCGTAATCTTCGCCTACTTTTTTCTTGAAATTCTCATTGATAACGGTGAATTCTTCTTTCAGTGATAAATCCAGCTTCAAGCCATCGATGATTTCCTGATACCGTTCTTCAATCGCTTTTAACAAATCTGAAAAATCTTTCCCCCGCGCTGCTGTCTGATAGCATTTATACAGCATATCGGTTACTTTCGTATCACGGGAATATCTTTTGCCCGGTGCGGAAGGAATCACATAGCATCTTTCCTTATCGTCTTTAATAATCTTGCCAACTTTTTTAAATTGTTCTGCACTGGCCAATGAACTGCCGCCGAACTTTACTGTTTTCCTCATAATATATGTCCCTCCCATAATTGTTTTCGGCTATTTAATACTTTACAATGTTACAGTCAAAAATTCAACTTTTTTCTCATATTAAGTCGAATAAATTCATCTGCTCATTCAGATACGGACGCTTATATGCATGGATAATATCATCCATCTTATACAAAATACCGTTCTTTTTACACGCTGCCGAAAAGATGCCCCAGAGCTTCCGGGCATACGGACTGGTACAGTTGTAGTTGTTGCGAAACCTCTGGATATACTTATCTTTTAGATTTTCTCCGGGAAACAGCTGCTCAAGCTTATCATAATACCATTCACGCTGGTTATTACGTAGCGTCATTCCAAAAGCCGGATAAATGAACTTTGCTCCAGCGGCGGCAGCCTGTTCCACAATGGTTAAAATATTCTCCGGTGTATCTTCAAGAAATGGCAGCACCGGCATCAGTAATAAGCCGGCAAAAATGCCATGATCAGATAATTGCCGTACTGCTTTGAAGCGCTGCGAAGACACTGCCGCATATGGTTCGACCTTGCGGGCCATTGCATCATCCGCAGTGGTAATCGTAATCTTGCACAACACCGGCGAATGCTCCTTAATGCTTTCAAGAATATCGATATCCCGCGTGATCAGAGTGCTTTTGGTCGCAATTGCTGCACCAAAGTCAAACGCATCACACAATTCCAGTGCATGTCTTGTCAGTTCCAGTTGTTTTTCCAAAGGATTATACGGATCGCTCATCGCACCGGTAGCCACAACACCGGTCTTTACCTTCCGGCGCAGATCGTTCCGG
>Ga0153946_1000504_pt1 | contig 17188 bp, 19 predicted proteins | sample TSNJ030MetaG_FD_104751 | JGI IMG/M metagenome (GOLD analysis project Ga0153946, IMG submission 104751) | Attine ant fungus gardens microbial communities from New Jersey, USA - TSNJ030 MetaG | ecosystem: Host-associated > Fungi > Mycelium > Unclassified | place: USA: New Jersey, Wharton State... | reverse complement strand
TGGTACTTGCTTGTCATATGTAAGTGATTCTTGAATGACATATTCACACTCCTTCGCATCGCCGAGTCTTTCAGCAGACCAGTGTGCACACCCAAGCAAAAGATCCTTACATTCCACTGTAGTCTCCTATTGTTGCGGTCTTTGGGGTCACAAACAAACATCTACCAGCCAACTGCTGTCAAGATTACCTCTCTGCCCCTAAAAGACAAACAGCGAAGCAGAAATGCCGTAAGTCGAGTTTTGACCACTTTGGTTTCGGACATCCTGGCCAATGCTGAATGTAATCTTGTCTCTATCGAACTGGACTGACAGATTCACTCCATATTCACTGAGTGGATCAGTAAGATTTATGACTCCATTCTACCAGGTTAAAGCTAAGGAACTTACTGCATCTACCGACTATAAGCTATGGTCATGTGTTGAAAATCCATGACATTGTTCCCCTTCTGATATTGCATCTTTGCAATTTCACTGCTTCCCTGGGATTAGAATTGTTGGCACCCTGGGGATATCTGGTAATTAGAACATGCTTTGGGGGCCCCTTCTATGATCCTCCAATGTAGTCTCTTCAGATGGTTGTCCTCACCACTTTATACAAATACTCTCCTCTCCATCAGGACCCCCTCAACTTCTTGCTGTTGAAATGAACTTATGCACATGAAATCACTTAATATCAAATGCTGCACTAGATTGTTCCATGTCTGATCTATTATATTGTTCTAGATACAGATAAATAGTCTGAGATAAAGCATGTTGTATGTTTGCAGCTATGGCTCTAGACAACTTATCTTTGCCCTGTCTATTGAAGAGACATTTGGTTAAGGTGTTTCAGCAGAAATCTGTGACACCAATGATCACCACAAGGTCAGAGATTTCTTGTCACAGTCCAAAGGTATAGAATAGTATTATGAACTCTCATCTATGATCCATCTTAATCATATACTAACCTGTGTATAATTTAGCCTCTCTGGGCTTTCTCTCTTTGTGTCCTTGTTTCATCTAAACTACTTACCAAGTTCTTCTTACCTTCTGTCCAGTCATATGTCACAAGTCAGAGTACACAAGACAGGAACACAAGGTGTATAAGTAGCTAGCTTAATTGATAGAGAACTCCTGTCTTTATTCCACTATCTAGAGAGTGGGAGCATTGTCACAACCTATAGTGGGTGCAGTTGCTGACAAAGCAGTTATTAAAGTACTGATATAGCCTTAAAAAACTGCCCAAATGATTCATGATTTCATAGGGCTTGTAGCTTTATGACATACAAACATTTGGGCAGTTTTTCAAGTAAATTAATTGACAGATGGCTCTAGAGTGACTTTTGAGGAACAAAGATCAGAACCAGTGACCTTGAAATGTAGGAACATGTATAGAGCATTAGAGTAGCATTTGGATGATAATAAAGAGTCTAAAGATGTGAAAATATAAAAGCAGAACAATCTTGGCTTCAACTTTGAGAAGAGGAGTCTGGGTTGAAAAAGATTTACACTGGAGAAAAACAATATCAAGGAGAATAATAATAATAAAGAAATGAGAGGTTTTATATAGGATTAAAAAAAACTTGTTTGGACTACTGTCTTTTTCCTTGGATTGCTTAGTAACTGAATAGCCACTGATTCACCAGACTGGCAATCACTTGAGTGGGTATTATCTTGGTTTGAGAGTATCTTCAGCTTTACATCAGTAGAGACTGACCACCTAATGACTGTCACTATCATATGATTGTTCTTCAATGAAACAACATGAGTCTACTAGACAGATAAAATACCCAGATCATGAAACATCTGGGTTTGCTGCTTGAGCAATATTCTGGTAAGAAGGATGATAAAATTTTTGGCGAGTTTCGGTAAGAGGAGAGGAGTCGTGGGAAGGATTAATAAATGTTGGAATGAGAGTTTATGCCGAGGCCGATGGCTGGAGTCCTCAAGATGGACTCGAGCTCGTCGCGCCAGCGCTCATCGGCAGCAAACGATGCGCCACACAACAGCCAGGTCGGGCAGCACCATCAGCATGGGGCAGCACCGGGAGGGTACAGTGGGCAGGGCTGGACACCGTCTATCAGTGCGACACCGTTCTACCCGGGGATGGGATACATGGATGGTACGACGCAATGGGCGTACCGGCAGATGATGTTCGCCACACACCAGCCTCCACAGCAGAATTTTAATCATCCTTATCGACGCCCAAATCGACCGAACAACGACCACCAGCCTCGCACGGACCCCTCGCCCTCCCCCGAGGTCCTCTCGTCGCCCAGCCCACGCCCCAGGACGACCAGCAACCAGAGTTCTGTCTCTCGCACCAGGAACACCGCCTCTCCTCAGCGTCCTCCTAATCGCAATGCCTCTCCCTCTGCTCGGCCGGCTGCTCCTCCTCCTTCTGCCACTAATTCTCACAGGCTCCCCCGTCCCTCGCCCCTCTCCCAGGGCAGCATATTCAATCCCTCAGAAAAGCGCATGTCGCGCGATGACAGCGACCTCGCTGCCCTCCTCGAATCCTCCTCAAAATCAGCATCTGGCATCGGTCGCAGCAGCGGTCTCAAGGGCAGACTTCGCCGTGCTCTTTCTTTCAATGCTCTCAAGGAAGAGGATGATAACAGTGACGACAACAAAAACGACGACGACGACTCCAAGGCTTCCACCTACCAGCCAAAACCCTCCATCAACCCTGCCGTCCCACATCCCCAGCCAGCAGGTGCAATCCGCAGTCCTCCCGACCCTGACAGTGCTCTCGATGATACGGAATCCACCGCCACCATCCAGACTAAAAAGAAGAGCCGCGCTGCCTCCCTCTTCAACTCACGAATCAATGCCAGCACAGACAATATCTCCCTGTCTTCCACCGTCAGCAGTGCCAGCGTCATGATTCGCAAACTCGGCTCTATGGGAAAACTGGTCGTGAGACGAAATTCCCTCGCAGGCATCACTTCCATATTCAAGGATAAGAATAAGGATGCCGATAAGAGTAAGAAGAAGGATAAGAAGAGTGCCAAGGCTGGCGCAGTGCAGGCAGAAGTTTCGCATGTCCATGCCGAGCTCGACAGGGGTATCGGCGCTGACGCAAAAGGGCTCAGTCCTGCGGCCGAGCTGGCCCGCCAACATACTCTGAAGACAAAGGCGGAGGCCGCTGCAAAGGCTAAGGTGCAACAAGAGGCCGCTGCCGCTGTTGCCGTTGCTGCTGCTGCTGCTCCCACTATCACAACTGGTTTTGCTGGCGTTCCAACGTGGGACAAAAATACAACAACGCGGACTGGCCCCCTTTCACCTGTCAGAAGGCCTCCAAGTCTCAAGGTCAACGAAGATGGAACACACGTCGTCGTTGAAGAAGAGGATGAGGAGAGCGATGATGGCCATTATGACCCTTCAGCCAACAATCTGGATGGATGGGACGATGATGAGGATTGGGACATACCAGGGGATGAAGATGCAACCATTCGGATGGACATGAGCAAGGCAAGAATTTCGGAGGAACCTGACGAAGCAGAGCCGTGGGCAACAGATATCCGACGAAGCGTCGAGCGGACGAAACGACCCATGAAAGGAATCCTTAAAAGTGTGTGTCTCCGTAGAGCGGGCTCTCTTTTCTCTCTCTTCCTCTCTCTCATGACCATATACATTAGATGCTGGTTCCTATGACCAGTCACAGTACCTCAGTGATCAAACTATACTAGCTCGCACGCGTTCAAATTCATACAACTCTCATCCTGGACAAACTCCCGAACTCGGACCTCTAGCTCGAATTCCTTCACCAGATCCTGACCACATTGATGGACTTCATCGGCATAACTCACATTCATCAGGCCACAGCAATTCCACAGCACCTATGATTCCCCCGTTGAAATTCAGCACATCTCCGCCTACTATCATCGATACCCCTCTTCCTTCTTCCTTTGACAGGACGCCATCGTTATTTCAGCATCCAGCTTTTAATTCCTCTGCGCCTGCGTTATCGATGATTTCGTCTTCCGTGCCTACACTAACACATCGGTCTGCTACTGCACCTACAAAAAAGTTGGCATTTGCTACGAATTTGTCCGTGTATGATACTTTTCCTGCGGCGGTTTACGATCGAAGGAGTGAGCCCGCGACATGGAGTCGACTTACGCCGGCTTTGGCTCAAAGGATTAAGGAGGAATTAAATTCGTATAAAATGGAGGAGATGGAGGTGCATGCTGCTAGTCGGATCCAGTGAGTATCGTCTGTCTCATGTGGTCTCTTTTTGTTGATGTTGAATGGTCGTTGCAGCACCCAATTTTTCGTCTGATAAATGAATGACGATTGATGATCATTACCTTTTGGATTTCTAATATTCACGAGCATCCATTATCCCCTTCTAAAAGTTGCGCATCCCTTCCTGGTTGATCTAACGCTCTCTCAAGATATTCTCTCTCTCTCTCTCTCTCTCCCCTGTTTTTGGAATCCCATTTGGCAATATACAAGATATACCCGTGTTGGTGCGAGGAACATGATTTGGCACGCATTTTTTTTGTGATGTGCGCTATGGATTGTGGTTCCTCTCTTCCAATGAATTTTGATATCGTAATTCTCAAGATGCCCAATGATTGGACGGACAATACTTACACACATTCGTTTCTTTGTCTGAAAACTGACTTGTGGTCCAAAAACAATTCATCCAACTGCCCGACATTTCCAAAGCTTCTTTTTTTTACCCCCTGTTTTTGGTGTTGTTGTGGTGCATATATATATATATATAGGTCATGTCATGGTGACAGGGGTTTGCCCGGGACTAGATATATTACAAGTATAATTATTCAACGTTCTCAGGTCTGGGATTTGTTGACAGGGGGGGGGAATCGATCAGGCTGGGGTGCGTAGCAACGGGTGAATTGATGGGCGCGATGAGTGAGTGGGTGGGAGATTTTTTTTTAAGCTTGTTGCATTTCAAAGTAATTGTTCGAGGACAATGCCACAATTATGTCATTACGAGAATCTGAACCTGTCTTTGTACTGGTTTTGTATTCTTGCCAATTCCATCGAGGACAATTAGGCGATGAATGAGTTACTTTTTGGGAGTATAAAGTCTGCCCTAGGATGGGTGTCTCGTCTTTCCTGCAAGGACTGGTCCTGCTACCTCTTTTTTTTTATTTTATTGTCACTCTCTTGAAATCTTTCCTCCCTTGATTTGTGTCAATTAGAAAACCGCTGTTTCTCTCTCGATTTTGTCATTTCACTGAGGCTCGGACCCGACCATTGACATTTCAGCAACATTATTATAATTGTTCGAAGGATGATGAACGGGATTTCAAAAGCCATTGCACTCTACCTAGCGCCTGTACTAGCTCTAACAGCAACGGTTCTGTCATTGCTTGCATTTCTTGCCCCGACTTTGTTGTTGCATGATCGAGTGGCATTGGTCACGGTGTCCCCGTCCACGGAACTCTCGAAACCTGGATCGACGCAGAGTGTGGATGGGCCTAGTGTGTTCATGGGGTCACTTGGTAAGTGAATCCTGAGGCTTTGTCATTTTTTTTTTCGTTTGGGAGGTTGACGTGTCTTAGGTTCGTGTGCGAGACCCAATAATGATGCTCCGGTGGAATGTACGTTTCCGAGTGTCTCGCCACAATTTGGTGAGTTGGCATAACGTTTTTGAATGACGATGAATCGATACTAGTGGTTTGTTTTCATAGATCTCTCCTCGCTTCCGAAAAACGCTCCCGCAAATTTGTTGTCTGCTCCTAATCCATCAACGCCCGTGTTTATCTCAGTCGCGCTTGCTCTGGACGTGGCGTTCTTGATCACTTTCACGGTTCTCTTGTTCAGGCACAAGGTCCCAGGCAAAGCAGGGAATGCACTCGAGACGCCACTTTTGCAGAATGTGTCTGCGGGGATTGGGTTTATGGGTTTCATGATAGGTATTATTTTGTGATCTATTTCGGACAGGACCTAGGAAACCTGATTTGTTTGGCGCTGACTAGGGTTGACTGCGTTTCTTATCCTTCGCATGTGGTTTGGCAAGGCTGTTCAGGATTTCAATTCGACCATTCAGGCACAGAACCAAGGACTGAATCTTGTTGCTGATGTTGGAAATGCGTTTACGAGTATATGTTCTGCTCCTCGCTGTAGTGGACGAAATGCTGATTGATGTTTTTAGTGATTTGGGTTGCGCATGCGTTTTGGGTTGTGCCTGTCATGATTGCACTCACCAAGTATCACGTCAAGTCTACGTAGATGGACTATAGTAATATAGTAATGTGAACTTTGGACTCTTAGATGCATTCTTCATTCTTTATGCAGACCACCCCGGAAGTTTGGGTGAAGTCAATAATGTTTGCTTGTTGTGACATAAATTTCTCTCTTCAGATCACGTGAAACGTAATAGTACTGTTGCTGAATCTGCTTGCCATCTATTTGCTCCAACTATGTTGAGACTGGACAAAGCCACGGCTGAAAGAAATGCTCGCACACTAAGGGAGCTTGTAAAGCGACCCGAGAATAAACTCTGCGCAGACTGCAAGCGAAATGGTGCGTACATTCTTGAGGTCGTTTGGATTGATTCCCCATAAATGTGATCGTGGTCTTCAGATCCTCGATGGGCTTCATGGAACATGTGCGCTTGGCTCGACTATTAATTGTACTCCTTTCTGATGCCTTTTTCTAGTGGTGTGTTTTTGTGTATCCGGTGCTCCGGCATTCACCGTGGGATGGGCACGCATATCAGTAGGGTCAAGTCGGTAGACCTGGATATATGGACCCCTGAACAGATAGAGGTGCGCTCAATTCGTTGCATTCAATGTCATTCTGATTTCTCGAGGCAGTCTATCCAACTATGGGGTAACAAACGGGCTAATCTCTACTGGGAGGCACATCTAAAATCAGGTCACATTCCACCTGAGCAGTGAGTGAATCAGCCACGGCTCAGCTCGAAGTTTTCCAAACGTCATTCGTCTAGTAAAATAGAATCTTTCATTCGCTCCAAATACGAATCTCGACGATGGGCGAAAGAGGGTCCTCCTCCACCTGATCCAAGTGTCCTAGAGGGGGGTTCACCTGCAGATGCACCACCTCCGCCTCCATCACAGGAACAACCTGTCGTAGCACCAGCAAGGAAGAGCTTTCCTTTGAGGAGTAGCGAACCTTCGCCTCGTGCCTCGAGGTTCACAACGCAGCAGCCTCAAGCACATCAACTCCTCTCTACAAATTTCTCAAAACCTACCCCCGCGCAGGTCCCTAGCCGTCCTGTCGTCCAGCCCCCTTCAGATCCCGCCCCTAGTCTTCAGGATGATCTATTCTCTCTTGACTTTCATGCCCCTCCTCCCGTGATTCCTTCCAATGTTGCGCCTGAGCAGCCTAAAAAAGATGTCAAGCAAGATATCCTCTCCTTATTTCTCAACACTGTCCCGGCTCATAATCCTGGTTCGTCTTCATGGAATGTACCTTCTGAAAGACAGCAGCCTACGCAGATAACGAGCATGATAGGCAGCACCGGTGCCGGCGCCTGGGGTGCCAGTTCTGGATGGTCTGCGCCCGCCCCTACCATCCCAGCACAACCTAATGTTTGGAACTCATCTGCAAACAGTACAACTCAGCAGAATAACAATCTTCTCAATACCAGTAATGTGTGGGGTGGCACACCGACAATGACGTCCAATACTGCATATGCAGTACAGAAGGATGACGTTTTCGGTGATATCTGGGGCTCCTTCAAATAAGATTCTTCTTGATTTTTGCTAAATACGCTCGACATACAAATTTATTCTTGTCTTTTCTTTTAAACTACTTAACTAAATTGAGGTCCTAGATTCAAGCCACAGTTTGAGAGTCATGTCTCATGAATGATTGAATTTGCCATACCTTCTCAATCAGCCTTCTAGCGATTGGATGGAACGACATCTTTGCATCTAGAAACTTATGTACTGCAAGATCTTGGTCGATCTTAAATACATCACGGAAAACTGGCCGGCAGAATTTCATGCGGCCTTTGATTACCCCCGTTTCATCTTCGCCAATGACCCAGTTTACTGCATAAAGAGCAAATTTTTTTGCGGCCGCAGAAGATGGATCTTTGAGAGCGAGTCCATAAAAGCGGAGTCGAATCTCTGCATTGGAGGTCGTTGAAACTCGGTATAATGTTGCTAGATGGAAAATCAGATCGGAAGGTAATGGAAGATAGGATTGGAGTTTCTCAAGGAACATGACTACGAGAGGTTTAAGATACCTGTTATCACGAATAAGCTGACTTGCACCTACTGATTTGGTTGCCATCAAATTCACGAAGATCGTCTTCCTTGAAATCCAGTTGAGATGGGTCCAAGATCAATCGAGCTTCGTCCCAACGCTTGGCAAGAGCATAGGCACGGGTAGCAAGAGTTGTATTGAATTCCAATGTGACTGGCAATTCAGCTCCCTCGCCGAATAACCAGGCCTACCAATCAGATTGAGAAAGAAGTAGATCCAATGATACTTATTTTTGGGCGACATACATCCCAGTCGATACTGTCGAGGGCTTTGAGTTTTTCAGGCTCGCTTTCAAAGTAGCCATAAAGATGCTTCTTCCAATCCTCAGTTCGGATGCTCCTACCACTAAACGTGGAGACATAGTCCCTGACATAAGGTAAAAATATATCCAACCCTCCTAAAGTTTTCTCTAAAGAATTTGTCAGTCACGAGTGGCTTCTAGATACAGGTCCATTTTACCGATATACAAGAGGAAATTGGCTCCCTTTTCATAAGGAACGCTGCTGTATGCGTCGTCAGGATTTTCGCCTTTGTCAAAATTGATGACTAGTCTCCGATATTTCGGTCGATCTTCATACTCCTTCAAAGCTTCACTTAAAGCTTTATTTCCGATAAGATAGGAGAAGTCGCGATGTGCAGGAGAATGTAAGAATTGTTGGAGGACACGTTCCATATATGTTGTCCACCCCTCATTGAGCCAGAAATGAGATGCATTCGCATGACTGAAAAACACGGATTGAAATCGATCCCCAGGTAATCCTTATGCAAATGGACGAACGTAATGCTATTTCCAAACCAGGAATGAGTGAGCTCGTGAACCACAACATCGACCAAGGTACGATCGCCGGTCAGCAGGGCTAGAGAGACCCGGGAGCCATCAGAAATCTAGGTAGATGAGAAGGAACAAGCTCACTGGGGGTAAGGAATGACAAACATGCGTTTTCCTAAGAGGTCAACGTCACTAATGATTCCACTATTTATATCTAATTGAGCATCACTGACCATGCCACCATATGGAAAGGAAGGAGGCAAAACGAGCAGATCATATATACCAAACTGATATGACGACACTATACTTTCTTCTTTGTCCAGGAACTTGGTTGTATCTTCACTGAATTCCCAATATGCAGCTTCAAGTAACTCAGGTTCAGTCCAAATGCCGCTTGTCCATTTTTTCCCGGGAAGTGGAGGGAAAGAACGAAAGTGTATGTTACCAGCAGCAATGGCAATTAGGTATGAGGGAATGGGGACAGACTGGACTGATAATCAATACAGAAGATTGGCTTGGACCTCTCTTAACTCATACCTGGATGTAAAAATATGTCACTGCATCTTTGCCAATGACTTTGCCGTTGTGGGGGGGACCGTTTACAGGAGGTGAAACACGGATTGCGGACAGAAGCACAGGGAATGTGGATGTCACACTCGCCGTATAAGTCTGATATATCGTCAGATCAGATAGGCTCTACCCTAAAATATGTAACCCGCACAATTTTCACGGATGGTGTATCTGAAAGAAATGCAATGTTGAGGTTGGTGCGATCGAACTTAACAAGTACTGGACTTGCCTTGCAATGGGGCGAGAGCCCTTGCGTAGATTGGCTGACACTGACTGAAGAGATAGGGAAAGTTTTTGCCCTGGGTTTGTCTGGACTTGAGGCTCGATTAATGCTTCCCAGTTGAAGCCAATCATTATGCATACTCTTTTTCAAGCCATTGAAGCGCAATACTATCAGGCGATGTCTGATATTCCACTTCAACTTGAATCTTAGACCCGCTAGTCAATCCCGAAGGTAGAGAAATATGTAAAGCGGACCCCATAACTTCGTGCTTTGGTTTCAAGACAAACTGAAGTGCCTGGGTCACGTTTAGCTACTGTAGGATTTCCAAGGGACTGACCTGCATTTTCTTTCCATCGACAAATATATCTTTTATCAACAAATCGTTCGTGTCGAATCTGAATAATATAGATCTGAGAGGAATCCAAAGACTGGATGTCAAAAAATCAATACAGACATGACTTCATTGGCATTATCTTCTTTTATGATCAGACGGTGAGTTGCAGCCCCTTGGATGATACGTCGACCAAAATCCAACCACCATTTGAATTCAACGTGATCAGAAGTGACCATGTCATAATTGGACTGGCTTGTGGGGTCTGACATGTTCATGGTGAAGAGTTTCTAATACTGTGATTTACTATTGAGATCACCCCTACGCAAACAAAAGTCCACAACCTCAATGCAACCTCAGAGCGCTCTATAATAAAGACAAGTGTAACATCCATGCTCAGGTTCTATGCCTCTATCTGAACCCTCATCAATAAGTCTCGGTGAATCTTTTGGCTATCACGTTTACACGATAGTACATAAAAACATAGCTTGGCTATTTATCAATGTACAATAATAGTTTGCAGTGCGTGCGCATTGTGTTGTACTCACATAAGCAAGCTGAGTTCCAGACGGCTACACAGATATTCAGAAGTATGAATATGGCTTGTAGTAGAGTATGACATGAAGGTGGGGGTATAATTATACGTGCCATCGTTGTCGTCTTTGTGAACCATGAAATATCGAATCTGACTGTTACATAAAACAACATCAAGATAATCCTCGGTCGTGTACAACTCCATAAAACGTCTCCAAAAAAAATGTGGAAAGAAACATGGTTCATTGAATTTAATTCATTCTTTCTGCAAAACTGGTGTGTCGACAGCACTACACAAAAAACCAGATTAGACTCAGAATGGATTCAGAATGGATCAAAGACATACGGCAATTCATCCTCGCTTTCGGTATGGTCTTTGACACGCCAGAAAATCATCGGAAGTGCGAACAGAAGTCCAACGATGAGCAGAACCCAAGTAGACAAGAAGATGTTCATGAATCTAATATCCTTCAGCTCAATCTCAAATCTCAGAGGATCAGAAAAAGTGGACTAACGGGAGTTTTACGGCATCTGCACGCCACATGCCTGCAGCTCCAGCCGATTGAAGAGACTTGTCTGAGCATAATCAACTTAAGTAGCTCAGTGATATGCATAGCTTGACTCACAAAAACCGCTGTAGTATGCAAGCTTTGCAGGGTCATTTGACATGGCGCCCATGATCCAGTATGAGGTAGTTTGCCAAACTGCATCGAGAATACCACACAAGATGTAGAGAAACACCCGCCCAACATACTGCCGTTCGTATATATCTATCCTATGTTGGTCTTGTGCCAATGTTTCACGAGTGTATCGCCTGCGGTAAGGTCAGCTACCAGATTGGTTGGTTCTCAAAAAAACACCGACCTTTGATAGAAATATGCCCAGATGTGGACAATCCAAACCAAAATAAACAGGATAGTCCAGCCGGTGAATGCACGCACCCTCCTGCGGACGCTCTTCATATCAAGGATGTATCCGATGAATAAGGACCCCACAATCTGGGAGATCCAGTAAAGGAAACTATTAAGAGAACGGGCCCGAATGTTGAAGATAGCACCGTTGTAGTCATTGAATTCTGAAATGGGTGTGAGATTCATGATACATGTGCGATGAATATACGTACGCCAAGTGTAGAACCAATTAGATGCTAAAAACATAGGGAAGAGCATTATAATCAGAGGATCTGTCTTAAGAGCGACCACAAGTCCAATAAACTCGGTCTTCCAAGACGGATGACGAGGTGGGGAGATTTTGGTTCCGTCTGTCCGGATCATTTTTGAAGGGTCGACCATAATCAAGGGAATAAAAACCCCAATAATTGTCAAGACCAGGAATCCAATCTGCGACGATGTCAACTCAGCCCTGTAAGTCAAGAGGAAGTTAGCTACATAGGTTCCATTGCCGACTTATGGGTTGAGACCAGAAATCAAAAAATGCCTTCTCTGCTCTTTGATGTGAATCTCACCTGAATTGGCCTATAAATGGTGACTACATGGGACACATGATACACCAGCATAAGTAGTACATACCGTAGAGTGGAAATTAGTGCCCACAGCCACAGACGCACCAACCACTGCACCCAAATTGAAGATTGACCAGAAAATACTGATGAAGCGACCTTTCTGGTTCTCTGTTGGGTATGCCAACATGAGAGAACCTTGAGCAGTCCAGAGCAAGCCAGCGCAGATTCCAAGGATAGCTCCCGCAGCGATCACGAAACCACCAGCATTGGGGTGGATATTCATGGCACTAGCGGACATCAGCGACGATACCAAGAAGAAGTCGTGATACATACAGATAAGAACCAACATACAAAGCATAACCAAAGCTTCCAAGCAAAAGAGTCAGTCGAGAGCCAAGGACGTTATTGATAGATCTAGTGAAAAAAAACCGAATGATTTGGCTTGATCGGCAATGACGAGACCTGGAACTTACCCAGCAAAGAATGCGAAGAATGCGAATGTAGAATAGAGGGCGGCATTCGCATTAGCACTGGTAGTCGAGTCAACTTGTCCACCTGCACCTAGGCCGTTCAGGGCATTGAAGAGACCTAACGTGACGGTTGATAATTTTCATCAATCAACATGGAATGTCGTGACCGTACCCGGGCACATGAAACAAACAAAACCAAGTAATGTCACCTTGACAAAACTGTAAATGTTTGAAGGAAAAACGAATGGGAGACTACATGCCTGGGTGACTGGGTTCGCATAGAGTCCTCTCAGACCATCGGGGCGCTCATACAACCGAGACTGTCTGTCGCTAGTATCAGTGCCATCGCCTTTTTCCTTGTCAATCATGTTGTGGGGTCAGAGGAAGCCGTAAGGCTTGGCACAAGCGCGTAGGCTTCTATTTAAGTGAATCCAGACCATTTGGTGACAGGACCTGGTGTGAGACCACGCGACATAGGTCACAAGCAGTTTGGAATGGAAACATTCCGATCGTGTGCTTTGACTCCATGTGATATGTTGAGGGTACGGGCGGTCAGAATGATGAAACCTATTTTCCTAGAAATTGTTGCTCTTCATACTGTAAGAGACCAGACCACATATCCTCACGGAATGCCCTGGATTGGGTCTTGGATCCCTGACTTCATCTTTGACTTGATAACCAGGAATGTCTCACTTCCCTTTGCTCAAACACTATATTTGGGACATGCCTCGTTCTTGAGCTACCGTTTTTTGGGGAAACGCTCGAGGAAAATCTCATGAATCCTTTTGATCATCTTATTATAGGCTTGTCGGATGAGCTCCGGCTGAGTTTATTGGCTTGTCACCATCGACAGACATCAAAAGTGCTGGCGCGGGGTGACGCCGCCTATCCAGAAAAGTCATTCTGAAGATGAGCCATCCAATATTGCTCTCTTCAGAGATTATTCTACATGGAAGCCTTTAGATCCGTGAATATCTTATCCTGCTGGCACAAAAAATCGCAAGAATTATCATCAAGGGGAAATAAGGATGCGCTTCCTTCATATTGATCGTTTCGAAATGCAGCTCTGCACCGTCAAATTCAGCTCCTCCCCCACCAGGCACCCAAAAGACTGCTGATTCCACTACGGACTGGAGCCTGGGATTCAACAGCTGCCGGTGGCACCTCCTCAACATTCACCTTCGATACGTGCTGTTTCTTAGGCTCTTTACCGCCCTCTGCCTTGATAGCGGCAGCTGGAGAGACAGAAGTCTTGGCAGAAACCTGTGCTTGGACTGCAGAAACAGCGGCAGCCTGCTCATCAACACAGGGTATCTCTTTCCCAGCCCTCTTCAGTAACTGGTCCATATTGAGCGGCACATAATTCAGCGCGATATTGAAAAATGTGGGCTTCTCATGATCTCTTGGATCCCGGGAAATTGAGCCGCCATTGTACGAGAACCAATCTAGTTTGTACTGAAGGGAAGTATGCATGAGCTGATCTTCAAGGGATCTGATGGAAGAGGGAGGGAGGGGGAAGAAAAAGTCAGCTGAACATGCTGGGTTGTCCTGTGAAGGTGCAGAAGAGAGAAGAGAGAGCATGGTAGAAGTTTCACGAAGATGGATTGAGGCACGTTGAAGAAGTACTAGGGCCTCAGCGTATTTTTTGAGGGGAGTGTAGCAGTAGGCAAGAAAAAGACACCTGTATTAGACAGATATCAGGATATACTGGGCTCGAGAAGGTAATATTAGTTACCTGCGAGCTCTTGTAAAGGTCAGTCTGGCTTCAACAGCCGAAGCCAGGTCTGGAGTTTCATCAACAATACTGAGAGTGCGCATATGATCCAAACTTTGAACGACAGTTTCAAGAAGTTTCACAACGGCAGGATACAGGCGATCGTCGACTTGTACTTCTTTTGTCGCATGCTTGGACAGGTCTTTGAAATTATTTTGAGGTGCGAGAAGTACTGATGTGAGGAGCAGATCACGCTGGATGCGGTGAGAGAGGAGCTGATAAACAATATAGGCATGTACGAAATGGATATCACGACCTCCAACAGAAGAAGATCCACCGCTCAACTAACGGTATATGAGCATAGAATGGTGACGAGAGGAAGGACATTGACTGACTTGCTGTACCTCCACCAACTTCCTAGAGACGTCCTCTGCATCACTCAAAGCAGACAGAATAGCATCATAAACTGCTACTCCCTTCTTCGATTGTTTCCCTTGAGTGATTTTGTGACCAGCAGTGCCGGAATCACTTGCGTTCTGATTGAGTTTGTCTTCAGCCTCTTGCACCTTTAGGAGGACATCAACAAGCTCGGGGTTCCTAACAGGAACTGGCTGATCCTCCCAGAGCAACTCTCGAAGTTTCTGCCGCTGACCGTCCTTCATGTAGGCCAATGCCCCCGATTCGAGCTTGTGTACGATAGCATCGCAGTCTTCCACGATCACACTACGAAACTTGGGAGCGAGTTCAGCGACGATACTATCAACATCGTATGCCTTGGATCGGCCAAGTTCATGTGCACAGTAACGGATTTCAGGACCTATCTCATCTGAAAATAGGATGGCGAGAGCTTGATCCCTGCTAGTTCTGGCAGAAGCAGCCAGGTCATCTAATAGAGAGCGGGCAACACTGAGTTGGAGGACAGCGTCCTCAAATTCTTCTCTGTAGCGAAGGAATCGACCGTTGATGATAACAGTATAGATGACCGCTTGAAGGAGAGAGCCCGAAGATATGCGAGAGTTTTCGTAAAGCAATCGGCAGTGGGATAAAAGCTTAGTGGACCAATGTACGGCACGACGGAAGCGACCCGTAGCGGAATGACGAAGAGTCTTCGCATTTCCTTTGTTGACCGACAATAACGACTGACTTAGCAGATCTTGAGAGTGCGACCAAGCACGTTCGGTCTCGAAGAGAAGCAATTCAAGACTATTATTTGTTTAGTAGATAGATAAAATCGAACAGATGTATGGCTCATGCTCACTGTCCCTCCTTTATGATTTCTGAGGTGATAGATGGCAGTTTCTTAAATTCCCGTGCCTTTCCATGAGTCATTTTAAGAGTAGAACGAAGTCGATGGGTGCGATTGGTACAGTGTTTTCTGAACAAGGGTGAGCTCAACACACGAGACAATCGTAGAGACGTGTACCTGTATCTTGCATAGTCATTGTAGCGCAAGCCATACGCCTTCCGCTGCTCGTTCACGATCTGCAGGGCTTATGAGAGTAAGAGTGAGGATGGGACATAGGAAGATGAATTTACCGAAGAACTGGACAGCATCCATGATGGTGAGAAGAAAGCCGGATTTGATTTGTGCCCATCATGTCTTCTGCCTTGCCCTCTTCAGGATATCCTTGACCAATCCACTCCCAGGTGGACTTTTTGCTGAATGTCATTATCTCTTTTGTCCTGATTTTCCTCCAGGTGGCAAGGGCGGTGTAGATAAGACATTGTCAACCCGGTTGCCATATTAGCTGCTCACAGATTTATCAGGAAAAAAATACATCCTGCTCTCTAGCTATCCAATAAAACTCAGAAATCAGGATTGCTTATCATGGGTTCCCCATTTACTGTTTGCAAATGTGTGGAACTGACACTTGACATACTCAGTCTACTGAACCCATGCACAACACCTCTTCATTCAGAAATTCTAGAGTAAAGAAGGTTGTCCAGAGCAATGAGTATTGAAATAGCGAACTCGCAACAGCACCATCCTAGTTTTTTCAGAGCCATGTTCAGACTGATTTCTTATTGTTCTCATTAGTTCCGTCATGATTTTGAGATTCTATATATTCTATGGACATTATTCAGAACCAGTTTGCTATAGCTCTTCAAAACCAAGCCACTTTTATGCTACCTAGGTTTCTTCTTTGATAGAAGGCTTGTTGTTCTGACCTCGAACCCCTTTGGTAGGAAGTTCAAAGGTATGTGTTGAAGCTAAGATGCTAAACTACACAGTGGACAATCAGCTGTCCACTCACCAGCCATTGGCCTTGTTGCCATTGGCCTATGAATTCTCCTCATACTGTGGTTGGCTACATAGCAGGATGTCTCTGTGTACTATGTGATAACCCATTATTCAATATGCAGCCTTGCTGAGTTAAGGATAAGCAATGCAAATCTGGGGGAGAACTCATTGCAAATGTGCAATGTACCACTGACTAGGACAATAAATTGTCTGGTATGAACAATAAGACATAACTAATTTTAGTATAGCATTTGATATTCAACAAGCCTTGCCTCTAAATTTCTGGCTTACTGTAAGGGTGACCAGAGCAGAGTGGGCTCCAGGAGAATCCTTAGTAATATTACACTCTTAAGTATGTTACAACTTACCTCCAGGAGAATCCTTAGAGATTAGGATGAGGCTCCTGGGGGTGTACTCTACAATATATATACTCCTACAGCTTAGATGTCCCTGATCCTATAGTCCTGTTAGTCAGGATCAGGGGTCACCAAGTCAAGCTAAGGACAATTAAATATTACTATGTAATATTTAATTAGGTACAGGGTTGCTCTGGGAGATTAGTCTAGTGGTCCAGGGGTAGTGTTGGTAGAGTCCCCTTACATCTACTCCCTATGTCAATGAATGCTAAAATTCATCAAATCCTGCTCCAAATAGTATCACAATGGTGTTAAGGGGAC
>Ga0153946_1000503_pt1 | contig 17209 bp, 20 predicted proteins | sample TSNJ030MetaG_FD_104751 | JGI IMG/M metagenome (GOLD analysis project Ga0153946, IMG submission 104751) | Attine ant fungus gardens microbial communities from New Jersey, USA - TSNJ030 MetaG | ecosystem: Host-associated > Fungi > Mycelium > Unclassified | place: USA: New Jersey, Wharton State... | reverse complement strand
GAATCCAGGGGAAAAATTTGGCAAAATGTAAGAACGGAACAGAGGCCTGTATGGTCAATAGAAGGGGGAACGCAAACTTTTCACTCTCTAAGGCACCGATGGCCTTCCCAAAGCAAAAGGAAGTTATCATGTCTAGTGTCGCACAACGGAAACCCAAGAATAAGTTACAGGGACCGTCAGAGAGCATCACTCTGTCAATAAGCTTTTCAATCTGTATAAAGTTCAATTTGGGATGAAGGACGGCCAGACCGAAACTCACATGCTCTTGAATACTGTCTTCTGCATCCATGGCAGAACGCCGCGAGAATAGAGGGCCAAGAACACTGCGTCTGTCTTTGGCTTCGTTAGGGTTGATCGTACCGAATGTAGATTGGTCCACGCCGAAGCATCTGTAGAATGATGACTCCTTCTTGTACTTGTACTTGAGGGAATATATGTCACGGTATGCACATGGGTCGTTGAAGTGTAGCTGTCGGCTTTGTAGGCAGCATTCAGAGTCAATGAAAAGCTGAAATACCTCGTTGGGTCCTATTCGAACTATGGTACCTGAAAGAGAGTATATTAGCGAGCCACTTGGTCTGATGATGGACATACTATACCATATACAGTGTGCATTTGGTGGAGTTCAATCAAAAACTCACCACCTCGAATGATTTCATGATATGCTCTGTAGAGAGAAGTAGCTGCTGCAAGTCTTGGACCAGGAAATCTTGCCAGAGGATGGAACAAGAGACGCCAAAATATCACGAATGTTCGATAGATCAAGAAAGCAATGCATGTAAAAAGACAGAGCTGCATATCCGGGGTAGCGTCTCCCTTGTGCTGTGTAGCGCGATTTATAGCCCGGGAGAACAAACTTGCAGGTAAGTACGACTTCCAGAGCCCGACTGTCGGTAGTGATGTCTTGAGAGCTGAAAGGTGGGTTTCCAAGGCCACCAGAACTTTTGGAGAACCCCAAGCAAAAAAACTCGCATGAAGTTGGCAAATTGAGCGACAAATTCGTCATAATTTCTAGGATACAAGACGCGAAAAAGCGCTTGCGGTGCATGTCGATTCATCTTTGCGTCACTGAAAGCTTACATTACCACACGTGCGTCTCCAGGCCATCGTGATTGTCGAGATGTCTCAAAGTGTGCAGGACCGTTCCCAGATAGTACGATGGAGCGGGAATGAATGTACCCAACGATGGAAGCCATAGAGTATAGGTGTGATAAGCAATTGTCGAATGAGTTTTCAAATTTCCAATTGGTATGAAAAGGGTGTACTTTGACAAGTGAAGATGACTTTGACATCTCGAGAAGTCTGGTTTCTCGGGGTTCGAGAAGCAGCGGGAAGAATTCGAGAAAGAGCCAACTATCAACACTGACAGGTTCAGATTGTCTCCTGATCACCGGGCCTATGCTTGTCCAATTCAATGATGTATGTACACCCTTACCTCAAACGTTCCGGTTGATCAAAAGGTATTGGACCTTACTAGTACATGTAGTACCGTCATGTAAACGATACAGTATCCTAAATTACACAAAAATACTAGTAAGAGCAGAAGATATTAACAAGCAATGGGGAGATAACTGAGAAAAATGTACAGATAAGAGTAAATATGCAACTTCCACCGATGCTCCCAGGCCTCGGGTTTCCATAAATTTGAAGACTTCTGAACAGGTCTGTCACAGTTCTCGTCTTCGGGGCGAGCTAGCACCGCTCCAGGCACTATTGTTCACGAAGCCAGATAAACTTCTATTACGTCCATATGAGCTAGACGTGCTCGCGATATCGCCGTCTTCGTATCCAGTCTCCCCTTCTCTAGATACGACAGGAGATTCTCTAGTTGGAGTATGTGCAAGGAGTAGTTGCTTTCGATAAATGAAGTAAAGCCCTGAGAAACGACGGGGAGGAGGGAAGGACATACCTGAGCTGGAGAAATAATGCCCACTACACCAACGCTACTGTTTCGTTTCCTCGGAATAGGAGTCTGAAGTGTCGTATGGCATTTTTTTCCAATCGTCCCCATGCCAAGTCTTGAGCCATCTTGAACCTCTCCGTCGGGGCAAATGATGTGAGGTACATGTTCTTCTCGGTCGGAAGTGGTACCATTAGCAATGATGAAGACGCCAATGAAAGTCGCTGCACATCCGTATAAAAAGGTGATAATCGCGTGAAATCCTGCTTTTTTAAAATCACCATATAGGATGGCACTACCTGTGATTGCCGACAGAGTGAAGAACACGAATTGGATAGGGATCACAGTCTATACTATAAATTTGAACGCAAGTCGCGAAACAGCCCAACGAACACACCTTGCCGTCGAAGCGCATCAATGCTCGGTTGAGATACCTGATTTGCCCAATCCCAGTGCCCAGAAGTATCTGGATATCAGAACCTTGAGCAAGAATACTACTTGGAGAACTGCACGAGCTTACAAAAATGAGGGGATACGTGATCCATTGCGCAAAAATCCCGTACCAACTGAGTGAAATGAGAGTAGAAAGTGCTTTCGTAGATAAAACAGTAAAACCACCAAAGAGAGCGCATAGACCAACATCGATAAACACATAAACGCGCCCCATTTTGCCATGCGACAAGCCGGCAAGAATGACTGCACCAACAATGTAGGTGCCGACATATATGAGGAAGGGTGTTTGTTTGATCGCTTCAAGTAGCTGACGAGAATCCAATCTTGTATCAGAGGCATTTGACGAGAGAACGACAGTCACAGCGCCAACGATCGCAATGCATATGCCAAAGAAATCCCGCTGAATGCTGTTCAGTATCTCTCTGGACATATTGACAAGACATATACCTTTCGAAAATGTTCACTCAGCATGAGAGGAGCAAATACACAATTGGCAATGAGAGCAAACTAGAAAACAGCGTCATAAGACTTCATTCCTAGTAAAAATTCATGTTATTCACAGTCCCTAGCGGAGCCACCACAGACGCAGGGGCAAATGCATAGGATATGAAGTTGCCCAGCTCGCCAACGTTCATCAGAGTAAAACCAGTCCACCTGAAGCCTGATGAGCGCACTGGAGCAATGCACTCGAAAATGGATGCTTACCACAGTTTAGATTTTAGATAGGCAGTTTCATTCGTTTGCTGGTCTTCATCACCTGCCCATCCTTGAGAGGACTCCGAGCCGCGCATCACGTTCCCACCGACCGGGAGTATAGCTGCCTGTTTAATCTTGTTCGGGGGCTTCTTGAATAATAATATTCGTCTAAAGAGTCCGGGGTTGCAAAATTCGTGTTCCGGAAGATCGTCCTCCCGGTCGAGGGCGATATTACTTCCGGAACGATAGGAAAGCAAAGGCTGAGATTCAAGGATGGGGATATGCCACTGCGGAGGAGACAAAGGTTCAGTGACAGTGTCTGAGTCCTCGTCTCGTTCGTTTGGACTTGGTCCGTACGGTGAACCTCGTCTGGGGGTCAACAGAGGTCTTATGTGCCCACTCCTATTAGCATGAAAGCATTTTTGCGCATCTAATCGCTTATGTGCCAACTTTTGCAGATTGAGTGCAAGGGATATGAGGACATTGCCCGATATTGCGACGACAATGCCGATGACATCTTCTATTGGCAAAGAAGGAAAATCGTCCATCTCAAACCAGAGCAGACAGCAAATAATTTGAGGCGATGGCTACACTGATGGCAACATGCACCGAGCGCCCGGAAGTGAAAATGCGAGAACCTCGTTTTGAAGGTGGAGGAGAAGTGATGTTTGAAATGGTCACATGTCCCCATCACTATTCCTGAAGTCTGTGTTCACATTCCCCTCTCATGCGTCCTCGCCACACACAACACTCCTTATCCGGATTTCCAATCCACTCAGTGGCATTTGTCGCCCCAAATGATATCGTCATTGGTGGTGGCGGTGGCTCGTCGAAAAGCGGTGTAAAGAACAAGCTGGTGTGGATCCAGCTCAATTACCCCGTGCACCGGAACTCAACCAGTCTTACAGCGGTTGTACTCTATAGGCTCGGACAGGTCTATTGTTTTCAAGAATGAGATAGAAGTGGAAGATGCCCCAACGAGTATGGCCGTCGACCTTGAGGCAGGCACTGGTCACTTCGAATGCCGGGATCATACTAACTTGCCGAAGTCGAGCAAAATTATATGTGGCATTAACAGCCCTCCTGCAAAGATACAACAGGGAGAAAATGTGAATTGTCGGATGTTCAGACTGAATGACGATGTGTATGTGTATTCATCGCGAGCATCATCAACTTGCCGAACTACCTCTCAGGTTTCATCCAGACAAATTCATAAGCACCCTACCACCAGATGAGGATGACTATCAAGTACAGTTTTATTGCTTTTTGAAAATCAGAGAGTTGAATAGGTCACAGAAGGTTACTGTGCTTTCCCCGAAAGGTAACTTGGTCGCTGTGGCAGGTTGTCATGATGTATGCATCAATCTTCCGTTCTTAGCTTTGATTCTGAAATTGTTATAGCTGTCTCTTTTATTATTTCCCAGTCTTATACCGGCCGCTTGCTCTGTTCAGCTGGCAAAAGAGATTTACGATGCTACTTTCTCCTCCACCGGCGAGATTGTAAACTCATTATCGATTCAGTACTCACTCAGACTTAATTGCTCAATAGTTCGTGGTCGCAACGACGCACAATCTTCATGTCTACTCCACAAAAATGCTTGCTATGTCAACACCGTCGAGGAAGAGCAAAAACAAAAACAACTCATTCATGGAGAAGACAAAAAGTCTGGAGCTTCTACAAACAATAGATCTGCCCAATTCGATAGGTCCCGGAGCTTGTACTTTTCGATCAGTGAGGTACGTATGACTTTGTGGGAGGCTCTAGTACACGTTAAGGCTAGTTCCAGATATCACCCATGTGACGATGACGTGGTATATACTGTCATCAATGCTTCTCTGCCCCGTGGGCCTGGTCATAAGACGCCAGCGCGAAGAGGATACATCCTCAAGTGGAACATCCAAACATGGACTGTGGAAAAGCACAAAAAAGTTGGTGACAAGGGTTTAACCGCTTTTGATATCAGGTCAGTAACAATATGAACTAGTCTAGCTGTGTATTACCGACATGCCTTCTCCAGCTTGGATGGCCGATTCTTGGGTTATGGCTCATCGGATCTATCAATAGGGATTTTGGATACCAAAACCCTAACTGTTGGTGATACTAATATACACCTATCATCCCCCTCTAACTTGGCTTCTCTTAGCCATTGTGTACCATATTGAAAGCACATGAATTTCCACCAACTGCTGTCAAGTTTGATCCATCCACGAAACTCATAGCATCAGGAAGTGTAGACAGTACTCTCCGTATCATTGCCATACCAGAAGCTATTGGAGGTTTTTGTGAGTAGACCGAACTTGGGCTTGTGAACCTTGGCTGACCCAACTCGAGTAGCTTGGACAGTTATCATCCTAGCGCTAATGGGAATTTTGGTAGTCATTATCGCAGTTGTCATGCAAGACAAGCGACTTGGTTGGTAAGGTTCACGAGGTTATGGACTTAATTTATGTGCGAAACATTGTTAAGGTTCCTGTCGTATTTATAGAATATGAAAGAATTAATTTTAGTCGTAATCATCCTCCTCTACTAGCTTCCGTTTGACCTCGCCCGAGTTGGGAGTCGTTTGTACTTCCTCCATGCCGTCGCTCTCTTCTTCATCGTCCCCACCTGCGAATAGACCGTCTTCTTCCTCACCAGCATCACTTCCTTCATCCACTTCTTGTGTGCTTGCTCCGGCAGCCGGAGTTCCAAACATCTCAATATCAGAAGGTGTGGCAATTGCACTAATTGGAAAAGGAGCTTCTTGAGATTCTTGAGGTACAGGTTGAAGAGTTGGGACAGGTGCTAGCTCCATATCCTCATCCATGTCCTGTTCTTCTAGTTCTTCCAGCTCTTCCTCCTCCTCTTCTGATTCTTCCACATCATCCATTTCATCGTAGATTTTAACATCAGGAGGAGGTCTGTTTGGAATGATATTGAAATCCACATTTGTGAGGCATTCTGACTGTGGTGGCAGCCGCACACCAAATACTTCAGGAACGGCAGGCAAAGGCACTGCATTAACCTCATTTGCCATTGAAAGGATATACTAGATGGAAAGAAACGATTGAGTAGAGCTCAAGTAGGAGACTACCATCGCACCTCTTTTGGAACGCGACCGCCGAACTCCCAACCGACACGTGCTTGTACAGCGAGAGTTACGTCGTTCATCTCAACCTTACCTCCTCTCCCAGCATGCTCGGCGTATACACTTGCATCTGTCAACACCTGTGCAGTGTATCTATGTGAAAATTCAAGGAGTTGGTGTAGGACCCCTGGCTGAGCATCTTGAACACTTGGACTTGAGGACAACAGAAGAGCCACTGCGCGAGCTGTGCTTGGGATGTTCTCTGTCTGCCGCGAAGATAACGACAAGGTTGTCATCTTGGCGTTATATGTGTTGCTCGCTGCATTGCTGTTACCAATTACCACAAATCATTTGCTGGGTATTATTTGGCCGTGTTTATCTGCGGCCTCGACACTGTTGCCGGGGTGGTTGCGTACACAAGTTATTCACAGATTATTATTATCACTTAGGCATCCACCGGATGCTTGTTCTCAGAGGCTAATTGGAGTCCCTGACCCGGACTCAAACTAATGAGGCTTCCGGAGTGGCATGACACGTGCCAGTCAACAGCCAATCAGATTGGAGCACTGACCAGTATGACAAAGCGAATTTATGTATTAGGAACTTGTATCAGGAACTTCTCCACTTTCTTCCGTTAGCCACGATCTGCCATGTTTCGCTCTACAATCGCCAGACCTTTGCTTGCAGCTGCTCGACCAGCTTCAATGCGTTCTGTTGCACGGCCAGTCATCGTGACTCGCCATTATCACGAGAAAGTTATCTCTCATTATGAACGGCCCAGAAACGTATGTGTCTCACTCTTCAGTGGGAGCACATGTAGATTCTGTTATCTGATAATACATCCTCTGCTCTCTAGGTCGGCTCTCTTCCCAAGAATGATATAAATGTTGGAACTGGACTCGTAGGAGCACCTGCGTGAGTGTTTTTGTGTTGGCTGCAACTATTTTCCGGAGCTAACCGGTTTTCTATAGATGTGGGGATGTTATGAAGTTGCAAATTCGTGTGGATGAAAATGGAATCATTTCAGACGTCAAGTTCAAGACGTTTGGATGTGGAAGCGCTATTGCTTCAAGTTCGTACATGACTGAACGTGTCAAGGGTCTCAGCCTGGAGGAGGCTGGTGAAATCAAGAACACTGAGATTGCCAAGGAACTCTGTCTTCCTCCTGTGAAATTGCATTGCTCAAGTCTGTTCAGTTATACCTTTCAAATTTCGTATCACTAAGAAAATGTTTCAGTGCTAGCGGAGGATGCTATCCAGTCGGCTATCCGTGATTACCGCTCTAAACGACAGCAAGTAAAGCAGAATCAGAGTTTCGTCAGCGCAGCTCAAACAAATGGCGAGGCTCCAACACTAGCAGCTCCCTAAAGCCAGGTCTTTAAGGTTTACTATCAATACCTTCCTCCCTGTTCTTTTCATCCTAGTTGCCTTTGATTATGATTCTGCACGATGTATCACTATCCATTTTATGCATGCTATTCAGACAAAGAATAGATCTCTTAATCAACCGGGCAGGAATCTGAAGGTCCACACAAAGCTTAGGTGCCTTGTTGACCCGCAAAGGAAAAGGTTCCTGAGCCAAACCATTTCTCGTTAGCCTCCTTCACTCGTTGTGCCATCGCTGCTTTGTTAGTGAGTTCGAAACCTGGCGCAAAGATGTCAAATTCTGAACCCTGGATATCCAGACCGACTCACCTTGAGCTGGCGTTACACTTAATGATGTTGCTGTGCCCGAAATCTGAGCTGCCTGAGCTGATCGAGTAATTGCAGCGGTTCTGAGTTTGTTTGCTTTTGAAAGTTTCGCTGCAGTGAACAGTGAGTATCTGAGCTTATTGCATCACCCACATCAACACTCACCTCGACTTTTAGCATCTCCCATTCCAGCACGGACCTTGCCTGTCCCAACTCCAATGAGACCCAGACCCTTGGTCTGATCGAATGCTCCAACCTCCTCTTCTGCTTCACCAAATGCCATTCGGTTCTGAAGTTTGCGTAGTTCTGTTTGGGCGTAAGCCTCCTTCGCCTTGCGTGCCCTAGACAATTTGCATGTTAACTCATGTCTTGAGTCAACCTAACACCCAGACCCACCGTTTACCTCCTCTTCGCTTCTTTGGACCATCACCAGGAATGGGAAGTGCTTTGGTAACTTTAGCTGGGGGTGGGGCAGCAAGTCGATCGATGTGCTTCTCGATCTTGTCCCGCAATAATTCCCCGTATGAACCTCAAGAAATCAGTTAGATAAAATAGGCTCGGACTTGACTATTCGAGAATCACCATCACGTCGCATCCGCTCAAGGTCCATTCGAGCAGCTAGTACACTCTTCGCCCCTACGGTTCGTTGCACCTTTAATTGATACTCTGGTGGAGTTTGCACGACGAGCTCGGACTGAAAGATGAACCCAGTGTGTCGTCGTTGTGTTGCAGTCGAGAATCCCGCTGTAATCTTCTTCTGGGCACCCAAGAGCTAAAGAGACGTGGGTATCAAACGAGTGACAAGATAATATGACATACATGAACATTGCATGCTGGCATTTTAGCCAATCCAGCCAAACCTCCAGCAACTCCTAGCAATTTCGCAGCTGTAGTAGTACCAATAATAGCTGACAGATTGGGGGCAAGCACATTCATTCTTGAGCTAACGTACATGAAAATCTTGAAGATGAAATTTGGCATTCAGTTGTCATGAGACATATAAACCGTTCCACACCTGTTTACGGGCCTCCTCTAGCCTATCGGCAAGATTGCAAGCCTTGTCTATGGCCTTCCATTCTTTATCAGAAAGGCGCCTACCCGATGACGTGGATGCGGTGACAACTACGCTCATGATGATGGCAGGGGGTAATACTCCATTCAGGTTAACTTTTGTCAGATCCTGTAAAGGCTGAGCAATCTGTGAATATCATCTGGAGAAACTGACCTCAGCATCTGCCAATACCCGCACAGAACGTATATACATGGCGGGATCGGTGACAAGTTGTTCAAGTTCAGGAAATCTTCGCGCATAATGATCTCGGATGAACTGTGAATGTCATCAAGAGATGCGACTTTGAATTGTAATGTAACTCACCTACCTTGTTCACAATGAGAATTTCGTTTTCCACATCTACAGACAGATTATTTGCTTGCACAATAACATTGTATTCCGGATTCGAGTGCGCAGGAAGCACCATTTGCGCTGCAGACGATGGGTTTTCCCGATACCTTTCAATCTCCTGTAGAACTGATAAATCGCCAAGTATTTTGAGGGAAAATACAACCTTACTTTAAGGACATCCATCATTCGTTTGCTGCTTTCTAACTTTGCAATTTTTCCAATGTCGTCGATATCACCAAGTTCCATTTGCTGCACGTCCTCAGCATCTAACTCGTCTGCAGGTTTCACTCCTCCTTCTAGCACAAGTCCTGCTTCACCCTCATCTGTTTCTTCTTCCTCTCCTCCAAGCATTTCATCATCAGACACAGGTGCTTCTGCTTTACGTTTTTGTCCAGTATTTGAAGATGCCTCAGCTAGGGTAGAAGATGGCGGTGTTTCGGATTCTTGTTCCTCTTCCTCATTCTCTTCTCCAGAAAGCCCCGCTAGTTCTGCCAAAAGCTCATCGGCAAGTCCACTCATCACTATACTTGAAAATGCCAGTAAACACGAACCGTACGGCTTCCATCATATGGAGTATCCCACGGTATAATAATAGTTTAAACTAGTCAAGTCACAACACTGTGATTCCATGTGACAAATTGTAATTCCAGAAATTGCGAGTTATCATGAGCTAGGTCCTTGGCTTTCTTCAGAAAGCCACACAATATATCAGCGCCCTCTGCTAGGAAGTGATGAAGACATTCCAGGTTGCCCAGCAAATTTCAGCAGATGACGTAAATGACGTCATCCTGATTGCCGTTAGTCGTGACAAATGCCGACAATTATTACATTCTCCATTACTCCTCCTTTTCTCTTCCCTTCAGTTCTTTCTCCGCAGGCTCCGCGTCCTCTTGCGAAATGCCTCCCAACGTTGTTGAAGCTTTCAAGAGTAGTGTCTACTGCTGATCGTGTTCCTCCATTTATTTCTAATTGCCAATTCTTCTTAGACCTCATTCGCCATGGCAAACATCATCATGCCGTACGTTCAGACGCTGCCAAAAACCGCGATGAGCAGAACACTCAGCTCACGCAAGCTAACTCACGTGCTCTACGTCAACAGGAACAAGCACATACTGCGACACACGCTGCACAACACAATGTTCGACAGGACCAGCAATCCAGGAGGTCTCCACCTGCGCGTGAGATTGTGCAAACTATGGTGGACGAAGAGCGTGAGAGCAAACTGAAGATGCCCACTTACAAGGGCCTTGAAAACTTCAGACTCCTAGAGAAAATGGGCGAGTGAGTTTTGTCAACAGATGATCCGGTGATCATGCCTGATTGCTTTTCATAGTGGCGCTTTCTCAAATGTGTACAAAGCGGTTGAAATATCTTCTGGAAAGAGCGTCGCAGGTTTGCGCCTGTGTTTTAAAGCTCGTCGTTTTTCTTACCTGCGATCGACAACAGTGAAAATCGTTCGTAAATATGAACTCAATGCCTCTCAGGTTAGTGTCTTCACTTATTGTCAATTCAATATCCTTTTTCTTTCAAAATTTCAACTGATCAATTCTCTACTGCGTGCGCCTTCACACCATCCCCAGGCTGGTGAAAAGCACTTGAACCAGCTGTTCAAGAAGAAGCCGCGCGTAACAGAGGTGCAGTTGTTTTCTGTCCTTGACTCTCATCAGCTATCAGAATCCTGACATCATACAATTTCCTAGCGTGCAAATATCCTCAAAGGTCTGCTGGATCCAATGCTCGCATTTTACAGAGCTCATGTTCCTTCTAGAGGTGCAGATAATGCGCGGTATCAACCATTCCTCGATTGTCAAACTGTACAATTTTTTTGAAACCTCAGAATATTACTTCCTAATCATGGAATGTAGGTGATCTGACTTTTCTTATTGAATTTCGTTAAGCGCCTTCCAGTAATGGGAGGAGGAGAGCTATTCCATCAAATTGTCAAACTCACGTACTTCAGCGAAAACCTTGCTCGACATGTTATCCTGCAGGTTGCGCATGGAATTCGGTATCTCCATGAGGAACGCGGAGTCGTGCACCGTGACATCAAACCGGAAAACTTACTTTTTGAACGTGTTGAGACTGTCCCCTCGAAATATCCCATTGTACGTCCTTACGATGAGGGTAAAGAGGACGAAGGCGAATTTATACCCGGAGTTGGGGGAGGCGGCATTGGCAAAATCAAAATAGCTGATTTCGGGCTCAGCAAAGTTGTATGGAATGAGGAGACCATGACCCCTTGTGGCACGGTTGGGTACACAGCTCCTGAGATTGTAAAGGATGAACGATACAGCAAGAGCGTCGACATGTGGGCGCTAGGGTGCGTTCTTTATACCCTATTATGTGGTTTCCCTCCCTTCTACGACGAAAGTATAAATGTGCTTACTGAGAAGGTGGCAAGAGGCTATTATACTTTTCTCAGTCCTTGGTGGGATGACATTAGTTCTGACGGTGAGTTCTGCCTGCGGGGTTCTTAAGCTGTGAGTTGATCATTCTACAGCCAAAGATCTGATTAGGCATCTTCTCTGCGTGGACCCTTCTCAGCGATATACTATTGACGAGTTCTTGGCTCACCCTTGGTGTAATGCAGTCCCCGCACCACCGGCACCGCCGACACCACGTAACTACAGCGGTTTCACAGGGGAACCTCTGGATTCTCCGTTGCTCTGTGCTGCCAGAGGTCGTATCCAGGAGGGAAAGAGTCCGGGTATTGCACTCAAAGAAGCAATCGATGTTTCGCATGCCGTGCATCTTATGGAAGAAGAAGGAGCTAGAAGACGCAAGTTGAATGGCCGAGCAGTTGGTGTACGTGGATTTTTGAGTAATTTGAATGAAGAGGATGAGAGAGGTGATGGGTCTTATAACGAAGACGAGGAACAGAGCGATCAAATCTCGAATTCAGCTACCATTCAGGAAGGTCGTGCAGGATCACGAGACGTTGGTTTGGCTTTGGGTGGCAAAAGATCCCACATAAAGGGAACGAAGGAATTTGAGCTCGACATGCGAGGTGCAACGCTCCTCGGGCGGCGTTACAAGAAGAGTACGACAAAGAGCCCGCTATCAACTCAATATATCCAGGCAGAGCCTGATTCACTTCCTGAATTGGCCTCCGGGAGTGAATACATCGGCAGTCCGATGCACAGTTAGATGGGCGCGGTTCTTCAACAAACTGGTTTGCCCTTCTTTTTCGAATTCTGCTTTAGCTGGTTCAATTTCAGGTGATTATTTGTCAATTTGCTGTGCAGTATGATTCTTTGGACACTGCCCTGAAACGTTCTCTCATTTAAGAACGTCTTCAGCTGTTGCAGAGCTCACGATCTTACTTATCATTCTCACTAGTCGTGTATTTCTAGCATGCACAACACTGTTATATTGCCCTTCGCGCTCCTGTCATTTAGAACGCTCAATGGACAGTAGCGTTGATGTCTGTATATCTACATCGCTCATATTCGTGTTACAGTAGCGGAGACAAGTCGACTTTCTTGGTCAAAATGATAGAAATATCGCCCATTGATGGAACTGCCAAAGGCCTTCAAGCGTTAATTTCCGCCAAATCATTCGATTAGAACACCATGCAAAGGATGACACATTTGCCATTCGGCCGAGAATCAGTCACAAAATCACCTCCTCTTATACGCACAATTGTCAAGCGATGTGCAGCGTTTTTTAGAGACACGAAAATTGATACTCGAGTCAATATGTTTGAAGTATACAAAAAAAAAACAACTGCTATTTTGACCACAGCGAAGGGGTTGGTTTCGTTTTGTGACCAAATGACGTCAATTTGTTATTGTAGACTATTTTTTGATAACGAGGTTCTGGACTTGAAAGGTTGTTTTTTTTCGTTTAGAGCCTGATCGGAAAAAAGATAATGATAACGTCAGGTCAGTTAGGTTATTCATTCATCTCTCAAGGCTTTTTTTTTGACTACAATCGTAAGGGACGGAGAGGAAGGCTGACTTTACGTGAAGGTTCAGGATAGATGGAAGGGCGGCGAAGAAGAAAAGGGAATGAACACTCTGTGGCGACTTTTTGATAATGATAAATGATATGGTAACCAGCTCCTCGGGTGTAGTTGGCAGAGGGGGGGGAAGTTGGGAAAAAAAGATCTCTCTCGGACATCGTATCTATATACTTATTATTTGAGTAACACAGGAGAGAGGCGTTCCAGGTTTTAGTTTTGTCTATAGTGCATAGGATGGTTCTTGTTCATTCATTCATTAAACTGGACAGGGCTCTCTGTATCCCTGTATCTCTCTCTGTCTGTCTCGGCCGTTTTAGAAGAGAAGCTTCATTTTATTTGACCGAATGAGCGTTGCAATTGACTTTCAATTAGAAAGACGCAACTCGAGACGAGGAAAACTGGTTTCCTGAAAAATAAGATATGTCGACCCATTTTTTTATAGGAAACCTTCATTTCATAGTTGAGGGTTAGACTCGGATATATGTATCAGAAGCAGAAGAAGAAGAAGAAGCGGGTTGTTCTGGTGACGTTGATGATGATCAAAAAAACCTCAACGTTATCAATATGGTTTTTCCAAATGGAGAAAGAAGTGAGTGAACGAAAAAGGTTCGGCCGCCGGGTTCAACGAGTATTTTTTCAAAAAATATTATGGCATTTAGATTAGTATCTCAAAGGGCTTGGATTCAGGTTAGTTTGATTTGAATGTAGAATTGATCGGTTCTACTGTTCTCTCGTATAGCTGTCAATAGAAAGACAAAAAAAAAGGGGGTAGGTAAAATGTCGACTACAGTTTTTTGGATTTTCGTTGCTAGTAGGGCGTCTAGATGGGAAATACCCAGGGGGGACGGATGAACCGACAACGGAAGATCTTTCACCATACACCAACTGGACAAAGAAAAGCAGATTTGATGCATACCTCGACTCTTTATCTGATGGGCGCGCAATCAGGTTTCTCTTTTTTTTGAAGAAAAAGATGTATGTGAGAATAAATTCCAATTGTGAACGTGGCCGATCTTTGATGACAAATGCACTGTTTGTAGGATCAGCATGATATTAATAACCAACCATGAAGACATGTCACAACTTCCAAGGCACTGACTGGTATATGAGCAAGAGCAAGTAATAGAGCTTCTGTTGACAAAAAAGAGGCAGCTAAACTGTGTTCAACTGTTTGTGGGATTTCATAGGACATATAACAAAAGGAAAACAAAAGGACTGGAAGAGGGAGAGCGGAAATGAGATGCATTTGTAACAACGGATCAACTGAATTGCGGTCGAGCACCCAGCAATAGATAAAGAATCGTGGAAAAGAAGAAGATCAAGCAGGCATCTCAAAGCTCTCAATTTCTCTCACAACATTCCTTATGAATCTGTTTTGTTATAATAATAGAAAAGTGTTCAAAAATTGATGTATCTCCATCACCTCTGATGAACATAACCCTGGCCACGATCGCAACATTCAAAGGTTTCAAAGGTCAGAGAACAAACCAAACACTCTGGTAGACCAAAAAAAACAAAGAATTTCCTAGTCAATCAATTTTACACGTGACAAACTGGTCCATGCGCGATTACGAGGTATATAATCAACTGTTTCGGCATCTGAACACTTCATACTTACCTTGATGGCACAAGCCCCTTCAGGTACATGGGTTTGTGGGCCGTGGAAGCTCTCCATAGCACGGCGACCTTTGTCCTCAGAGGGAGTCTGCGGTTTGTATGGGCTTCGGCTCATGCACTGTCTCAATATTTTCCTGTCCTGCTTCGGCCACTCTGGCTGAGCAGGCTTTTTTCATGTCAGTCGAGTATTCTAACCCTAACCCTATTCAATATTTGTATCTGTTTAAAATTCTCGATATCCTGTTCTCATCCCGAGTGGAGTTGACAGTCGTCCGTGGGATAAGGCTTTTGTGTGATCACCGCTCTACAGTAGTTAACCATTTTGAGGGAGGAGTCTGTCTGAGAGCTGACATAAACTTCTGACAGGGAAATGCCCTGGATCTCCATGGTGTGTAACAATCAATGTTCCCTATGCCATGGATGTTTCTCTCAATTTCTGTTGGGGGAAGCCCCTAAATGTAAGCCATTCACGAAAAAAATAGAATGTAGAGAAAACAGCTTTGAACATTCCAAGGTGTCATTTTTCTCAAGTTGCCATATCATCATCATTGCTCTTCTCTTCCTTCTTCTTCACATCTCAGGAAGTGGCCAACAACACAATTATGGTTAGGGGCTGTAATGTCACAGATGGTGCAGATCGGAAACAAGATCATCACCGCATTGGTGAGAAAAAAAAGATTGTCATGTATAAATAAAAATACGTCCATGAGAAAAGGGGTTAGCGTGAGTTGTTGTTGCTGTTGATCACTGCCCAGAAAAGATTCAGCCTGAACTGATGAGACCATGACTTTGACACACAACTAGACTAGAGTAAATTGGGGATAGGTAGCCCTTGTCAAGATCGTCCAGATCGAGAAGAAACTTGATGTTCATCAAATTCATGACCATGATTTCATTTTTGTGTTTTTTTTTAGGTTTGATTTTCCCTCTTCTTCTCTACGCGGAAAAAAAAGAAGATCTCAGGGTGCACGATGGGACAATGCGGCGCGGCAGAAGGTCATGATAACCATCCATCAATCGGGCGTGTGTGTGTGTGTTCCTTTCCAAAAAAAGGGGTATCACAAGACACACCTTTGCACCGGCGTATGGAGGACCCATTATGAGATGGCTAATGCAACACACATGCAAACGAGCGAGTCCTATAGAAATAGCTTATGCGGAAATGTGACTGTCATGGGTCATTTGAACTCACATTGAAAAAGATCTCTTTAGCGACGACGTCATTCTCATCCCAGTGGGAGACCATATCTATTCTAAACGAGCCCTCCTCCAATCAGCCACGTGAATTGTTTGTTTGTGAGTAGTTAGGACGATGTACCTTCCTCCCTGACCCAAGTTCCTTGTCGTCTGTGTCATCACAACATACTTGCTAACAAGTGGAAAGCCGTCAACCAAGGAGAGAAGCAACAGTGAACACGACGTACTATCCATGAGGCTGAATCTCCAACATACGCTCCTTGACCCGCTCTCCAATCTCCTTGTTCCATCCTTTTATACGGTCGTTTTGGTCTTTAATGTCAGGCCATGTGTTATCTTGAAATGTGGCCAAAAGAAGTTTCTTGATATAAACTCTTAGTGATTCTGAGTCGAATTTGCATGTTGGTTTCGGGGAGGCGGCAGTGGAACGAAGAGGAAGGGGAGAACGAAGACCGGTTGGGGAACGGGTGTAGGAGGATGACATGAAATTAATGTCTGAAAGCAGGATGGAGTGGGTGTTGTTGGTTGTTTGGCTGTACTTTTAGGCGCTTTAGTTCATGCTCATGCTCATGCTCGTACGTGATGACTCCCATCAGCTTTCCGTCTGAAAATCATTTTCAGGGGATTAATGAAGACTCGCAGCACTACTCTGCAGCATTTGATACCAGTGCATCATTTACCATGAATCCGCTTTCCTCTCACCCTCCACGGACACCAAGGACAAGCCAAAAGGGTGAGCAAGAAAGTAGAAAAATTGTGCAAAGAATGGATATGGACGAGGAGGAAAGACGCGTTCGGAAGGAGGATGTGTGGAGGGAAGTATTTCTGACGAGTTATGGTCGTGACAAGGCATTTGTAGGTGGATTGTTTGTGTTAAACTTAATACTGAGAAGGTGGATGGTAGAAAGTGATTCAGTATTCTATTCGTGTGTGTCTACTGTTCCATGGGCGAGTTGCTACTTTTCGGAGGATATCTGCAGGGTTGGTGAAAGGGTTGAGGTCAACAGCATCTGGACTGTCGATGACGAGGTTGGTGTTTGCTGTTAATGGAACAGGTGCAGGTGCTGATGGTGGACTGCAGGAAAACGTTACTGCTGTTTAATTGGCTGGAACCCCTGACGGAGATAATGAAACAAGAAGGAATACCGTACACTACTAAAGGGAGCAAGGAGGCATTGCTGCAGAGGGTGTTGTACGCGCCGCCACCGGTGCTGCTTGAG
>Ga0153946_1000502_pt1 | contig 17242 bp, 21 predicted proteins | sample TSNJ030MetaG_FD_104751 | JGI IMG/M metagenome (GOLD analysis project Ga0153946, IMG submission 104751) | Attine ant fungus gardens microbial communities from New Jersey, USA - TSNJ030 MetaG | ecosystem: Host-associated > Fungi > Mycelium > Unclassified | place: USA: New Jersey, Wharton State... | reverse complement strand
TTTGATGCATCGCGTTATATCCCCTGTGACAAGCAATCCTCCCCAAATAGAGTTGCGTTGATCTATGTCCGTGAGTCTGACAGCTTGTGCTACCAGCTCTTGCAGAGGATGAACTAATTCTTGACTATCGCGCAGAGTAATCCCACTCATTAGCCTCGGGTCAAATAGCGGCTCGCACATTCTGTGACGTTCTTTTCCGACAGTCAGAGAAAGCCCGGCGAATTGTACTGTGATCAGGTCCAAGTCTTCAATTTCACGGGCGCGGGCGAGTTCAGCAGCTGTTGCCCTCGCTGTTGCCTTCCTCCTCAAGCCACTTTCGATGACTGCCTTTTCCTTTCCTGCCACAACAATGGCTGCGATATCGGTCACTCCCTCGTCGTCAGGAACGACTGTTCCACCATTTGAAGGTATTTTGATGTGACCATCTCTCCACAATTGCTGAACCAGCTCTGTTAATCTTCCTGTCAAGGTTTCGGGATCGAGTGGACTTTCGGGGGGAGAAAGGGCATTGATGATATTTTGGTTGGACCGTAGAAGATTGGCAAGGTAAATTTCACAATCTTTGAGCCCTAACGGCATTTGCATCATTGCATGGCGGACAATGAACCCTTCATATATTGGGGTGATGTTGATCTCATAGTCACCAATGTCAACGACAACACCACTCAGGCTGTTTCCAGCATAGAGTTGAGCCATAGGGCGTTCCATAACCCCAAAACCCGGGACATTGAAGTGCTCAAAGAACATCTGACATAGTCGTTCATAGGTTAAGCGTGAGAGTCCTGGAAAGATTGATAAGAAGACTGGAGACTCGTTTTGGACACGCCGACGTTGTAGCTTATTAAAGAGGACATACTCCCTGCGTTTTTTTTTTTTTTACAATAGTTAATAGTTAGGACAGGAAATCCACACACCAGATTGCCTCTGCTTGCATCCAATCTGCAACATCTCCCTTGGCGAATGGCCATGATATGATTATGTCCTGGTTGGCTCTAAGAGCTTCATCCAACTGCTCTCCGACTAGATAATCCGTAACAGCAGGCTTCATGGGCTGTGGCAGGGCAGATGTTGCCCGGCTGCTGGAAGCTGTCGCTGCGTCAAAAACACTGGCATCACGTGTAGGGACATTAGTGTCTCCTGATGCGTTCCTCCTGATACCGACACGCGCAAGTATTTCCTATCCTTCATCGTTGAATCTGAGTCAGCAGCAGACCGGGTGACTCACGACTGGAGGAGGTTTGAGGAGTTCAGGTAGACCTAACCCTGCTTTCACAGCAGTCCTGCTTGTCTCAATGACGATGGCATTCGCGTCACGGAAGGACATACTGGTGAGAACTAAAACAAGACCTACTTGAATTAGATGCTGATCCGCCATCTTCGGCATCTCCGGCATTTTGCGCGAAACAAAATCATACGATCATGGTCTACAGCTTTAGCTTTTGGCTATGTATGTAAAAGCCAACGTCGCACTCTCTGGCAAGAGTCCTTTCACCGACTACTCGCGCTGGAGACTGCTTGTAAGTGACGGTGGCCGCCATACATGGCACTACCTCAAAACCGACGAGGAATGCAAGGCCTGGCCACAGAATGAAATCGACAAATATTGGTTGGGTTTGGAAACCGTATGTTCTTGCTCAGCCATGTTCTCTGTTCTCTCAAAAGCAGTCTTAGGGTCTTCCTGACCTCCCTCCAGCACAAAACATGCTTCAAGCAGCAAAGAACGGGTATGAATTCTACAAGCACTTGCAGTCGCACGATGGACACTGGCCTGGAGAATACGGTGGACCTATGTTCTTACTTCCTGGTCTTGTAATCGGTTCCTATATATCTGGGATGACATTCAAAGAAGAAGAGCGCCTCGAGATGATCAGGTACCTCTTTAACCGTGCTCATCCTGAAGACGGTGGTTGGGGCATGTACGTTTGTTACTGTGACCAAGAATCTAGCTAACCACTAAACCACTCTGTAGACATGTTGAAGGTCCCTCGTCATGTTTTGGAACTGGATTGAACTACGTCGCGCTCCGTATTCTCGGCGTCGACGCCGACCACCCCGTCTGCACTAAGGCACGTGCTTGCCTACATAAACTAGGTGGGTATTGTAGTCAAGTAAGAGCCAGGAAGTTAAAATTTTCTGAAATTGAACGTAAAAAGGTGGTGCTACTGCGATTCCTGCCTGGGGCAAATTCTGGTTGTCTTTATTAAACGTCTATGACTGGGAAGGGAACAATCCAGTCCCTCCTGAACTCTGGTGTGTTCAGCTATACGATGATGAGATACTAGCTTGACGACTGCAAGGCTGTTACCAGACTGGGTACCCTTTCACCCACATAGATGGTGGATTCATACTCGTGCGGTCTACATTCCCATGAGCTACCTCTATGGGATCAGGTACACATTCCCTGAAAATGATTTCATCCTGAAGTTGCGTCAGGTGAGCTGAAATGCAGAAGTTCGACGACAATGTTAATAATTTTTGTATTCTCAGGAACTCTATACACAGGATTATTATTCCATCTATTGGCCAGACCAGCGAAATAATGTCTGCTCGGTTGACCTGTATGCTCCACACTCCACACTATACGATATGCTTTCTGTAATGTTGGCCACGTACGAACAATGCACGATACCCCCTCTCCGTTCGGCTGCCCTCAAAAAGGCATATGACCTTGTCGTCTATGAAGATGAAAATACTGGATATCAAAACCTTGGTCCTGTCTCGAAAATGTTTAATCTTGTAGTGCGAGCTCACGTCGATGGGCCAGAGAGTCATGCTTACAAGATGCATGAATGCAAGCGCCAGGACTTCATGTGGCTGGGAGAGGATGGTATGAGGATGTGTGGAACGAATGGAAGTCAGGTTTGGGATATAGGCTTCATCACGCAAGCTCTTGTCGAGACTGGCCTCGCAGAACTAGACGAAAATAAAACGAGTTTGATCAAGGCACTGGAATGGCTTGACCAAGCGCAAATCAGGGACAACCCTAGACACTTCCATACAAGCTATCGGCAGGCAACGAAGGGTGCGTGGGGATTTAGGTATGTCTTTCACGTTAATTACCTCAACTTCCGACTTGACACGTGTGTTAGCACTAAGGAACAGGGTTATACGGTCAGTGACTGTACAGGTGAAGCCCTCAAAGCGACTATGTATCTTCAGCATCGACTTGAGTGAGTTTTATCACCTACTTTTCTCAGCCATGTCATAACAACATTCAAGCTTTACGCCGAAGCTTGTTTCGGAATGTCGCTTGCATGACGCAATCGACCTCCTCCTTTCCATGCAAAATTCATCTGGTGGCTATGCCACTTATGAACTTGTCAGAGGCCCCGCATGGCTAGAGTTGCTCAACCCTGCTGAAGTTTTCGGTAAGTCGCTCACGCTAAAAAGATTCCGATCCAATTCCTAGGAACTTCGATGCAGGTGATATCATGATTGAATATACATATCCTGAGTGCACAACATCAGTCATAACTTCTCTTTCTATATTCCGCCAAATATATCCCAACTATCGCCCTGAAGATATTGAGTAAGTAACTTACTGATTCCTGCCTAAAAGCAAGTCCGAGTTAGTTTTAGGCGAACCATTCAACGCGCTCTCAAATATCTCCATGACATTCAGAAGTCTGAAGGGGGCTGGGTTGGCTCATGGGGTATCTGTTTCACCTACGCTACCCAATTTGCTCTTGAATCTCTATCTCTGGTCGGTGAGACCTACGAAACGAGTGACTCCTCAAGAAGAGCTTGCGAGTTTTTAATCGAGAAGCAGCGAGCGGATGGTGGATGGGGCGAAAGCTGGAAGGTATGCTAGCCTGAAGTTGTGATGCTGGATTTTGTCCCTAACATGTGATACCAGTCTTGTGAGCTCAGCGCTTGGGTCGAACATCAAGATACCCAAGTAGTTCAAACGTGCTGGGCTGTCATGGGCCTTATGTATGCAGGATATCCCCATGCTGAACCCATTGAAAAGGCTGTTCGGCTGGTAATGTCTCGGCAACGTCCTGTATGTTGTTTTCTCTCATCTAGAACTGCTGGTCTCTGACCTGAAATGGTGTTATTTGGTAGAATGGTTCATGGCCACAGGAAGCGATTGAAGGTATATTCAACAAGACTTGCGCTATTGCGTACCCGAACTTCAAGTTTTCGTTCCCGATCTGGATGCTTGGAAAAGCCCACAAGTATTTGAACGATCTGAAGATAAAGAATGGAGTTGTTAATGGGAATATGAACGGTCTGAAAATAAAGAATGGGGTTGCCAATGGGCATATGTACGATCATGTGAATGGAGGGACCGCTAATGGAGGGATTGCTAAAGGAAGGGCTGCTAATGGAGGGACTGCTAATGGAGGGATTGCTAATGGACATCGATGATGTTGGAACGACATCTACGACGGATCTGTTTAGATGCGTATTTAAAATGTATCCGTCGTTCCATTTTGTGTTTAGTGTGTTTTAGATATTTATCCGTCGTTCTATTTTCTTGTTACTTCGATCCTTTCTTCATCCCGCGTAATAAGGCACACCACCGAGACTATGGATGCCATGAAATCCTAGTCTTGGTATTCAACAGAAACAGGTGATAGACAGGCCTCTCGCAGACTTGAGGTCACAGCCAACTAGCTAACACGAGATATGACAACCTATGCAATTGATGGACCCCCTTCCATTCCATCCCGACAATGTATTTCAAATTCCTTTGCCACAAGTCAGAAGACAAGTCCACTTCACCTACTACAATCACACCACCCAGGAGTATAGTCAGTAGCGTACCATATTGTACCCCGTGTCTTAGCAGCTGCTTGCTTATTGCGGTATACAAATGTAGAAAACATACACTTCCTCACTCAACTGCCTCCTGCCACCATAAGAAATCTCTCCAGCGGTAATGATAATGTTTTGCTTTGCTTGGTGCCGTGACACAGCCACAATACTCCTGGACATCCTTCTCCCTACATCTAATACATTGCAGACGCTTATTACGATGTCTAGCGATTCTTGGCCTCGTCCACTCAAGTGAGTCTAAACGCACAAAACGGCTAGCTCATGCTTTCATTCCACCTCTCCTCAAAACAGAGAATGGGTCGCAAAGTGCCTCGGACAAATGACTGATGCAAACAGGAAAGATGCTCAGGCTGAACTTAGACAGGTAATCGCCGATGCTTTCACCGCTCAAACGCTCTGGACGACGGACTGGGAAGGTGTCCAGTTGAAAAGGTAGGTGGCCCTGTGGTTATCGATAGCATTCTCATGGCTTCTTGACGGTTATCCCAGTCTCGTTCCTAAGCCTACCTTCAATTTCACCCATCTGAAACGTAAAACGTATGTTCTCGTACTACAGTCGTTGTATCCCTCTGACTTTCAAAAAACTTCAGCACATCTGAGAATAGTCCATCTCAGATGAGCAAGAAGGCAAAGAAAGCATTGAAGCAAGCTCAACATGCGCATGTCTCAGCAGGTTCCCATTCTTCTTCAATTGTTGATTACAATGACCAGCTTGCACTAAGTCGAAGAGCGGAGAGGTTCCGGCGAGAGCATGACTTGGAGAGAATGAAGCAGATGGCGTCAGCCGAAGCGACTAACGGGAGAGATGGATCAGTTTTTTCGAAGAGAAGCATCCCTGATGAGCCGGAGGCTGACCCAGTGAGTCATGCTGATACGGTTTCCATGATTGAACTTATGCTGTGAATTGATAGAATGTGCTCGACTGGGATAAACATACAATTGTTGGAACATCACAAGAGATCTTCAAAGAATATCTGCGGTTAACTAGTGTATGTCATGCCATCTTGTTGATGACTTGCTGCTTCATGCTTTCCTTCCAGGAGCCTAAACCAGAAGTCATCAGGCCCTACGCTGTTCTGCAAGTGACCCTAGGTGAACTCAAGAAGCGCTGGCGAGAGAAGACGCCGTATCACTGGATCTGTAGTCAGTTCAAGAGTCTGCGACAAGATCTCACGGTATGTTCTGGATGCCTCAGAATAACCACTGTAACCGTTTGTTGCAGGTCCAGCGAATCCAAAATGAATTCACCGTTGAGGTCTATGAGATTCATGCGCGTATGGCTCTTGAGACTGTGAGTCGTTGGTGAGTTCTCAATGTTGTGAATAGCTGAAGAGTCCTGGTCAGAGCGATATGGTGGAGTATAACCAGTGCCAAGCTACTCTAAAAAATTTGTATGATCTTGGTATACCAGGCAAGGTCGAAGAGTTTACGGCATACCGAATACTTACGTTCCTCCATGGAAGGAATAGGAGTGGTGGGTTATGATGCTGATGACCGATTTCCAGAGCTCATGACCAGAATGGTTAGAACTCAATCTATATGTAGGTCAACTAACACCGAAACAGAAGGCAGATGAGGCCGTGAAACATGCATTGGGGGTCCAACGAGCACTTGCTGTGGGCAACTACTGCTCGTTTTTTGAGCTCTATTTTTCAGCCCCGAATATGGGTGGCTATATCATGGATCATTTCATAGATCGAGAGCGGACTCGGGCTCTGATCATCATTTCGAAAGCGTGCGTGCCCGAAGACTCGATAGTTTTCCTGTTGATTATTCTCGTGATCCAGTTACAGGACGATACCCATCTCGTTCGTCCACAAGGAACTCGCTTTTGACTCGTTAGAAGCCACACGGACGTTCCTTGCGGACCACTCATGTGGATTCTTCGTGGACAATAACCAGGAAAACCTTGACTGCAAAAGAGCAAATGGTGTTCTCAATCAGGTCTATGAATTAAAATACCGCAAGGTTGGAATTAAAGGTGCAATATGATCTATTTCTATCGCTCCCTTTTTTGGTGTCATCACTACCCTATCGATTGCGAAATCAGTTGTGTGTAATCGCATTCGACCTGTCAGACTGATGGGTCGTGGTGATGGTAGCGGTTTTTACAGTGAGAAGGGGGCGTTCCTCACGTTTTCATAGTGGGCTTTTTATTTGGACACTTGCGTCTCCCTGATCTTTCTTTACCCTGACTTACGCTCATTCCGACTTTTTGGCTGTTGAGGATAGTCACATTTAGATGGTGGTTCCGTGTTTTTTTTGTATTCCTGATAGGGCTAGGTCGTGTTTACCATGCGCCATCAATAGAATATGTGATTAACCAAAACATTTATGATGGATGGAAATGTTCAATCACGCATACGAGCTGGAATGAATCTTCGAAGGATAGTTTCACGAATGGAGTAGTGAGCCAAACAGGCGGGTGTTTGGAGGACATCGAGAGAGACACGACTTTGCGCGGGTATAGTGATATAAACGAGGACAAGTGTCTGAAATTGAGGCGTCAGTTGTGAGAGTGAGGCCAAGAAACCGAAAGTGGGACCTTTTGCACTTGGGAGTTGACCCGGTTTATGGTGCTTAGCCAAGACCAAGAAAAGGGACGTGAATTTTCGAGAGAGAGAGTGGAGTTGTCTTGATCTTTGGGATCTTCGTAGACTGGACATATAACCAGAGCGAACCTGTACGATAGAAATTATGAATCGACTCGGCTCATTTTAATGACATGACGAAATCGTTACTCTGCATGAGCGAAAACAGGACCTCGCTTGTACAAGAGGTAGTCTACGCAGAACTTGATGCCTCCTTTGATAACCCATCCGAGTGATCGGTAGTGATGATAGACGATGTAGTTTATGAGGAATGGGTTATCGAATTGAAGGAGGGGGGTTGGTGGGAGTGTGGGGGGAAGATGGGCGAGTTGGAAAGACGTCCAGATTTCTTGGAGCGACATTGGTTTTGATGAAGCTGGGTCGAGGACTGTGAGACAGTCGAGCGTCCAGAGGAGGAAGAAGGCTTCTTGGAGAGTGAGTTGGAGGTGCTCGACGTCGATTAGAGGGCCTAAGTGTTCTTGGTGTGTTGGTGGTGCGTCATTTGTTGAGGCAGAGGTAAGTGAAGGTGGTTTCCACGTCGCAGCAGAGGGGATGGAAGGCCCTGATAGAGCTGGAGTTATGACACGACCTTGAGTGGCGAATATGTGCTCTGCTTCTTTTGCTACTGCTGCTATGGCAGCTGCGCGATCGGCTTTGAATTGTTTACGCTCTGCTCGTCGTTTTGCCGTTATCTCTTCTGAGGTCATTTCTGTGTGTGGACGGATGAGGGATAGATAACTTGACATGAAAATTGTTACGTACGCTCTCCACCGGATTTTCGAATATTGGGCTGTCGAGTGTACCAGCTCGGTTCACTCCTCGACAAATCACCTTTTCCAAAGAATCCGCATCGCCATAAGACCGATATATCCTCGGATCGAGAAACCCAGACTGAGCGTGTGTGGGGGTCAAATACGCCCTCACACTGAGGATTGGAGATGCGATTCAGAGAAAGACCGAGGAAGGAGAGGATGGACCGGATACGCGATGGTGGTTGAGGATTTTCATCAGGGAGCAGGACGGGGAGAGGGTGTGCATAGACACGAGCCGTTTCTGACTTTCGTGCATTTGTTTTGCCTTTGGCTTGGTTGGAGTTTGCTGAAGAGGAAGGCCCGATTAAGGACATGGATCTATAGATTCATGAATCACTCACGTTGGAAAGAGTGATATAACAACAAATGCAAATATAGGACCGATTTGGTCGCGTCGCGATGCTCCAGTTCTTACGACCTCGCAGCAAACTCTGGCCCCATGTCGGATAGACGGAGAGCAGAGATAGAAGCAAAACGAGCAAAGCTCGCTGAAATACGCAAGGCAAGAGCCGACAGAGAACGGCAGAAAGAAACCGACAATAAACGCCTAGAGGTTCGTCGACATCAGTCACCGTCCCCAAGCGCCATGAATTGATTCATTTTTTCTTAGGTTATAGGTCCTTCCCCCCGGAGGGATGTATCGGACCTCGTAGACTCCCTCTTGGGTGGTACTCGGAGACGCAGAACGGATTCTTTCGGTGATTTGACGCCCTCACCGTCTATACCTGGTACACCTTCATTTTCTGGGCTTGGTCTTCAGCCGAGAACGAACAGCAGACAGAGCGATCGTACATCTGATCGGGGGACAAATGTCGGGCAGATGAGCTCGGGGACAGATCATATGGTGGAGAGGTGAATAAAGCAAGATTCTGGACCCAATGTTCTAATTCGCCAAATGTGGGCAGGGAGATGTACCCCCGTCCTGTGGTCAACTTGATCGATATTGAAGAGGAACTATTCGAGCTGCCACAGAAAGTACGTCTGTTGTCGTGAACTATGATAGCAGTTCAGTCAACCATACTATCTCTAGGAACGTGTAATATACAATAAGGAAGTGCAGACGACTGCTCCAGAAGCAGATGCCAACTTGCAATATATTGAAGAAGAGATCAGGCAGAGAATAATGCGGGAAAAGGAATTCGAAGCGGAGAATGTGGCGCGGGATAAGGAGCTGGAGGAGGAGAGCGTCAAACTAGATCAGGAAATTGACCAAGAGATCAGAGGTATGATTCGGAGCATGTTCGGTGTGTATCTAGGCTGATTTTGTACTACTACAGAACTAACTGAGGATGAACGTGCCAGTATTCTCCAAGCACCCGAGTTCTTGGATTTCGTTGAGCAATCATCAAAAATTGTTCAACGAGCACTTAATGACAATTATGATTACATTCGGGATTACACCATTGGAACGGAGTCGGGAGCGTATGTTGTCTACTGGTTTCCCAAAGACGAGGCATTGACCAAGTTTGCAGGGATGATTCTGAGGGAAAGCGGGTGAAAAAGGTGTGTGAGTTTGTTGATGAGAGATATGTGAAGAATCGATCAATTACAGATGTCGACTGGTCACCAAAAGTCCGTCACTGTCTATTCTCGCTCCAGTCAGACTAAAATGATTTTTTTTAGTATCCTGAACTGAGTGTTGCGTCCTACAATAAGAACTCGGCTGCTCTGAATGAACCAGACGGCATCGTGGCTGTGTGGAATCTCCATCTTCTTGAGCGACCAGAGTTTGTTTTCCACTCACAAGTGCGTCCGGTCTACCATCTGTTACCTTCCCTAAATTTATGGCTACCTAGTCAGACGTTCTTTCAGTCCTATTCTCCCCTTTCCATTCCAACCTCATATTTGGTGGGACCTATTCTGGTCAAATATTGTTGTGGGACACACGAGCGAAACATCTACCGGTGCTGAAAACTCCGCTATCGGCTGCTGGACACACACATCCTGTATATGCCATGCACATGGTTGGAACGCAGAATGCACATAACCTTATCACGAGTAGTACAGATGGGACGGTATGCAGCTGGTTGGTTGACATGCTTGCGCAACCACAGGTAATTGATTCCCCCTCCATTTTTTCTTGGCATTTCCTCAAAATATATAGGAAACACTTGAGCTTATTCATGCGGGACACAACAAAACCGGTGAAGTTGCGATCACGACGCTCGATTTCCCGGACAACGAAACCACGACCTTTTGGGTGGGTACTGAGGAAGGCAACGTATATCAAGCCAACCGATACGACCGTGCTGGAGCAAAAGCTGGTCTTAACCAGTACGACGTATATAAAGGCCATGCGGGTCCCATCATGGGACTTCACTTCCATCCGTTGATGGGGCCTGTAGATTTTTCGGATTTGTTTTTGACGTGTTCGGTGGATTGGACGGTCAAGTTGTGGAGAGCGAAGAGTTTGGCGAAACCTTCGACGTCGAATCATTTGGTACCCCCTGTTTATTCGTTTGAGGAGGCGGATGATTATGTGTATGATGTCAAGTGGCATCCTAGTCATCCTGCTGTGTGGGCTAGTGTAGATGGGCTGGGGAAGTTTGATGTGTGGAATTTGAATCTTGATACGGAGGTAAGGGGTTTTTTCTTGCACCTTGTGGATTTTCAAGTTGACACTTTTGGATTAATGGTACTCGTAGGTACCTGTTGTTTCGACGACGGTTGGGTCTGGACTCAAGGCGATCAATAAACTTCAGTGGGATCGTAAGGAGGGTCGACGAGCTGCTTTGGGTGGTAGTGATGGTCGATTGTATGTTTATGATATTGGAGATATGGCTATTCCGAGAGAATCGGAGTGGACGGATATGCAGAAGACTGTTGTGGGGATGGGAGGTGGAGGTGTGGGTGGGTATGTTGCGGGACATGTGAATGGGGGAGGGGGAGGTGAGAGTGATTTGTTGAGGTTGAGCGGGTCTCGTTGATTGTGTGCTGTGGTGATGGACTGGGAGGTGTGGGTTGGTAGTTTTTTTTTTGAGATATGGGTGTCTTTTTTTCTTTATGAGATTTACTTGTAGGTGAAGATCAAACATGGGATGATACACATAATATTTTTACATTTTTTTTGAAGAAAGATAGCTGAGGCAGTGACAAACCACTTGGTGATAATGATCATCACACATTCTCCCCTCTGTTCATCCAAGAGTTTAATTAATTCATGTTCTTGGGGAAGAGGTGATTACCGAACGTGGGTGTTTACTTCAACTTGTGTTGGAGAGTACTCATCAAGATGGTTTTAACAGTGTGCAGGACTACCTGTAGTAATAAGTATTTGCAGAGATACAAGCACGTCAATTCAAGGTTGGAGTAAGCCTGGGGCCCGTGACAAGAGGTTGTTAGAATATCGAACGCTATACTAAAATTAGCAATGTCTTATTGTTCAGGACAGACAAAATGTTTCATTTTTATTGTTCTAGTTACAGATAAATAGCTGTAGTAGTAATAATGTACGTTGCTTGCAACAAGTTCTCCCCCATTTTGCGTTGCTCGTTCTTAACTCAACAGAGGTCACAGCATCCCTGAGGAGTAGTTCACCGCCATCTATGACAAGTTCAATAGACAGTGTTGATAACCTCATCTTCCCGTTGATCTCTGCTCCGTATCTGGGTGCTGCTGAGGACTTGCGCGGTATAAAGGACTCACTGGTCTTCAAGCATTGCTCTCCTGCAAAGTAGACGAAACTTGTCATTTTGTCACCGTTTCGAAAGCCACAAAATTCTACCTTGGCTCCAGTCTGTCACCATGCTTTTTTCTTGTCAATCCCATGGTTTTTGTCTACTACTGGCCTATCTGCCTCCGCCTCTCGGGACTACTGTTCAGAGACCTCAAATGAGTCGGCTGAGGAAGGAATATTCCTTATGTGCCTCCTTTCGGCTTATCCATTCTGACACTTGGATTGATGGTATCGGGAGGCATTGGAGCTTTTACTGGTCTAGTACTGGCAAACACCACTATCGATTTGATCATGCTTGGCGCAGAGGCCGGAACATCAGTAAGACGGATCCCATAAACGTTCCGGACCAAAAATAGAAGGACCAATAAAGCCGCTTGCCGAAAGCTGGAGAACCAGCTAATTGCTTCGATGGGATTAGACAAAGGATTCGATAAAACACACCACGAGAAATTGACGCAGACTCAAGAGTATACTATAGGCTGTGTAGATGCATGGCGAGACTTGATGGTGTGCGCTGGTGAAAATGATAGGTAGATCGACAGCACTGCGGACGCTGGTTGATGTTGTAAGGGGTGAATAGTCCGTCTTGTCAGTAGCATTGAGTCTCAATACGAGGGTCAATCGACCTGGACATGGTAAGTGAGCGTTGTGTGGAATATAATAGAAGGGTCAGCACAACGATTTTAGTGCTTTTTGACGGAGGGCGATGATGGTACGAGGGAGATTATATACGAATGGACCCGCTCAGCCGCCGAAGGTCGATTGAGAAGCTCACTGCACGATATTCTGATATTATTATCGAACACCAGGCGCAAATTTCAGGTTTGACTTGTCGACTTGTCTACTGGTCATCATAATTGGAGAAGTGGCGGGGATGCCAATAGGCGTTTTGTCATGTGCCCTTGATGTTTTTGTCGGGGTTGGCTTTGCGGATGTCAGTGAGGGTATTGAACTGTGTCCTTGATGGAACCAGAACACCTGATCAGGTGGAAACGAGGCCTTTTTTCCTAATGGAATCATTCGGTCGTCCGAACATGTATCTTATGTGTGGGTTGATGCTAAAGCGGGGAATTTATCTTTCCAACTTGACACGGTTTTAAATAATTTCCTTGTTGCATCTCACCATACATCATTCATCGTGTCTTGGCGGAGCACGGATGCGTCCCGACGACAGTTACCTTAGATCGGGAAAGAGATCTGCCGCTGCACTCACACGATGAGGGACAAAATAATTTTATGGCGATCACCAAAACGCAACTTTCGACTGGATTAGTTTTGTCTATTTACTTCCAGAAGTCGGTTAGGTCATAAGTTATCTATCCAGAAAGCCATTCTGTCCATTCAGGAGACGGCCCCACAGTAATTTAATTAGCTCGGGTCACCATCCGGCCGTCATCATGATATTTTTAGGCGGGCACACGGATTTTAGTATCCAAGAAAAAATTAAGCCCGAATCTTGAACCTACCTACTTATTTTTCTGTCTCAGCGGGAGAATTTCGGTCGTACACGGCTGATGGGAGTTGTTTTGGGAGAAACTTCCAACAGAAGGATCTGACGTCATGGATTGCCAAGCCGCGGAAACAATTGAATAAGAATAGATGGATTTCTGATATTTCTGGCAGCCGTGTGATTTGGGTGGTGCGATACGGTACAATGTCCACGATTGGGTTATTTCCCCTTCGTTCTTTCTTACCAACTCTTCATTCACGATCTTTCCGCTTTTCTGCCATGTCCAGCAACTTCAAGCAGGTAAGTTCTTCCTTACTCTAGTCATTTCTGTCTGACATTCTTGTTCCAAGCAACCACACAAGTCAGTATTCATCTCGGTTGGTACTAATCCTAATAGTTTCTGTCATTCATAGACTCCTTGTGTATGTTCTCGTCTCTGCATGAACCACCCCAAGCTAACTTTTTTGTAGGATACCCGGTCCCATTGAAGTAGCGGATGAGGTCGGTCTCCCTAAGTCCCAATATCAGCTTGTTGAGTGCCGATGCGTATCAGGTCCTCTATGCTAATGCACATCCTTCCATGTCCCATGTTTCCGCAGATTTCATTCCCACTTTCGGGGACTGTATCCGCATGACCAGGTATGATATCTTCCTTCTGACTGAGTAACCCTGACTTCTTGAAACAGGGAGGTTCTTTTGACAAAGTCTGCTCAGCCGTTCCTCATTGGTGGTAGCGGAACCCTTGGCTGGGACCAGGTTACACATTCTATGCAGAAATAACAATTCTCAATAACTCACTTTACTCAGGTCGCAGCAAATCTCGTTGAACGCGGGGAGAGCGCTCTCGTCCTCCATTCGGGTTATTTCGGTGACAGTTTCACCGAGTGCCTAGAGACCTATGAAGTGAATGTTAAGCAACTCAAGGCTCCTATCGGACGCGCTGTTGCTCTATCTGACCTCGAGGAAGAGCTAAAGAGTGGCAAGAAATACAAAATCGTCACTGTAACACATGTTGATACCAGCACTGGTTTGTTCCAGCCTCAGATATATCAAATTGATCTTCTAACTCGGTCTTAGGAGTACTCTCCGATGTGAGAAGTATTGCTGCACTTGTCCGTCGTCTTTCGCCCGATACCCTTGTGCGTAAACATTCATGAGCTCTGGTGATTCTCTTTCTCAGTAGGTGATTGATAGATTGTGGTTGATGCTGTCTGCTCTGTGGCATCAGAGGAAATCAGGTTTGATGAATGGGACCTGGATGTTGTTCTAACTGCCAGCCAGAAAGGCCTTGGTACACCGCCTGGCCTGAGTATCCTCGTTGCCAGTCAGCGAGCACTCGAGGTACGTCGTTTCTACAGAGCTAGTATGGACCCGTTTACCCGTAGCTCCAGATCTTTAAAAGTCGAAAATCTTCTCCTTCATCATACTATGCATCCTGGAAAAAGTGGTTGCCTATCATGAATGCTTATGAGTCGGGTACTGCAGCATACTTTGCTACACCACCCGTGAATCTTATGTACGCATACCATGCCTCTTTGCAGCTCATCGTAAAAGGAGGTGCGTAGATGTGGTAGCGTGACAAAGTCAGTCCTGGTCATCCATTTATCTCAGAGAAAACTCTCCAAGAGCGGTTGCAATCGCACATAGATGCTAGTAAAGCGGTGAAACGTGCCGCCAGGAGCCTTGGATTTAAGCAATTGCCCGAGCTTGAAGAGGAGTCCGCGAACGGTATGACTGCAGTGAGTGATACACCCTTTCATCTCCTGAGACTATTCATCTATCTATTTAGCTATATTATCCGCAAGGGTTCTCGGCAGGTGATATATTACCTCGTCTTGCTGCGCGTGACATTGTCGCTGCCGGTGGTCTGCACACTGCTATCAAAGGTTTGACTCTTGCTGTTAATAGTTGAGAGTTTGGGAGCTCATTAATGAGCTTTGAACAGACAAATATTTCCGTATCGGCCATATGGGTTTATCTGTTGTCGATGATCGGCGAGGAGACATTAACACCGTTATAGCTGCTCTTGAAGATACTCTGAAGGAAGCCAGGGCAGCCAAATCCACCTGAAGAAGAATAATCTCTTGTGCTGAAAACGAGGTTAGGGGTAGTGGGGAGAGTTTTTTAAATCATTTGACAAGTCTGCCTGAATCGTTAAATCTAAATATCCATCTTGTCTTCGTTCCGTCAATCATACCGCGTGCGGGATTCCAGAAATGTGACTGGCACCTGGCCTACAGAGGCCAAGTATTTCGAGGGGTATCACTCTGTAAATATGGATGGACCTCGCAGAATGGGTCTTAATAGTATCACACAGGGAACATTTTTTTCTTCCAACGGCGATTATCATTGCACGTTGAAAATATTTACGCTTGAAAATTGAAAAACCCTGCCAAAGAAAGACGTGTGCATCCTTCAGGTTGATACATCTTACATGCACTTTATCAAGTAACGACGGTTTCTTGCAGCTAGCTTGCAGCAACCCAGCGCAATATCCTCTTGCCCATTCTTTAGCACGCTTCTGATTCGAAATCACTAGCTTTGATCTTCAGAAAATCTGCGTGAAACACAACTGCTAAATTAACCCGACAGCTGTTCGTTCGAACAGTTCCCCATTCGTCTTGTGCACCAATGCACACGCAATTTCTTCGGTCGACTCTTGTTTCGAAATCCCTTTGATATAATACCACCGTCGATATTGATGAAATTACAAACAGAAAAGCCAGTGCAGGATTCCTTGAAACTACTCAGACTGATATAATATCAGTAGAAGCTTGCTGATAAATGCCCTCCCCTCCCATTCGATCATACCATGTTTTACCCTCTGTCGTGGGAGCAATGTACCCAACACGAATAGTGAAGTCACCAAAATGCTCTCCCGGAAGACGCTCTCTTGCATAGTGTTGAATCATGGGATCAAGGATGGCAAGAATCTCTGGTTCAGTGACAGATTCTACCAAGGTATAGTCTAAGCTTCTGACAGATCAATGTTGCGGAATGAGACAAACCTCGGTAAATTTTATTAAGACGTTGACCGTGGTAACCCCCACCAAGAAGCATCAAATATGTTCCGGGCGCTTTTCCAACGAAAGCAACCTCTGTGGTAGTGATTAATGAGTCAGGAACATCAAGAACCTGTCTGGCATCGGTGGAGCACACTCACCAGCAACATAAGGGCGTGCACATCCATTGGGACATCCAGTCATCCGCATGACAATTGAGTCATTCCTCAATCCATTTTGTTCACATATCTTCTCAACCTTGTCGATTAGCAGCGGAAGATACTTTACGAGAATGAGCTTCACTAAGGGAATATAACAAGCACTGTCAACTTACCCGCTCCGACTCTGCCATGGCCAATCCGCACGTTGGGAACGCAACGCATGCAGATGAACTCAGGCGTAGTCCAGTGTAATTGAGATTATCCATCTTGTATCTCGCCAACAAGCTCTTGATCATCTCCAAGTCTTCAGGCGGAATATCCGAAACCATGAGATGCTGGTTTGCTGTCAACCTGAAGGAGCCCTTGTGCACTTTCGCAATTTCCCGCAAGCCAGTCTTAAAATCGCGCCCTGGCTCATTCTGTATTCGACCATTCTCCACAAACATCATGAAATGATGCTTGCCATCTTCACCAACGTGCCAACCAAAATCGTCGATGTTACGGTCAAAAGTGAAGGGACGGGGGGGCTCAAGGGCATAGCCCAAGAGTCTTTCGACCTTGTCTTTGTATTGATCGAGGCCCATGCGGTCGACTGTGTACTTCAAGCGGGCATTTTTGCGACTAGTACCGACATTAGCGTAAGTCAAATATGGACGTCAAGACTCACTCAGCGCGATTGCCATTGTCTCTCTGCACTAACATGATCTTCTCAGCAACATATTTACCCTGTTCAATTGTGCAGAAACCAAAGAGACTCGAAGTTCGGGG